>VFSW01009280.1_pt1 | contig 14055 bp, 15 predicted proteins | sample 5358111 | NCBI WGS metagenome assembly VFSW01 (sample SAMN11554181, study PRJNA540505) | mine drainage metagenome | isolation source: sediment from site ElyBrook_90M | place: USA: Ely Copper Mine, Vershire, VT | collected 2017
TTCCCCGTCTTGACGCAACAAATCATGCAGCGCGCAGGACCACATCACGATTGGTGTGCTGAACGACGCGATAGCCAAACCTCTCGATCAACCAGCCGGGAGCATCGCCCTCCTCGATCCCGTAGCGGCGGGACAAGCCCTTGTCCTCCAGGATGATGGTTGGCTTACACTTCTCGATGGTTTGCTGGGCACCCCGCAGCGCGAAGAGCTCATAACCCTCCACATCGAGCAAGATCAGGTCGCACGCCTCCAGGCCCAATCCATCGATCGTCTCGACGGGGATGTCGCCGACACCGTTGACGTTATGGCTGCCGCAGTTGAACGGCATCGTTTCCAAGGACACGCCGCTATCGCTGGACGCACCGAGCGCCGCCATGCGCTTGGTCACATTCTCGGCGACGACGTTGTGATCGAGGCATTTGAAGTTGTCAGCGTCAGGCTCGAACGTATGGACGTGGGAGAAATGCTGGGCGAGCTGTCCCGCGAGAATGCCAACATTGCCACCAGCCTGCACCGCAATGCCGCGCCCAGGCGTGTGCTCCAAGGCCATCGACAGCGCGTCAGCAGATTGCCCGCCGATGTTGTGCCATTGGGTGTCGCTGATCGGGAACAGCATGCCGGTGGGGCGCTCGACCGTACCGGGAAGCTTGCCCTCCTGGGCTTGCTCAGCCAGTTGCGAATGCATGCGCACCATGCTCTGCAACAGGCCCTCGCCGTAGAGATTGACATCAACGCCAACGCTCATGCGTTGGAGCATTTCAATGAACTCCGTGGCATAGGCCACCAGCACGAGCGAGGTCCAGAATACTTCTCCGGCCACGGTGGCGATCTTTATCACGTCTTGGCGCTTGCCTGCGTGCTTGCCGGCCCACTGCGCATTGCCGTCATCCTCGAAAGAGGAATCCATTCCATGGATATGGAACTCGCGATAACCCATGTTGTAGAGCAATGAGATCGCACGCAAGCCGACCGAGCCGCCGCCCGTAATGATGAGATTGCCGGGCTCCTTCAGCTCTTGCGAGAACTTGTTGACATGCTCGGCGGTCGCTATGTGCCAAAGGGCAACGTCGAAACCATCCAGCTTGTCCAGCAGAACAGGGTGGACCGCCGAGCCCAACAGGTATTGCACACCAGCATGCCCCTTGGCGATGTTGTCGGCCTTGTGCGGGCGCGGGTCGCATTCAACGTGATACTTCGGGACAATGCCGTGGCTCAGCAGAAAATCGTGCGCGCCAGAGACTGAGATCACATCGGCGTCATCAGCGATAGCCTGCTCTTTCAGTAAGCCAACGGTCTTCCGGATGGAAGGCCCATAGCAGGCAAGGATTGCTTTGCGCTTGTGTGCGGGGGCGACCTGGACGCGCTTGGAGATGCGGGCGCATGCTTCCTTGGCCTGCTCCCATCGCTCATCGCTGGGCCTGGCGCCGACCACCTTGACGCCCTCGACGCCAACCCTCGGCGTGCCGATCACCACCAGCTTGTCATCGTCGACTTGCCAGTTGCCGATGCGCAGATGCCGCTCGAAGATGGGCTTCCAGAACTCCTCGGGACGCTCATCCGTAAGCATTACACGCGACAGCATCACCTTTCGCGTGAACCGGAGTGCGTCGATTATCTTCTTCGCTGGATCTTCCGGACCATCGAGATTGTCGGCGACAATCAGCAGGTCCACCATCCTGTCATCTACGCCTTCCCAGAGGGCTATGCTGTCGATGCGGCTCATGGCATCGGAGTTGGCGTCCATCTGCGTGCGCAACGCTTCGCACCAGGCCGATACTTCCGGCGTCATGCGGCGGCGCTTCGATTTGACGTGAGTGGCACCTTTGGGAACAGCCTCGCCATAAACGAAATGATTGGTGATGGCGCGATCGCCCCAAGACACTATGTCGAAATGCTCCGACAGCTTGTTGCGCCACCAATCGCCCGACTGGACGATCAGATGCGCATTGCGGCCATCGGAAAGCGTCTTGAAGGCTGGCTGCGTGCAGATGTCGAAGAACAGCTTGCGCTTGGTCAGCTGCGCTAGATCGCTCAGCACGTTGTCGAGCAGTTCCGGCTCGACGTGCTCGAGCACATCCAGGCACACCACTAGATCGGCCGCAACCGGACGCGCTTCCTTGCTGGGGATGGCTGGATCGTACTCGGCAACGTCGGTGATGCCGACCCGCGCCAGCGTTTCCTTCAAGCTGCCCTTGCCGGCGCCATAGTCTAGGATGCTTTGATGCCCATCCTCTATGACCAATTGCTCGACGTAGGCAGCCCATTGCAGCCCCTTGCTGCCGTAGCCGGCATAGCGCTCGTGCATCTGGCGATTTTGTTCGGCGTAGGCTTCACTGATGAGCATGCAGCAACGCTCCGTTGGTGCGGCGCAGCGCTAGCGCGCTAACGCGGGCGGTTGGCCTCGTATCCATACCCTCGCGCAGCCATGCCAGCCGCGCCGCACGCCATTCATCGGCAAACTCGACTTCCTGGTAATTGTGGAGCCAAGGGCCACCTTCGGTGTGATGAACCAGTTTGGGTTCCACGCCTTTTGCCAATTGGGTGTAGCCAGCGAGATAGTTCCAGACCGGATCAAGAGCGCCTATCTCATCATCGCTCAACCAACAGAATGCATGGAGGTCTCTGCCGGGAACCGTGTTGATCATATTCACGGTAAGCTTACGGTTGGATGGGTGAGCCAGATTGTAGGCGACGACGCTCGACCAATTCTTGCGTGAGTATTTGCCGGGAAAGCGCGGATCGACCTCCTTTGCCTGCAACTGACCGTCCATCTTGATGGACTCAACGGGACGATGATTGTGCTGCACACACATGACGGCCTTGGATAGGTCACACTCGGCAAACAGGTCGTCGATATCGTCGCGAGCGAGCACATCGCTATCCATGAAGAGCGCCCAGCCAGTACGGAATGCTGCCTTAGCTAGAACCGGAGTCAGGAAGCGGGAAATTGCGAATTCGGTCGACATGGATGCGCCGGAGATGTCGTCCCACAACTGCTCAGCGCCTGTGTTGTCGTTCAAGCGCTTCGACGTGGGTCGCCAATAAAGACCAGCGTTGCGCACCTCTTCCAAGCTGATTGCGTGGATAGGAACATCCGGCGCGAATTTTCGCAGCGTATGCCGGCAAACCGCGAAGGTTTCCGCCTCACGCCCGTCATAACCAATAAAAATGGTGCGATCCATTTGCAGCCCCATGCATGTTGGGAGGGGCGCGATTGCCCCTCCCATTGATTGCCTTTACGCCATTGCGATGCGCGGGAAGTTAATAAAACAGGCCGACAGCGTCGCCGTGCTTGCCGTCGCCGTCAGCACGAGGCCGCCGATATAGAGCGACGCCGTACCCGACAGCGCCTTGACCTCGCCGTCCGTCGATCCCATCACCAGCAAGTGGTTGGGCAGGTTCGACGCGGTGAGGTCGGTGACGCGCACGTTCCCCTGCCCGTAGATTTGGGCAAAGAAGAACTGGCTTGCGCTCGCCGTGACGGAGCACACAGCGATACCCAGCTGCTTGTGCACGGCACCAGCTGGAGCACCGGGGCCGGACGGCATGATGGTCGCGCCCCAGCTACCATCGAACGACACAACGTTGCCGTTGATGATGTTTTGGGATGCGACGGCCTTGACGCAAACATAGATGTTGCCGGCGTTGTCCTCGACCTGAGTTCCGGCTTTCATGGTGCGCCCACTAGGCACCGTGCTGGCTTCAGTGAGCACGTCATTGACGGCTGCGCCGATTACTGCAGACATGGTCTTTTCCTTTCAGAGATGAGTTGAGCTATGAGCGCCGCTGCCGCTTACGAAGCGTCGAGCAACAGGCCCTGACGGGCGCGGTTGGAGCAGACAAGCTGGCCCTGCCATAGGATCGGCACGAGCACCGCATCCTGGTTAACGGGCACCTTGTCGTCCGCTTGCGTCCAGTTGGCCTGGCTGTGTACGCATAGCTCGAGGTATTCCAAGTTGAGAAAGTACATCTTCTCGCCGGTCGCCGTGAAGTTCGAGTTGGAATCGAACACCACGTCGGCGTTGTTGGCGTACTTCAATGCCGGCGGCAGAATGGCCGACTTGCTGCTGGTGCCAGGATCGTTGTAGCGAGCCAAGTCCTGCAATCCCTCCCAATACGCTGCGTAGAAGTCGTTGGTGGAGATGATCAGGGTCGGCATGTCGCTGCCACGAACGCAGGTCAGCCAGGTGGCGTTCATCTCGCCCTTCAGCGTCGACTTGGTCCAGGTGTTGGTGCCGCTGATCTCGCGGTACTGGTTGGCCCAGAACGTATAGGTGGACGAGTTGATGCCGCCGACCGTGCCGGTGCCGTCCGATGTGATGATCGCAGCCAGACCGCCCATCTGGTTGGTGAGAGCGCCGGACGAGAACAGATCGATGCTCATGTTGTTGGCGGCGGTGCGCATCGCATTCTTGACGCGCGATGTCATCAGGTTGATCAGCTGCTCCTTGCCGTTGTTCTTGCGCAGCTCATCGCCGGACGCGGTGACGTGAACAGCAGCCTGCACCCAGTCGTACTTCGCGGCGGTGAGCACGTTGGACTGGTTGACGTTCAACGTGTCGTAGCCGGCGAAGCGCTGATAGGTGGCGTTGTTCTGGTAGTCCAACGGCCGCACGATCTCGTAGCCGCCGGACAGCTTCTTGATCTGTCCTTTGTCCTTGAGATAGCGATAGAGCGCGTTGTGCGTCGAGACGTTGTCGGCGACCTCATTGGGGTGCGACCGCAAGGTGGTCGTCACCATTTCGGTGAACGTGCTGTGTGGAGAAGGCATGGGCTAGTCCTCTAGGTTTGGTTGAGGGTCAGCCCCGCGATGCAATGCGGTCGTAAAGCGCGTTCAGCTCAGTCTCATCATTCCACTTCGAGCCTTTGGACGGCGTGGGAGCGGTTGCTCCCGTGCGCACGTTCATAGACTGATGCTTCTTGGCCTCGGCCTGCTTCTGTGCCATGTCCTTCTGGGCTTTCGCCGCCTCCGTCTTGCGCTCCTCATCGAGGATGCGCTGGCGGTGAACGGGGTTGGCCCAACGGGCACGGTCATAGGCTTCGGACAAGCGCTTCTCCATGGGAATACGCGGGTCCATCATCTGCACCTCACGAACGATGTCGTCGTGAAGTGCCGAGAAATCGGACTTGTCCTTGGAAAAGCTGGAGATGATGTTGGTGGCTTCGCTTTGGCGCTTTTGGATCTCCGCCTGCTGCTGGGCTGTCAGGTGGCCTTCCATCTGCCGCAAGCGCTGCTCGGATTGATGCAGCTGCTGCGCCATCGATTGCACCAGCGGCTTGATCTCCTTGTCGAGACGCGGGTCTCGGAAGAGATCGTCGACACTGGATGGATCGTTGGCTTGCGGCGTTTGGCCGGCTAGCAGAGCTGGATCGACGCGGTAGTGTTCGGCGAGTGCTTTGAGAGTTCCGACGGGATCGTGGTGGAGGGCTGCGTTCGCCTGCATCAACGATGCAACGAATTGTGCCTCCTGCCCTTGCGGGTAATATCCCTGGAATGCCCCCAACGCCTGCCGAATTGGCTCGAACGTCTTCAGCTCTTGTCCCGCCTGAGAAATCCAGCCGTGAACTTGGCTTTCCCGGTGTGCGAGATACTGCTGCACATCGGGAGTGAGCGTGTTCCACTTTGCTTGGTACTCAGCCGGCCATGACTGCGGCGCCGCGATGGCCGGCGAGGACTGAGCCGGTTCGGGTGCTGTAGTCGCGGGTTGGCCGGAATCTGGTTTCGCCTCGGTTGCCTGCTCATCCTTTGGCGGCGCGGCCGGGGCGTTGTGCTTTTCCCATATCGCTTCCAGATCGGCGTCGGGGCTTGCGGCCTCCGACTTGATCTGTTCGACTTGGGCTTGGGTGTCTGGCGCAATGGTCTCGGGCGCAGAAGTGGCCTCCGGGGCAATTGCCTCCGGTTGGGCAGTCGCGACTTGTTCAGACATCAGGCCTCTATCCTAAAGTGGTTCTTAGTAGGCGCCGCCTGGCGGGTAAGAAGCTTGCGGGCGTGGCGATTTCTTTGCAGGCCAAAGCTTGTCGCCGATGGTGGCGCCGTAGCCGCCAATGCCGGCAGCATGCGGAAGTAGAGCGGGCACTGCCGGCCATCCCGCCCCGAGTGCAAGTGCTGCTGGCACAGCTACCGTGACGCCGCTTGCCGCTCCCGCTGCGGCGGGATATTCGCTCCGCATTTCGTAAAGACGGTCGGCTGCGTGGTGCGCTTTTGTGTTGTACCGATCGGGAAGGTGCGGCGCCAAGGCGCGCAGAGCATGCTCGCTTAGCCCAAACGGGCTCACGACCCCAGAACCCGCAGCCTGCAGCAATGCCGTCAACTCAGGGCGCGGCATGTCGTACTCTTCGGGCATCGTAGGCTTTTGGCCGGCTAGGATGCGCGCTAGCTCGTCAACGTCAGACATCGCTCTTCACCGTGTTGTTCTTGAAGATCGGATCGCTCTTGGTGATAAGCCTCTAGCGTTTCTGTGGGTATTTCAGGCGCCACTCAACTGGCTGGCCAAACTCTTGGTTGACGCCGTAAACGGGCTCCCACGTCGTTCCGGGAGGCACGTGCTTGAGTTCGCCGGTTTTGGGGTGGCGAATAGTTTCAAGGCCGCTGCGCGGAACCTCCGGCGGACCGGGCGCCATGTTCAATTCCCGGATAGCAGACTCGTAGCGTGCCGGATCGTTCTGCATTGAACCACGCTCAGCCGGATCAGGGCTTCCCGGCATTACCGTGTTGCGCCACATCTCTGCGGCGCGCTTCATTTCTGGTTTCTTGGTGAGCGCGTCCTTCATCTCCATAATATTATAACCGCCCATCCCAACGCCGCCAGCCGCGAAAAGACGGCTTATATTTCGCGGGATTGGGCCACTCGGCCAGCGCGATTGAACGGCGCTCATGCCAGCGATGCCAAGATCGATCGGCAACCACAATGCACTGCTGTTGAACCGATCCTGTTCTTCTCCAGCTCTATGGGAGAAGTAATCCGCCATAGGATTTGGTCGGTAGGCCGTAAGCGCCCTCACCAACGAATCGTTTTTCTCGTCAGCCATCGCCTTTCACCGTGTTATTCTTGAAGATCGGCGAACTCTTGGTGTTGCCGCGCTTGAACTTGGCAAGGTCGGGGTCGATCCTCTCGGCCGCTGCCGCAGCCCGTCCCATGTCAAACAGCTTTTCTTGCTCCCTGACCTTACGGCGTTTTTCTTTGGCCCATTCCTTCTCGTCTCGGGTCATCGGCGGGGGGATATCGCCCTTGCGGAAGGGAAGCCTGTGCTTCTGGCAGAACTCGTAATTGATGTAACCGTCCTTGGGCTTTTCGGAGGGGTCGACCTCACGACAGCCGGAGCGGGCCAAGTCCTCGCGCCTTGCAGCCCTGCCTTCAATGGGCTTGCCGGTGACGGGGGAGATGTAGGTGGGTAGATCGCTCCGCACGTAGGGCATCGGCAGGGACGACACCTTGGCTTGGATCTCGCCGAACTTCTTGGCGTAGTAAGAACCCTTGTCGACCAGCATCCCGGTCGACGGGTCGTAGACGTAGGAGGGCATGGGGCTACCGTCTGTCGCGTGTTGCGTAGGCTTCTAGTTCCTGCTCGGCCGCGCTTCTGCGACGCTCAGCATCTGGAAGACCACTGGCGAGCCCGCCGCCAATAGCGAGATTGGGCAACGCCATTGCGCCGCGTCCGACAAGACCCAACCCCTTGAAGATCGGATGCGGAACAGCATTTGCCGCACCCACGGCGCCAGCAGCCAAAGCCCCACCGCCAAGCATACCTTGCATCAACTTCGCCCGCGCGATCTCATCCAGCATTTCCTGCTCTTGCTGGCTTTGCGCAACAGGCGGCAGGCGGCGCTTGAAATCCTGATATGCGCCAGAACCACCCGTTAGTGCGCGTACCAGCGCATCTTGGTCGGACATGGGTTTAGTCTTTCTGCTTCCACTTGCTGCAAACGGTCAGGTCGGTCGTATGCACAGGGAGTTCGCTCGGCAGGACCATGGAACCGCCCACCGGACGCATGCACACAGCGATATGCAGACCCAACAACGCGCCCGTCCAATGGGCGCAATTCGCGCACTTTGGCTCGCCGCTCTCGAGCCGCAACTGAAGCTTGGCTTCGTACATGCCTGATATCTCCGTAACCAACTCATCGAAATTCTTGTTGATCGCGATGCGGACGGAACCGTCATGAAGATGGTCAACCTTCACAACATCCCCCCATCGAAGCCAACCATTGAGAGTAGCCCGGCCCTAGGCCACGGCCATATCTTGCGCGACGGTTTCATAAATCTTGCATACGCTTTATTAGACGTGCGCATCTGGGGCCATGACATGGGAAAATCTTGAAAGTCCGCCATAATCACGCCCTCGCTCTTGGCTGTGGCTTCTGCATATCCCGCTTGTGCTTCTCGGCCGCCATGCGCTCCGTCATCTGAGCCTTGCGCTCGTCGTGGACGGCTTTGCGCTCCATGGCCTGGCCGTCGTAATGGGCTTTGCGCGCCTGCGTTGCCTCATCGATCTGCGCCTGCCGCTCGGCCGACTGCATGTCGAACTGCGCTTGCTGCTGGTTGGCCTCGAACTCGGCGTACATGCGGACCTGGTCGCTTTGGAACTCCTGGTCGGCCCTCTGCTGCTCTAGCTGAATTTCCCGCTCCTTGGCGCCCATCGTCATCTGCAGCTCTTGCTGCTTGGCGCCGAGCGTCATCTGGGTCTTTTGCTGCTCGGCCTGCAGGCCCATCTGCGTCTTCTGCATGTCCAGCTGATGCTTCTGCTGAGCCATGCCCATCTGCATCTGGGCCTTCTCTTGCTCGGCCTTGGCCTTGATCTCCTCCGGTGATGGCGGGGGCGGCTGCGGGTTCTTGGCTTGCTTCTGTGCCTCCATGGACCAGCGGGCCAAGGCGTCCTCTGCCTGCTTGTCGAGTTGCAAACCTGAGCGGCAGAACGAGGTGAAGAGGTCGATCGCCACGTCGGGCTTCATCCAACCGGCCTCGACGGCAGGTCCGATGCTTGCCACGAACTTGCCGGCGCCATCCATGAACGCGCTGGCGTTCTGTTGGGCTTTCCTGACATCGGCGCGGATCGTGGAATCCGTCTCCACGTCGATCCGGTACATCCGCATGACGCCGGATTTCAGCGTCTCTAACACGTCCTCCCAGGCAACCTTCTCCGACATCTCCACCAGCTCTGGCGGAGGTGCCGGCGGCGGCTGCGGCGGGCCTGGCTGACCCTGCATGGGCGGGCCGCCATTGTGCCCCATCATGGGCTGCTGCTGCGGCGGCAACTGCGCCTGCTGCTGCATCTGCATCAGCTGCTGCTTGGCCTGCATTACCTCCTGGCGCGACGGAAGATTGAGCCCCGTCATCATCTGCAGGTTCTGGCTGTCGAACATATTGCAGGCGATCTCGGCCTTGAGGCGGAAGAGATCGCGGCAGAAGCGCTGCACATCCTTCTGCGCTTCCTGCAAGCGCATGGTGCCGAAGTTGGCCTTGAGCTCCTGGGCGCCCAGCGTCTCGTTCGGGTCCGACTGGCCGCGCATGATGTCGGCAAGACCCGACACCTCGAAGATGGTCTGCTTGACCATCTCGCGCTGCTCGTAGAGCGCCTTCAGAACGCCGATCAACTGCTCGATCGGCATCAACCATATGAACTTATCGAGGCCTCCCGCTTGGATCAGTCCGAGGGTTTCCGAGCCATCCGTCGGGGCAACAAGCTCGCCGTCGACCGCATCCTCCAGCAACTCGAACGACGGAATGGCCGGATGTCGAATGCCGCGCCACTTGCAGACCCTGATGAGGGACTGAATGCGAACCGTCAGCTCCTCCAACTCATCGGCTAGTGGCTTGATGATCCGGTAGGGGCAGATCGGCACCATGCTGTCGCTGGTGCGCGTGTGATAGAGCGGATTGGAGACGGGGAAGAACCCGACCAACCCCAAGGGGTCGTCATCCTCGCGGATCGGGGCATCGGGATAGCTGGTGGCAATCCAGATGACCTTTCGCGTCTCCTTGTCCCAAATCTCCCAGACCCTTGCGCGCTTGAAGACGTTGGGCGCGGCATCGGCTTTCTTGCTGTCGGCACCATCGAGAGCGAAGTCCAGCTTGATGCGATCGCCAAGCTCGGGCGCCAGCTTGTTGAGCTGGACGCGCGTCAGGAAGTGCTCGAAAGCAACCCAAGGCACATCCTCGAAGCGCGTTGCCGGCCCCTGCCGGTAGTGCTTCCAAAGAACGTGCTCGCACAGGACTTCCTGGTAGATCTTCCCCTGATACTCCATGGGGACGTAGCGGACGCGGACCTGGCCTCGTCCCGCTATCTCGCGGTCCTGGACGGCAGACTTGATGGTGGAATCGAAGTCATAGGTGTCGACCGAATAGGACAGCACCCGCTCAATGGCCTGGCACGAGGTGCGGGAAACCTCGTTCTCGTCGTTGTAGCGCGTGCGAACGTCGGGCGTCGGCGTCGAGTTGTAGAGCGATGGCGCTGCGGTCTGAACGTTGGAATAATGGATGTTGAACTTGCGCTCGGCACCGGATTTCTCGGCCCGGTAGATTTCCCTGGAGCCTTCGGCTTCCTTGCGCCATGTCTCCTCTTGCTTGCCGGCGAGCTCGACCTCGGCAAGCCAACGCGCAACCTTGTCCTCTCGCGAGGTGTCGCTCTCGGCCCTGGATTCGTAGGAGCCGGAATGCTGGAGGTCGGTTTCGGCCACGGGTGCGCCTTAGATGCGGGTTATGTGGAAGCCGCGCTTCGCTATGAAAACGCACCATCCGCCAGCAGCGGAGCGATAGACCCACAACACCTTGCGCCAAGCGAACATCAGTATGTGATCTCGACCACGAACTGAACCGAGAACGTCTCTTGACCCAGCGGCGTATAAGTGCCCGTCGCCTCGATCAGCCCATAAACGGTGTCGCTGGTGAGGCCCGTGAGCGGAAGCGCGGGGTTGGCATGACCAGCCGAGTCGCCGCCGAGAACGTGCGTGATGGTGCCGGAATGGCCCAGGTATGCCGAGGCGGCCATGGCCGTAACAACGGGAGCGAACGCACCATTGTCGCCGTTGGCCGGCACAAGCGGAGACACGTTGAAGAAATGCACACGGAAGGTCGCGCCGGTTACATCAGTCCCGTCGCTCTTCGACATTATCACCGAGACGATCTTGGCAATGCTCTTGGAGCCTCCGGGTATGACCCAAGTCAGCGCCGTGACACTTGCTGCGGTCGTGTCGTTGGCGACGAGATCGCCAGCAGCGTATTGTGTGGTGTCGTTCGGGCGCGTGAAGGTCTGCACGCCGGAGACGACGTAATTCTGCGGCATCTCAGTGCCCTCTCTTTGCCTTGCGCTCCATGCGCTTGATGATCTCGTTCATGGGGATGGATGACATGACGGTGCCGGTCTCGGGGTCGGCGACGTAGGTGAAGGCTTTCGTCTTTGGCGGCGGTGGGTCGGAGAGCTTTTGCTCGCGGTGCATGATGGCGAGATACCGAAAAGCATCCGCACCATCGCTCGCCCAGTTGTGGAACGGCTTGTCGCGCCAGCGACCCATCTCCTCGTTCCACTCTTTGCGATACGACTTGAGCGCCTTGATCCCCTCAGAGCAGGCCTCCGCGTCGAACTCACATATCGGCAAGACCGCCCGCGCCGCGTTGATTCCGTCGTCTATCTCTAGTTGGGTGGCGATGGTTGGCCGGAAGCCCAACGCAATCAGCTGCTCGATGCGCGACCTGTCAGAGCCCCATTCGGTGACGCGGGCGTCATGAGGGAAGATGTCCACCCCGTCCTTGGAGCGCTTCCACTTGTTGACGAGGTAGAGACGCTGCACTTCCTGTGCGTAGTGCGGGGCGCCCTCGCCTGTGTTCTGGTAGTAGCCGACGAGGCGAATGCCGCGCCCGAGACGCTGATAGAACCAGATCGAGGTGTAATCGCTCCGTCCAATATCCCAAGCCGTCGACACCGGGACATCCGGCTCTGCGGGAAACTTGCCGATCCGCCCTGCGGTTTCGGCCGCCTCCATCAGCTCACCATAATAGGCACCCTCAACCGAGGCCTCGAACGCTTCTTTGGGGGTGGACGGGTACTCCCGCTTCATGTCCCCGAGTTGCGTGGCGGCCTTCTTGACGTACCAGGCCTTTTGCGCCGCATCGAGCTTGATGCCGTTGCTGTCCGCCAACTTGGCGAAGTATCGCCCCATCGCGTCGGGGATAGCCACCCCTTCGGGGTCCAGCCTGTATTCCGGCGCCTCATGCCAGGGGTAGAAGTGAAACTTGAAATCGAGCGGCGTCAGCCTAGAGCCTAGTCGCGCCTGGGCCTGCGCCTCCTCGCAAATGGTGAAGAAGTGCCCCTCCTGACCCTCGGCCGTGCTCTCCACGAACACGACTTGGCCTGCCTGCACCGTGTTGAGGGCGCCGGTTCTGACCTCGCGCGCCTTCTCAGGGAACTTGGCGCACAGCTTGCCATACTCGGAGACGTGCAGGTAGTTCAGCGTGCCGGAACGATGCGAGGTCGCCACCCTGATGGCCGAGTTATTTGATAGCATGAGCTCGGCGGCGCTGTCGGTCGTGGGGTGAACGGCTTCCCTGATTTGCTCCGGCAGGTTATCGTAAGGGTACTTGATCTTGTCTCGGAAGATGGACTGGGCATCCGTCAGAGTATGGGCGATCGTGCCCGCCCTGATGTTCGAGTTGAACACGCAAGCATCCAGCATGAAGATCTGGATGAACGTGGTGAAGCCCAACTGGCGGGCCTTGAGGATCGTATTCTGATAGTGCATTTCATCGAACAGGCGCTCCTGCGCCCAGTTCATCCGAAATTGCACCCGCTTTCCGTCTTTGTCGGTGATGAAATAGAGGTTGTTGATCCTCCACTTCCAGTCGGAAAGCTTGTCAACCGCGCGTTGGAATTCCTCTGGTTTTGCCATCGATCACATTGAGGAGTTGGACTAGGACAGGCCCCTCGCCATCCTCTCCAGTGTGCGCAACGGTTTGCGCCGGCCTGCCAAAGCCACGGTCCAGAACTTCCTTGTGCGCAGACACTCGCGCCGCATGAGGCGCTTCCTTGTCGCGCGCCATCTCCAGCAGACCCTCGATCATCTCGGGACCATGCTTCTGCGCTAACGCCTTGATTTCGGCTGCGACTTTGTTGGTCGAGCCTGGTTTGCGCCCGCCTGTTTTCTTGCCTTTAGCCATGCGCCATCTAACTCAGTCTAACTCGTCTATTTGCGTCTAAAATAGATGGTTTGATAAACGTTAATGGAATCAATGATTTGCGACTACGCCGCTTTCTGCTGTGGCCTCGGCAGCTTCGCCAGCGCTTCCGCTGCATCCTTGACCGTGGCGATTTGGGCGAAGATCAGATCCATACTGGCGCCGTTTGCTATCCCACTAGCTAGCAGATTTGCGTGTGCCTGCAAAACGGTATGGGCCTCGAACAGGGCTTTCTCTTGGGGATTCATGCTTGAGTCCTATGTCTTTGCGCGCCAGCGCCGCGCCTCTTCTTCGTACAAGCGAACCAGCGTTAGGTCGTCTTGGCGCGCTTCTTTCGGCTCAGAACGAACAACCCACATGAGGCGTCCATCATTCAGCCACGCATCTGGGTCGAACTTGATTTCGCATTTTGGGTTTAGACGCTTGATATGTGCGGAAATCTCGTCTTCGGACAAGGCGGCGACATCCATGCCATTCCCCTTCTGATTTAGTTCCGGCGCCAGCCCTCGTGCAAGAACCCTGCGTGCGAGCGAACCCACGGAGAGCCAGGACGGCTTAGAGGGAGACCAGGGGTGTACGGGGAAGGGCCTAACTCTGGAGAGGAAAGCCCTTCAGGCTGGCGCCGGGAACTGGTTATGCCATTAAGAGCCAAGCCGCCGTCAGCATCATCGCTGACAGAAGGATGGCCGTTGACGGGCTGAGCTCGATCATCGGCTGGTGCTGAACTTGTACTTGAGGCCAAGCCTGATCTCATCGGCCGACACGTCCATGCCGGAGCCCATGACGTTGTCATACATGGCGTGGGTGTAGCGCAGATCGATGAAGAACGGCGCGTTCGGGAGCTTAACCTCGATGCCGCCGCCGATTTTGAGGCCGGTGATGTCGGTGC
>VFSW01009281.1_pt1 | contig 14054 bp, 11 predicted proteins | sample 5358111 | NCBI WGS metagenome assembly VFSW01 (sample SAMN11554181, study PRJNA540505) | mine drainage metagenome | isolation source: sediment from site ElyBrook_90M | place: USA: Ely Copper Mine, Vershire, VT | collected 2017
CCCATTTTACGGGCGTAGTCGATTAATTTCATCGCTGGATTATCGCATACACGTGTATTGCTGTCAATAGGTGTCTATTCTTGCAATGAACGTTTATTATACCTGATAATCTTCTGCAAAGAGATGTGCCTGCTGTAAAACGCGCGATGCGTTCTGCATTGTTGTTAGGTCATAGAGTATGGGATTGCTATACTGTCCAAAAGGTACGTTAAATTTACCTTCGCGGTTGACTCTATACAGGCCATTAAAGCATGTCTTGTTCAGATAAATAAAACGTGCTGCCTGCTCGATAGGTGAGAGATTGCCAGAGGCTTGTTCTCTAACCATGTAGAAGTATGTTTTGCTATGCTGTTGTTGATGTGCGTCGAGCAAGCAGAGCAAAACAGTCAAATCATCACGTACCGCCCGATACGTATTGATAAGCTCGCTATTTGCATCATTGAGCAGCATGGTCTGATAGGCAAGAGCCAGTGCAACGGAGCCACCACCAACAAATGGTTCCAGATAGCGTTCAAAAGAAGTAGGAGCGCAGGCTAAAATATGCTCAAGCAGTTTGCGTTTCCCCCCAGCCCATTTTACAAATGGCGTTGCTTTGGGTACTATTGTGGACTGTGGTATCGGTTCAATCTCTATAAGTGTGTGCTGTATAAGCCCTTGTTGTATTGTCACGCTGCTTTTTCATCTCTTTCACTCTGCTGAAATAGCTGCTTAGGAAGCGATATCGAGCTGACTGAGTTTATGATAGCAGAAATAGACAGCTCTCACAAGCAGTGGGATGCTCAGGAGTTGGCTATCTTTTTTCTTTTTATCAGTATGGCCGCGACTCTATGAGCGTGAATAGAGTTTTTCCTGCTCTAGCAGATACCGTTTGCGTGCAATGCCCCAGCGATAGCCACCGATATCGCCGCTTTCTCGCACAACGCGATGACATGGTACAGCCAACGCAACGGGATTGCTGGCGCAGGCCAACGCAACTGCACGTGCCTTTTTCGTGCTGCCGAGCTGTGTGGCAATCTCGCTATATGAGCGCGTCTCGCCATAGGGAATCGCGCGCAGAACATCCCAAACCTGGCGTTGAAAAGCTGTTGAGCGTACATCGAGCGGCAATTCCAGATGTGGCTGCTGACCTGTGATATGGCGCAACAATGCGCTCACCCATTGTTCCATCTGGGTTGTTTCATCGCGTGTGATCGTGGCGGCAGGATATTCTTGCGTCAAGAATGCGCTCAGTGTGGCATCATCGTCGCCTGGATAGACGGCACATACACCTTTTTCGGTGGCTGCAACTAGTAAACGCCCAAGCGCACAATCGACGAGCGTGTAACGTATTGTCATACCTGTTCCTCCGCGTTGATAGGCTCCGGGCGTCATGCCCAGGCGTGTTGTCACATGCTCATATAAACGGCTACTGGAGCTATAGCCGACGTCATACAATGCTCTGGTCACGCTTGCTCCATCCTTGATCTGCACCTTCAATTGCTTTAAACGGCACGTGTGGATGTACTGTAATGGCGTGACTCCTACAATACGTTTGAACACGCGCTGCATATGATACGAGCTGAGATGAACCTGCTCGCTCAATTCGGTGAGTGTTAAGGTCTCCTCGCAGTGTGTTTCGATATAGCGGCACAGCTGCTGCACCAATGCTAGCTGTATGTCTTGGGTATCATGAGCTGCATGTGCTGTTTTCTGTGGATGGCAGCGACGGCAGGGGCGAAAACCGGCTTGCTCGGCGGCTTCTGGCCCATCGAAAAACTGCACATACTCGCGTTTAGGTTTGCGCGAGGGACAGGAGGGATTGCAATAAATACCCGTCGAGCGTACCGCGTAGACAAAGAGACCATCTGCCTGTATATCTCTGGTCAATACTGCCTGCCAGTGACTTTGCGCGAAATCATTCAAAGCCATCGTTGCTCCCCCTTGTTTATCTATGTCTATTAGCATAAGTGTTGTGATACTATAATAAGATACAGCCGCGCAAGAGTCTATCCGATTCTTGCGCGGCAAATGTGTACCCCTTGCGGGTGTTCTGCTTCTGAGGAGGAAAGATGTCCATATCTAATCCTGATCATTTGAAATCCGAGATTGATGAGCTTGTGCCAGGGTTGATCGCGATGCGCCGTGACCTGCATGAGCACCCTGAGCTGGCTTTTGAAGAGTATCGTACCGCAGGCATCGTTGCTGACCGCTTGCGCGCTTTGGGCATGGAGGTGCAGACAGGCGTTGCCAAGACGGGTGTCATCGGCTTGTTGCACGGCGATGCGGGCAAAGAAGGTGCGAAGACTATTGCCATTCGTGCTGATATGGATGCATTGCCTATTCACGAGTTGAACATGCTTGACTATCGCTCGCAAGAAGATGGCAAGATGCATGCTTGTGGACATGATGGACACACCTCTATTTTACTGACGGTTGCTGATATCCTAAGTAAACGTCGCGCCGAATTGCCCGGCAACGTGAAGTTTATTTTCCAGCCTGCCGAAGAGAAGATTGGTGGAGCAGAGCCGATGGTTAAAGAGGGTGCGATGCAGGGCGTCGATGGCGTGATTGGCTTGCACTTGATTAGTAACTATCAGCTAGGACGGGTGGGTGTGCGTGCTGGAACGGTTTTTGCCAGCGCGGACCGTTTTATTCTGCATGTGCATGGCAAAGGCGGACATGCAGCTTCACCCCATGAGGCTGTTGATCCTATTGTGATTGCGGCGTATATTACGACCGCGCTGCAAACGCTTATCACACGCGAGACCTCGCCGTTTGCTCCCGCGATCATCACGATTGGCCGCATTGTCGCGGGCACTGCTTTTAATATTATCCCCGAAAAAGCAGAGATGCAGGGCACGATGCGCGCATTTACCTCTGAGCATCGCGATAAACTGATGCGTCGTATCCGCGAACTGGCGATGGGTGTTGCGACAGCCATGGGTGGTTCGTGCGAGATGGAGACTTTCGATAGTTGCCCGCCCTGTACGAATGATGCAACGATGACTAGCTTAGTGCATAAAGCTGCTGCCGCCACTGTTGGCGAAGACCATGTTGATAACGGCGAGGAGGTCATGACGACAGGCAGCGACGATATGGCCTTTTTTCTTAATAGTGTGCCTGGTTGCTATTTCATTGTTGGTGCGCACAACGAGCAAAACGGCGCGGCGTTCCCGCACCATCATCCGCGTTTCAACATTGGCGAAGAGGCTCTACCGATTGCGGTCGAGGTGTTGACGCGTGCTGCGCAGGATTTTCTCGCACAGTAATGCTCGAATATAAAATAGCATGGTAATCGTGTGCTGCGGTAGAAGCGTGCTGCTTTGCACGAAATGGCGCGATACATCGCTCCATACGAGAATAAAGAGTACTTTAACATTCGCCAAAATTGATAGGCACAAGAACCAATACATCGGTTCTCGTGCCTATCAAGAGTCTCTGGTATCTCGCGTAACTACAATTTAAGCGTGCCGGGCCATGAAGCTGAGTTCAGGTTCCAGTTCACGAGGGCGGCGTGTCAGGCGGCCATTGTTTTTGTGGCGTGTCTGACGAAGCATGCGTGCGGGCAAAAATGCCTGCATGGCCTGCATGGCGTTGAGATACACCTGTTGCTGCTCGTGAATAATACGGTTGGAGCCTAATGATTTCCATTCGTTGGGTGTGAAGTAGGTGGATACATCGGCCTCTGTTCCACTGCGTTCATACCGTTGAATGAGGTGCAGGTTATCGGATTGTGTCAACCAGATGGCCAGATCGATCAGTTCAGGATTCTCAGTCAATTTTGCAGTTCCATAGGTATAGCTCATGAGACGGAAGAGAGCGTCTTGTGCGCGATTGCCGAGGAGAAAATCCATACTGCCACTGCCAGCCCACGTTGTCGGAAGGGTTGGTAGCGGAAGATGATGGACCTGAGTGCGATGGCGGTCAAGCAGCATCGATGGTGTGTATGTCTGCACGCCGCGCTTTGCCAGTTCGTCGGGCAGCGCGTGCATGAAATCGAAAATGCCAGTGTCTGCACGATGGTGTTCGCCAAAGGTCTCGAAGTCCCAACCCAGGAAGAGAAAATCGCCGTGCGTGTTGGCGACCCAATCAGCATAGGTGTTGGCGAACAATGGATAACTCGCCCAATCTTGTTGGGAGAAGCGATAACGAATATCATTGCTTAATTCGACGTGGCGTGTCAGTAAGTACGGCCCGCTTTCACGCTCCGTCTCGACCATTAGCTTTGGTGTGCTGCGCCGTGTGCGTGACGTCTTTTTTTCTGCAAAGATGCGCGGAAGTGGTAGCTCATCGCTGTAGCGATAGAGATGTGTACTTTCACGCCAGTCAAGTGTCGAGGAGCGTCCATCCATGACTGCGCCGCGAAAGCCAGCCGTGTCCAGAGCATCATAGAGCCAGGATGACATGCCCATCTCAGTGGTATCAGTTACAACAGGCCGTTTGCCAAAGATACGCTCCAATTCGTCGCCCATCCACTTCATACGCAGGACAAAGGTTGGTAGATCGAGCATGAACAGAAAACTGTGGTATGGCTCAACGCCGATCAGTTCAACACGTTCTTCTGCCACCAGCGCGCGAAACAGGTCGAGCAAGGCTGGGTCCCAGACAAGAGCCTGGCGTACAAAGGAGAGCGAAAACCCAATAGAGAGATGAAGCCCCTGATGACGTACCAGGTCAAGAAACATCTGTGCTGCCGGATAATAACTGTCTTGTGCTACTTTGCGAAAGTAGTGTTCGTTCATCCGCTCATCAAAGAGGCAATGCGCAATATCTTCGACGGTTGCGCCACGTGGAATGGGTTGTGCGGGCAGCTTCAAGCGGCGCGGTTGATGGACAACCGTGTAGATGGCTAGTTCTGCAACCATGCCAGGCATCCTCTCATAGCGTACTGTGCGATTCTTCGCGTAATAATTCACTCCCTACAGTTTCTCGCTCAGGTAGAGGAAACGCAATGCCCTGTTTGCGCCCAAGAAATTCCAGTTTGCCCACCAGGTTTTCAATTACGTGGTCCCACAGGAATTGTTGTGCCGTCTGATGACCTGCATTGCGAATGCGCTCTTGCTCTTCTGGGTGGCGACGCAGGTAGAGCAAGTAGCCAACGATCTCATCTGGGTCTTCGGTTTCAGTCACAATTGCATTTTCAAACGAGATCGCGTAGTCTTCTCCTGTGCTGCCGGTGACGGCAATGCCTTTTGCTCCCATCACTTCTAGTGCGACTAGGCCAAACGGCTCATGACCGCTATTTGCCAGTGTGGCATCGGCAGCAGCATAGATCGTGCGTACAAACTCTTCGGGCAAGAAGAAGCGCAGATTGTAAATGTCCGCAGAGGTTCCTGCATTGGCAATTGCATCGAGGCACTGCTCTAGATTTGGGCGCTGGGCCACAACATCTTGAATGACGAGACCGCGATGATAGGCATGGCGGAACACATCAGCTCCATGTGGCTCAATGCCGCCGCGCACGAAGAGCGTCACGGGGTGTCCGCTTTCTTTTAAGCGCGCAACGGCCTCAATCGCCATCATCCAACGTTTGTCGGGGTCGAAACGCCCAATTTTGAAGAGGAACATGCGTTGCGGATCGCCATGGCGGGCAAGCGAGCGCAAGCGTTCGACTGCATTGGTATCAACAGGGTTCATATGGCGTGTGGGGATGCCATTGGGGATAGTCAAGGGGTTGACGCCCAACTCCCACATTTTGTGTTTCATATATTTGCTAACAGTGCATAACGTTGAGACAAAGTTGAGACGGCTCCAGTTGATGCGGTGCAAGGACATCAGGCTGTTGAGGTTCCATAGCATCAAAACTTTCTGACGCACACCAAACCAGTGTAAGAGATCAGAAGTGCGGCCAATCACCTCGGCAGTATGCCAATCTTCACCCATGATGACAGGTGTTTTGCCCTGTGCGATGGCGGGCCGGACAATTTCATTGTAGATATGATAAGGCACGCTCTCGTTATAATCATAGAGCTTGGCTTCTTCCCCGTCATATACACCATTAGGATAATATTTGCTGACCCATTGTGACCAGCGTTTGAGAATCAGGCGACCATCAACGCGCAATTCAGTGGATGGTTTGTAGGGGTCACCGATAAAGATCAAATGCGTTGTATAGCCCTGTGCCGCCAGGGCTTCGCTCAGTTCCGTTACGCGTGTCCCCAGGCCACCAGCTGTGGAATACACATCTGGCCCCTCGAAGCATAGCAGGACAAACAACGTATTGTCTGGCGATATTGCTCCATCTAAGTGCATCATAATAACTTAGTCCTTCTTGAATAAAGTATGCAAGGGAAGAGGTTGACACCAGTGTGAGACGTTTGGATTGTAATTCGTGTTTTACACAGTACTGCATTTATCCACAGCGTAGTGGCGTTGTGCGTCCCTGCCCATGCAGCTTGCTTAATATGAGCGGTTATATTACATCCCTCTTCTGCTTCGCTGTCAGAGAGATTGACACTTCCTCTTTAATTATAGCATGTTCGCTGGTGCGAATATGCTTTACCGCTTAGAGTATCATAGATGCACCTTTTTTTGTCAAGTAATCCCAACTTTAATAGTCCCTACCCTAACCTATAGTACGGCTTTTTTGTCCTAGCATATCTATATATGTCTAGTCGATAGTATTCGTAGTGAACCTTTAATGGCTCGGACCGGACACTCGTCCTCATGTATCATAAGCGCATAGAGGACGAAAACAGAGTGATCTCAGAAATGAAGTGGTTTCTGCCCGATGACTGTTTTAAGGGTCCACGTGGCATAAAATGTGGGATCATGTGTTTCTGTGCGACACTGATGCAGGAGCGCGTCGATCTCACGCGCACGTGCTACACGCCGCGTGAGCAGGAAAAAGCGGAGAAAGTCGAACAGTGCTGCTATTAGCTCAGACAGGGAGGTCGCGAGATGTTCGTTGCCATTTTTTAAAGGGTACATGATCGACGTCTCTTGCACTTGTAAGGCAGCGATAGGCAGGGCCAGGGCGTTGCTCAAGAGCGTTTCCATTTCATATGGCGCATCACATCTATAGAAATGCGGCGTGCTTGCCTGTTTGACTCGATGGGAGAGTGCGGTACATGCCTCTCCATTGCTGGTGGGCAATGTCCACTCTGTCCAAACAACATAGCCCTCTGGCGCACAGACACGTGCCAATGCTTGTATTTGTCGTCGCTGCATTTCTCCTGTTGAAGATGGTGGTAGAAAACGGGCATGCACAAGATCAAAAAACTGTGGCGTGATCGGCAGATCGGACAACTCTGCAGCTAGAAAGCTGCTGTGGCTCAGACGGGTGTACCAAGAAAGCGAACGCGCATACTCTATTATCTGCTGTTCGCGCTCGATTCCCATCACTTCAAGGCGAGGATAGGTACGCACGAGTGCGCGTATCCATGTGCCGCTGCCACATGCTACATCGAGGACCTGGCGAATTGTTGTCAGTGTGAGTGTGGGTGGCAGCAGTGGTAGAGAGGCGACAAGAAATTCTTGCAAGAGCGTGAAAAAATGTCTATCAGGGCGTTGTGCCCAGCGTTCCATAGAATGGCTCTTCTCAGGCAATCGATAATCCATACTATTTCCCTATATCCTTTCCAAAAGAGAAATTTTTGCTATAAAACACTCTGTATAGCTGAAGTGTAACGAAAAAATAAGGAGAAATAGGCGAAAAATGTCCAAAAAATGCCGGATTGTGGGGTGCAGCGCAAGAATCGGATAGTTTTGCCATTCTGATTTGCTATACTCACTCTGTACTCTTTCTTTGTATGAGCAGAACACGTAGAGCAAACACGTAAGGAGGAACTATGGGCAGCATGAATACAACTCCGAAGGGCAGAAAACTTTCCAAACGCTATCCGAACAGTTTAAAGCAGCAAATTAAGCAGTCAGGATATACTATCAGAGAATTTGCTGCCGAGATTGATATTCCGCGTAGCACCCTCTCAGACTACCTGGCAGGCTATCGACCGATGCCGCACCTCTATTTGCAGAAGGCCGCACAGGCTCTTGGTTATGAGATGCACGAATTGCTCCAGCGTATTGCATTGCCTCTCTCACCGGCATGTGGGCCAGAAACGCAAAGGGACTATAGCTGTTAAGTGTTTGCGGATGGGTGGGTGGCCAGCAGTCAATGTATCGGGAGGAAATTTGGCTGTGACAAGATAGAGCTGCTGTTTGGTCCGTCTCGACGGAATGCTGATTGTTACGATATAATACAAGGTATGGAGGAATGGAACACCGACGACAAACTTACGGCACTGGAAATGCTACTTCAGGTACAGTTTCATGATCGCATGTTGCTGCAACGAGCGTTCACGCATCATTCTTGTTGTCCAGAAACAGCACGCCGTGATTCGTATGATACGCTCGAATTTCTCGGTGATGCGATCATTAGCGCGCATGTTGTAGAGTACATCTACCGCTCTTTCCCTGATGCTTCGGAGGGTGAAATGACTGCTATCAAGTCGGAGGCAGTGAGTCGGCGTGTCTTTGCGATGATTGGGCAGCAGCTTGGCCTCTTTCCCTATATCTGCGTCGACATTGCGAATCTGCGCACGTTTAATGAGCGTTCTCGTGACTCGCTCTGCGCAGATGTGCTGGAGGCTCTGGTGGGTGCCATTCATATCGATCAGGGGCCAGAGGCCGCCCGTGCCTTGATTGCGCGTGCGATTTTTCCGATGATTGAGCAGATCAGTCAGCAAACCCTTGATACGAATCCGAAGGGGCGTTTGCAAAAAATCGTCTTGAACCGTTCGGGAGCGTTACCGCGTTACCGCGTGTTGGAGCAAAATGGACGCAATAATGATCGTACCTTTGTCGTAGGGGTATTTGAGCAGGAGACGCTATTGGGAACTGCTCAGGCATCGAGCATTAAAGAGGCCGGGCGTCTGGCCGCCCGTGCAGCTTTGGAGCGTTTGCCAGCGGAGGGCAATGGTTAACATCAAACCTGCTCAAAGCTGGTATGAGGCCAGTCTGTTGCCGGAGGAGCGCAAACAGCGCGGGCATTTTTCCACTCCTCCACTGCTTGTTGAGCGCATCCTAGACGCGTGTGGTTATAGCGCATCATCTGATCTTAGTGCATTGCGTGTCCTTGATCCCGCCTGTGGTAGCGGAAATTTTCTCGTGGGAGCTGCTCGGCGCATGATTGCGGCAGGCCTGCATCGCCAGCTTGCCCCAGAGATAATTTTGACACAGATACAACGCAATCTCTGGGGGCTTGATCCTGATCCTGTGGCATGTTTTCTTGCGGAAATGGAGGTGCAGGGTGCTATAGCAGAAATGTGTGCAACGTCAGTTACCCCATTGCACATTCATCAAGCTGATGGCTTGAGTCTGCCTTGGCGACAGAGCAGCAATGTCGATCTGTTCCTGGCAAACCCGCCTTATCTCGCCACAAAAAATATTGACTTGCATAGCTATCGCTCCACATGGCAGCGTGGACAAACGGATAGTTATCTGCTGTTTCTCGAACTGGCTTTACACGTGGTGCGACCGGGTGGTTGGCTTGCATTGGTCGTGCCTGATGCATTACTTGCGCGTATCAATGCTACGCGAGAGCGTCAGCAGTTGCTTGCCTTCACGACAGTGCATCATCTTTGGCATCTTGCACATCTTTTCGCTGCCCATGTTGGGGCTGTGGTCATTATTGCGCAAAAACACCCGCCAGCTTGTACTCACCAGGTGTTATGGAGGCGTGAACGCTGGCAACAGACGCTACCGTTATCTGACGAACAGCACGTGATGCAAAGCCAACTGCAAGCGCAACCACAAGCCCAACTGCGCTACCTGCTCGGTCGCCGTGATAACGTGCAAGCGTTGATTACTGCTATTCATACCCACTATAGCAATAGAGAACACATAAAGGAACAGGAAGAGCGTGTATTTGCGCCACTGCGTACTTTGGTGAGCATCCAGCGCGGCGAGGAGCTTGGCAAAGGCAGCCCCTATCTCCGTAGTGGCATGCCAACCGACCCACAAGCTGCACACCTTGTCGTGCGCGGTGGGAGCGATGTGCGTCCGTATAGCGCTCCTGCGGGTCGGTATTGGATTGCTCATGAGCATGTCATCAAGCCGTTGACCCGCTATCTGGCCCCAAAATTGCTTGTAGTCAAGAGTAGCGCGCATCTTCAAGCCACGCTTGATGTGCGAGGGCATGTTGCTTTGCAAACGCTTTACTTGCTTGTGCCGCATGTCCATGTAGAAAATGCGCAGGAAGAGCTGTATTGGCTGTTAGCCCTACTTAATTCGCGAGTTTTGCGTGATTACGTCTATCTGCTCTATACTGCCTATAAATGGGTGCAACCGCAGATCGAACAACATGTGCTGGAGAGCTTACCGATTCCGACGTTTTCTACCAAGAGTACTGGATTATGGAGCGAGCGCACTGCCATCATTGAACGTGCTAAAAGTCTGTTTGCGGCTTGCAGCATACCAATACCCGTTGTAGAATTGAAACAACAAAACGAGAAACTTTTTGCCGAACAGGAGCGTGCTATTCATAGCCTCTACTGTTCAGTCTTGCAGGCAGCAGACAAAGGAGTCGTTCCCTATGACTGATATTCGCCCAATTCGCGTGTTGGTCGCGAAACCTGGTTTGGATGGGCATGATCGTGGTGCGAAGGTCATCGCACGCGCCTTGCGTGATGCAGGCATGGAAGTGATCTACACAGGCATCCGCCAAACACCAGAGATGATCGTTGAGACAGCAATTCAGGAGGATGTAGATGCACTGCTTATGAGCATTCTTTCTGGTGCCCATATGGCAATTTTCCCACGTGTGATGGACCTGCTTAAGCAGAATGATGTCAATGATGTACTCGTGGCGGCAGGCGGTATCCTGCCCGATGAAGACATTCCCGCTATTAAGGCGATGGGTATCCAAGGCTGCTTTGGCCCTGGAACTTCAACTGATGAGATTATTACATTTGTGCGTGAGCATGTCCAGGCTGATCGCCTGACTGTTGAGGTGTAGGTGGCTCTTGCAAAATATCGTTGAACGTCTCCTCAATGGAGATCGGCGCGCTCTTGCGCGCATGGTGACGTTGATCGAAAGTGAGGCACCTCAAGTCCAGCGTCATCTTGCGGAACTGCACCAGCACACAGGCAACGCTCATATTATTGGTGTGACAGGTTCTCCTGGTGCTGGTAAAAGCACACTGGTTACACAACTCGTGCGTGAACTGCGGCGGCGCGAACACAAAATTGGCGTGATTGCCATCGACCCCACCAGCCCTTTCAGCGGCGGGGCTATCCTCGGTGATCGCATTCGTATGATGGAGCTGGCTGGCGACCCCAATGTGTTTATTCGCAGTATGGCAAGCCGTGGCAGCTTGGGGGGGCTGGCGGCTTCAACCCATGATGTTGTACGGGCCATGGATGCGGCGGGTTATGATACGATTATTATTGAGACCGTTGGCACGGGGCAGGCTGAGGTTGAGGTGATGCGTACTGCACAGACCGTCCTGGTGGTGTGCGCTCCCGGTATGGGTGATGAAGTGCAGGCCATCAAAGCTGGTATTTTGGAAATCGCCGATATTTTTGTGGTCAGTAAGATGGATAAGCCTGGGGCAGACCAGACTGTTGCGGAACTGGCGATGTTGCTCAGCCTTGACCAGAATCGCCGTCAGGTTCAGTGGCGCATCCCGATTATCAAAACATCCGCTTTCAAAGCACAAGGACTCGACCTGCTAGCGGATGCTATCCAGCAACACTATGCCTACCTCACAGAAAGCGGCATGATCGGTCAGCGTGCCCAACGGCAGGTGCGCAGTGAAATCCAAACTCTTGTTCTGCACAGTGTTACCCGTGCGCTCAAAGCGCAGGTGAGTGAAGAGGAGTGGAGCCAGCTGATCGTGGAAGTTACTACACGGCAGCATACACCTTACGATATTGCTCAGGCTTTGCTGACACGGCTTGGTCTGCAAAATATATAGATACACCCATTGAACGTCGCCCATATAGAATGAATATACGAGCGACGCTCACTTTTTTATGTAAAAAGAAATTGACAAGTTATATTCTCCGTATTACAATGGGTGAAATACACATTAGGCAGACGTAATGTTTTTGCAGAAGGATAAGTGTATGGAATTCTATATTACACCGCAACACTGTTCACCTGAGCAGCTTTTATTTGAGCGATTTCATATCACCACAGGCTTTCATCCGGGGCAACGTGAAATTATTGAACAGCTTGTGCAAAAAAAGAGAGTCCTGGCAATCCAAAGGACAGGTTGGGGTAAGTCGTTGTGTTATCAAATGGCAAGTTTGTATCATCCTCATCTGACCGTTATTTTCTCTCCGCTTAAGGCATTGATGCGTGATCAGTGTCAGCGTTGTAATGATGTGTACGCCATACCCGCAGCAATTGTGAGTTCTGACTTTAGTGAGGAAGAAAATAAAGCCACGCTGGCACGGGCGATCCAAGCAAAAATCAAAATACTCTTTATTGCACCGGAGCGACTTGATAACCTACACTGGCAACGGAGCGTTAGCCAGATGCGTATCAGCATGATTGTCATTGACGAGGCTCATTGCATTTCCACCTGGGGCCATGATTTTCGCCCACATTACCATCGCATTGTACGGCTCTTAGATGCCATCCCAGCCGATATACCTGTCCTGGCATTAACTGCAACCGCGAACAAACGTGTTGAAGAAGATATTTTGCAACAAATTGGTTCCGCAGCATGTATAGCGCGTGGCACAATGGAACGTCCTAATTTGTTTCTTCATGCTGTTCACATGAATGGTGATGCAGACAAACTGTCATATCTTCTAGAAATTTTGCCAAGCTGGCCCGGTACGGGTATTATTTATACTGCAACCAAAGAAAAAGCTGAAATGGTGGCAATGTTTTTAGCAAGTCAGGGTATCAGTGCAGATTACTATCACGCTGGCCGAGAAGATCACGTCAGGCAAGACATTGAACGCGCTTTGATGTATAATACTTATAAGGTCATATGTTCAACAAATGCCCTTGGTATGGGCATTGATAAGCGTGATGTTCGTTTTGTGATCCATTACAATATTCCTGCTTCGCCTATTCATTATTATCAAGAAATGGGACGTGCCGGACGGGATGGCGCAACTGCGCACTGCTTGTTGCTCTATGATCCATCTGACCTTGCAATACAGGAATATTTTATTGAGAGTAGTAAACCGACAGCATCTTGCTACACCGATGTATTGAACTTATTGCATCTTCAAGCACGGGGCAGAACGGATATCATGCGCATGACAGGGTATAAACAGCAATATGTGCAGACGATTCTAGCAGATTTAGAGGAGCAGCATTGTATTGAACGCTTGACCAACAACCGTGTATCAATCTATCAAGCCTTGAGAAGACCGCCAGGCATCGACTTTTCTGTGTATGATAGGCTTCGCCAGCAAAAAAAGCAGGAACTCGAGGCGATGCAAAACTATACCGTGATAGATAGTTGTTTGATGGGATATTTGACGGAGTATTTGGGAGATCGCTCTGGGTATCGCTGTGGCGTTTGCGGACACTGTCAGTCTGCACACTTTCCTGTGATACTGCAATGTGAAAAAACACAGCATGCGGCGGAGACCTTTCTTGAAAAGATGCACCTGCCGCTGATTGAGAAACGTGGTGGTCAGCATTCACCAAGCCATGAAGCGGGATGCTCACTAACTTATCATGGCAATTCATCAATCGGGCAGATGGTGCGAGCCTGTAAGTATGAGCAGGCAGGGCCATTCCCCGATCTGTTAATTGATAAGGCAGTACAGGTGATACGCGAACGATACCCACTTGTAGACATTGATGGTATTGTAGCAGTACCACCAACAAAAAGCGGTATGCTTGTTGAACTATTTGCACGCCGTATCGCAACACTGTTAGATATTGAGTATCTTGCTGCCCTGTGCAAAACGCGCTCGACACAAGAGCAGAAAATTTTTAGCAATAGGGTTCAAAAAGAGGATAATGTAAAAGATGCGTTTGCTGTTTCGATACCCACATGTGTCAAAAACAAAACTTTGCTGCTCGTTGATGATATCTATGACTCAGGGGTAACTGCCCAGGTTCGCTCAAGGTCACGCGAAAGAGGGAAGAAGAGGATGAC
>VFSW01009282.1_pt1 | contig 14054 bp, 12 predicted proteins | sample 5358111 | NCBI WGS metagenome assembly VFSW01 (sample SAMN11554181, study PRJNA540505) | mine drainage metagenome | isolation source: sediment from site ElyBrook_90M | place: USA: Ely Copper Mine, Vershire, VT | collected 2017
GGACAGTGCCCTTTGGAGGCACTTGTCTAGGTTCGAATCCTAGTCGCCCAGCCAATTTTCAGGGACTAGGGAAGAATAGGGACTAGCAGATTGTCTTGCTGATCCCTGATCCCTGATCCCGAACGAAGAAGCAGCCAAAGCCAACCAGCTTGGAGGCAGTCGAAAGATGGAAGTGGAAGCAGTGACGGCAACAGCGGAAGACATGAATCAGGACGGCGGGCAAGCCGAGGCGAAACAGGCCGCGCAGTTTGCCGCCGCCGAGGCCGCCAAGGCGCGCGAGGCCAAACCGTCCGTCGAGCGCAAGCGGACCCGCAACCTGAGCGAGGACAAACGGTTCAAGCTCTTCAGCGGCACGGCCAACCCGCTGCTGACCGAGGAGATCGGCCGCTACATCGGGGTCAAGGTAGGCGAGGCCAAGATTCAGCGCTTTGCCGATGGCGAAGTTTATTTTCAGTTGCTGGAAAACGTGCGCGGCGTGGACGTGTTTGTGGTGCAGCCCACCTGCTATCCGGTGGACCAGCATCTGGTGGAGCTGTTGGTGATGATCGATGCGCTCAAGCGGGCCTCGGCGGCCAGGATCACGGTGGTGGTGCCCTATTACGGCTACGCCCGCCAGGATCGCAAGGACCGTCCCCGGGTGGCCATCAGCGCCAAGCTCATCGCCGACCTTTTGACCACCGCCGGCGCCAACCGCGCGCTCTTCGTTGACCTGCACGCCGCGCAGATTCAGGGCTTCTTCAACATTCCCGTCGATCACCTCTTTGCCAGCCCGGTGCTGGTGAGCTACTTCCGCGAGCTGAACCTGCCCAACCTGACGGTGGTCTCGCCCGACGCCGGCGGCGTGGAGCGGGCCCGCTTCTTCGCGCAGAAAGTCGGCGCGCCGCTGGCCATTGTGGACAAGCGCCGCACGGACATGAATGTGACCGAAGTGATGAACGTGATCGGCGACGTGAATGGCAAGAACTGCCTGATCATCGACGACATCATCGACACCGCCGGCACGCTGGTAAAAACCGTGGACGCGCTTTACGCCAATGGCGCGGCCGCCGTACATGCCGCCGCCAGCCACGCAGTTCTATCCGGGCCGGCCATTGACCGAATCGCCGCATCGCGCCTGGAGCAGGTGGTGGTTACCAACACCATTCCCCTGCGTGAAGCAGCGCAGAAGCTATCAAAAATCAAGGTTCTCTCCATCGCCGGCCTGCTGGGCGCGGCCATCGAGAGCATTCACATGGAGACCAGCGTGAGCACGCTGTTTTCTTAGCCGCAAGCTGGTTCAGCGGGATTTCCGGCCGATTGCATTGAGGCCGGAACGAAGGAACAGAATCGACAAGCAAGTTGATTCTGTTCATGACAGAAACAGGCAGCTAAAAGCTGACGCCAGAAGCTGGAAGCTGCTTTTCACAAAGGGAGCGGAGCAAGTCAGTTTGCAGCAGCAACAAGCAGCCAGCAGCTAAAAGCTGATCGCTGAAAGCTGCATTTACCGTGCCCGAAACCAAGGAAACGAGAGAGCAATGCCAGAAGTAGTTGTAGCCAAGCCCCGCGTGGGCAAGTTCACCAAGAATGCCGCTCGCCGGGTGCGCGTCGCGGGCAAGATTCCTGCCGTACTGTATGGCCCCGGACACGATCCTGTGGCCATCGAAGTGGAACCCAAGCAGATTTCCCGGATTCTATTTTCCGAGACCGGCCACAATACCATCTTCGACGTGGAAGTTGCCGGCCAGGCCTCGGCCAAGGCCATGATCGTCGATTGGCAGCGCGAGCCGATCAATGACAGATTGATACACATCGACCTGAAGCGGATCGCCATGGACAAGCCGATGCGGGTGAGCGTGCGCGTCAAGCTGCTGGGCATTCCGCTGGGCGTCAAGACCGCCGGCGGCATTCTGGACCAGGTGTTGCGCGAGGTCGAGATCGAGTGCTTGCCGGCCGACATTCCCAGCCACATTGACGTGGATGTCAGCCACCTGAACCTGCACGGCGTGATGCGTGTCAGCGATCTGCCCCACGCGGACAAGATCACGTACCTCAATGCCGAGGACGCGACCGTGGCCCACGTTGTCTCTATCCGCGAGGAAGCAGCTCCGGCCGCGGATGCCGCGGCTGTTGCAGCTCCCGCAACGGGCGAGCCGGAAGTGGCCAAGAAGGGCAAACCGGAAGAAGCAGCCAAGGCTGCCGACGCCAAGAAGCCCGCGGCGAAGAAGTAGCCCTTGGACGAGGCAGCAGAGTCCGGCGGACGAGTTGGTCCGGTGCCCAGCCCGACTACCAGGCCGATTTCCAGCAGGCCGTTTTTGGTGGTGGGGCTGGGCAACCCCGGCCCGGAGTATTTGTGGACTCCACATAACGCGGGGTTCATGGCCATCGACCGCATCGCCCAGCAAGAAGGGGTTGTGGTCCAGAACCGGCGCTGCCGGGCCGCAACCACAACCTGCCGCGTGGCGGGAAGGCAAGTGGTCCTGGCCAAGCCGGAGACGTTTATGAACCTGAGCGGGCTGGCAGTGGCCGCGCTGGTTCGAGAGTTTGAGTTGGACCCGGCGCGAGATTTGCTCGTCATCTACGACGAGCTGGATCTCGCGTTGGGCAGCTTCAAGATCAGAGAGCGGGGATCGCCGGCCGGGCACAACGGAGCCCGCAGCGTGACCGGCTCCCTGGGCTCTCAGGAGTGGTTGCGACTGCGCATCGGTGTGGGGCTTGATCTTCCGCCAGAGGTCCTTGCGGCCGCCGGCGGAAGGCGTCCGGGCAGGGATTATCTGCTTTCGCCGCTGCGCAAGTCGGATTTGACGGTGCTGGACGAGGTGCTGGACCGGGTGGCAACCGCCACGCGGCGCATCATCTCCGAGGGGCCGGCAGCCGCAATGAACGAGTTCAACCGCCGCGAGTAAGCCGCTCGGCGGAGCAGCAGGACAGGGCGGGAAGGCAATGCTCTGGAAGGCAAGATCAAAGTGGAAGGCTGAAGATCGGGGAGCAACCCGGACGATTCAGCGGAAAAGGAAACCGGATGTCTCGTGTTTATGAGGTTATGTTCATTGTTCGGCCGGATATGGTCGAAGAAGAGATCGACAAGCTGATCGCCGGCTTTACCGCCAATGTCACCAACGGCGGCGGTGTGGTCAAGACGGTCGAGAAGATGGGCCGGCGCAAGCTTGCCTACCTGGTGCGCAAGTTCAACGACGGCAACTACGTTCTGCTGACCGTGGAAGCCAATGGCGCCGTGGTCCTGGAACTGGAGCGCCGCTTGCGCGTGACTGAGCCGGTGATCAAGTTCATCACCGTGCGCATTGACGAGGAAGACAAGCGTCTGGCCAAGGTGAAGGCCCTGCGCGGCGTGCGCCGCAGTGCGACTCCCGCTGCTCCGATACAGGCGGCTGCGCCTGCCGCGACGGTTGCGCCTGCCCCGGCTGCGGAAGCTGCCGCGGTAGTCGAGGCTGCCGCGACGGAAGCCGCTGTGCCGGTCCCCGCCGTCTAACCCAGCTTGACCCCAATTGCCGCCGCCGGCTTGCCTTTCCAAGGCAGACGACCGCGGCCCGATCCAGCTTTCGGCGAGCGCCCACGGTGTTCCCCGGAATTCAAGAGAGTGAAGAGGAAACAATATGTCTGAAGAGACTCAAGCAAAAGCGCCGGAGACGAGCGCACCTTCCGGTTACCAAGGCGGTTCCGGTGGTTCAACTTCCGGCCCGCGGCCCGGCGGACGCCCTGGCGGCGCTCCCGGCGGACGTCCCGCCGGCGGCCGCGGCAAGTTCTTCCGCCGCAAGAAGGTCTGCAAGTTCTGCACCGAGAAGATCGACGCGATCCCTTACCGCGATGTCCGGCTGCTGCAGGGCTTTGTGGCCGAGCGGGGCAAGATCGTGCCCCGGCGTCTCACCGGCGTTTGCACCACGCATCAGCGCCGCCTGACCCGCGCCATCAAACAGGCCCGGAATATCGCCCTGCTGCCGTTCGCCACACGGCACTAATGCGATTCCAGAGATGTGCTCCTTGGAGCCTTTCACTCAAGTCGAGGCGCGCATCAGCGAGTGTCGACCCTGAACGAGGCCAATACGGGCACGGTTTTCTGGAATCAATGTAACCATCGGCTGCCGTTCCGCCGGCTAAGGCGCGCGCCCGCATCACCGCGGGCAATGCGCGAAGCAGTTCTGGCGGAAGGCGATATTGTGGATGCCGAATAGAACCGGGAGCGGATCGCCCTGGCCTAAGCGCCTTTGCCGGAAACGGCAAAAGCGCACCCAGCGCCCGCCCGCATGGATGGAGAGTTCACGATGGAAGTAATTCTGAAGGAAGACGTAGTCAACCTGGGGCACCGCGGCGATCTGGTCAAAGTGGCCGACGGATACGGACGCAATTTTCTGCTGCCCCGCAAACTGGCGCTGCAGGCAACCCAGGCCAACAAGGCCATTGTCGAGCAGATGAAGTCCGCTGCCGCCCGCCGTTCCGCCTCGGAGAAGATCGTGGCCGAGGAACTGGCCGCCAAGCTCGCGCCGGTTGCGCTCGATTTCACCCGCAAGTCGGGCGAGGCCGGCCACCTGTTCGGCTCCGTCACTTCGGCCGACATTGCCGCTGCTCTCGAAGCCAAGGGCTTTGAGGTCGATCGCCGCAAGATTCAGTTGGCGGAGCCTCTCAAGAGCGTGGGCGACTTCAGCGTGGCCATCAAGCTGCACCGCGAAGTCACCGCCCAGGTGAAGGTCACGGTTCTGGCCGAAGCCAGCGAAGAAGCTGCCGCCGCCGAACCGGCTACCGCAGAGTAGTTCTTTTTCAACCAGCATTCACCACCGCCGCGTCCCGGTTCGCCGGAACGCGGCGCGTGCTTTTTATGCTGCGCTTCAGAGCGCAATTTCCTCCGCATAACGCCGCGCCGCTCTCATATTTCCGATGAGCTGGCGCTTCCGCCTCTGGAATTGCTCTACCGCAGCGCGCCGCGGATCACCAGGCTCAATCCCACCATCAGAACAGCCGAGCCGGGAATCACCAGCAGCGCCTTCTTCAGCCTGCGCGGGTCGCCCCCGGCGATGGCGCCGATGATCCGCGAGCTGACCGCCAAGCCCACCCATCCGCAGGTAATCACGAAGCCGATGGCCGTCGAGGTCATGCGCGGAAAGGCGTCGCCGACGATGGCCAGAGTGGTGGGAAAGACCGGCGCCATGGACAAACCGGCGATGAAGACCAGCACCAAGGCCATCCCCGGTTTGCTGGTGCGCAGCATGAGGAAAGTTGTCACCGCCATGGCCAACGACGCCGCCAGTGTGACATCGATGGCCGGCTCATGCAGCAGAATGGGCGAGACGCCGACGCGGCCGATCAGCAGGCCGAGCGCAAAACCCATCGAAAGAATGTTCAGCGCGCGCGATTCCGGAATGCCTTGGGCAATCAAGTGGCGTGGCAGCCAGTTCCACACACCGACCTCGCAGGTGACGTACAGAAAGAGGAAAAGTCCCAGCAGAAAGAGCAGCGGGCGGCCCAGAACCGGCCCGGCCTCGGCCAGGACAAAGCGGGCGTCGCCGGTGGGCGCGGGCATTTGGGTGACGGCCTGGACGGCCAGCGCAACCACGGCCAGCGTGGCGACGGTATAGCACAGCCGCGCCCAGTTGCTCTTGAAGAGATTGGCGGAGATGAACGGCGTGGCCAGCCCCCCCAGGCCGAAGAAGAGATTGACCAGATTCATCGCCGTGGCGCGGTGCGCCTCGCCCACATCGCTGACCAGGGCATTGGCGCCCGTGACCACGATGCCGCCGCCCACGCCGAGCAGAAACAGCAGGCAGAGAATGCCGCGAAAGCCGGAGGCGCGCGGCAACAGGTAGAGCGCGGCGGCGATCAGCGCCAGGCCCAGAATCAGGCCGAGCTTCTTGCCTTCCGTGTCCAGCAGCGGCCCCACGCCGACCGAGGCGATGATCAGTCCCAGCGCCTGTACAAAGGCAATGGTCCCGTTCTGCGCCGGGGTCAGGCGGAAGCGATTCGACAGTTCGGGCAGGATGGTGCCCAGCATGGCGGCTATCAGCCCGTAGACAAAGATGGCGACGATGGCGGCGAGGATCAACATGCGATCATTCCTTTCGACTGCCGGGTAAAATTCCTGGTCCGAGTCCGTTTCAGAGCGCGGGCACATCTACCCAACTGCGCGTCCGGTGGCTCTCAAACTGGGCCTGGAGCAGCTTCAGTTGGCGTAGCCCATCGGCGAACAGCGGGTATTCGGGAGTGATGCCGGGATCGCGAATCGCCGCGTAGAAGCGGCGGAAGATCTGCTTGAAGGTGTCGTCGTAGCCTTCGCTGTGCCCGCCGGGCAGATCGGCGTAACTGCGCGCCTCGGGCCGCAGCAGCGCCGGGTCCTTGATAATCAACTGATTGGCCGCATCGCGATGGCCGATCCACAGTTCGTTGGGCCGCTCCTGGTCCCAGGCCACCGAAGCGCGGCTGCCGTAGACCTCAAGGGAGAGCCGGTTCTTGCGTCCGGCGGCGAGCTGGCTGGCGGTCATCGCGCCGCGGGTGCGCTGGCCCATGCGGAAGATCACCGCCCCAAAGTCTTCCGTCTCGACGGCGCGTTCGATGTAGTCTTCGGCGGAGAGCATCTTGTTGGCGAAGGTTTCAATCGAGCCTTTGGGTTGCTTGCGCGTGGCGTGGAAGGTCTCGAGGTCGGCGCACAGCGCGGTGACGCGCAGGCCGGTGATGTGCTCGGCCATGTCGAACCAGTGCGAGCCGATGTCGGCCATGCAGCGGGAGGGGCCGCCGGCCGCGGCGTCAATCCGCCAGTTCCAGTCTGTCTGGTAGAGCAGCCAGTCCTGCGCATACCCGCCCTGCACGGAGATGATCTCGCCCAGCTCGCCGGCCTGCACCATGCTCCGCATCTGCTGCGCCATGGGGTAAGAGCGCAGATTGTGGCAGACCGAGTTGCGCAGGCTGCGGCGCGCGGCCAGATCCACCAGCTCCTGTGCCTGGGCGGCGGTCGCGGTCAGCGGCTTTTCGCAGACCACGTGCTTGCCCGCTTCAAGAGCCGCCTTGGCCATGTCAAAGTGCAGCCCGTTGGGCGTGCAGATGTGTACCGCGTCAATGGACGGATCGGCGAGAATCTCGCGGTAGTCATTGCTGACCGTGGGGATGCAAAAACTCGCGCCCAACTGCCGCCCTGGTGCGGTATTGTTGACCGCGAGAGCCGCGATCTCGACACCTTCCAGCCGCCGCAGCGCATCCAGATGCACCCGGCCGACAAAGCCGGCGCCGAAAACTGCTGTCCGGATGGGTTTCATTGTTTTCTCCTGCTCGCGGGTTAGACCCACCAGGCAGCCCCAGGCTGCTCGCGAATGACGATGCCGTTCAGAAAGCCGGCCGCTTTGCCGAGACCCTCCTCGGCGGAGAGCAGGCTGTCTTCATGCTCGATCGACAGCACGCCGTCGTAGCCGAACATGCGCAATGTGGAGATGAACTCGCTCCACCACTCAGCGCCGTGGCCGTAGCCGCAGGTGCGGAAGATCCAGCCGCGCCGGCGCTCGTCGGTGTAGGGTTTGGTGTCCAGCACGCCGGTGAGCGGCAGGTTGGCGGGGTAAAGCTGCGTATCCTTGGCGTGAACGTAAAAAATGGCGTCGCCCAGAACGCGAATGGCGGCAATGGGATCGATGCCCTGCCAGAACAGATGACTGGGGTCCAGATTGCACCCCACGCTCGCGCCGGCGATCGCGCGCAGCCGCAGCATCGTCTCCGGGCTGTAGACGACGAAGCCCGGATGCATCTCGATGGCGATCTTCACGCCGTGGTCGGCGGCAAACTTTCCGTGTTCGGTCCAATAGGGCGCAACCACCTCGTTCCACTGCCAGTCGAGGACTTTGAGATAGTCGGGCGGCCAGGGGCAGGTGACCCAGTTGGGCGCGGTGGCGTGGGGCGAGTCGCCGGGGCAGCCGGAAAAATCGACGACCGTGGGAATACCCAGCTTCTCCGCCAGCAGAACGGTTTTGTGGCTGACTTCGCGGTCGATTTTGGCGCGGGCTTTGTCCGGATGCAGCGCGTTGCCATGGCAACTGAGCGCGCTGATGGATGCGCCGTGGTCGGCCAGGAGCTTCTGAAACTCGGCCAGCGCCCGGCTGTCGTCCAGCATGGCGAGCTTGCAGTGCGCGTCGCCGGGATAGTTGCCCGTGCCCAGCTCGACGGTTTGGATGTGGAGCGATTTGAGCTTGTCGAGCACCGCGGCCAGCGGAAGCTCCGACAACAGCGGAGTAAAAACTCCAATGCGCATGGTCGGGAAACCCTCTTCCGGACTATAACGCAACCGGCTACAGGGCTGTCCAGCCGGCGAATAGAGAAGCCGGTCAACGCAAAAGAGCCGCAAACCCTGCTGGGCTGCGGCTCTTTTGCAACTGCGGCTGATTTCCTCCGAACTACATGTCTTTCACGCCTTCCACAAAGGCCTTCAACTTGCGCGAGCGCGACGGGTGACGCAGCTTGCGCAGGGCCTTGGCTTCGATCTGGCGGATGCGCTCGCGCGTCACCTGGAAGCTCTGACCGACCTCTTCCAGCGTATGCTCGGAGCCGTCTTCCAGGCCGAAGCGCATCTTGATGACGCGCTCTTCGCGCGGCGTGAGTGTACGCAGAACCTGCGAGGTGTACTCCTTCAGATTCACGCTGATCACCGCCTCGGAGGGCGAAACCGCCTGACGATCCTCGATAAAATCGCCCAGGTGCGAGTCTTCCTCTTCGCCGATGGGCGTTTCGAGCGAGATCGGTTCCTGCGCAATCTTGAGCACCTTGCGCACCTTGGCCACGGGAATGTCCATGCGCTTGGCAATCTCTTCACTGGATGGCTCGCGTCCCAGTTCCTGCACCAGTTGGCGCGAGGTGCGGATCAGCTTGTTGATGGTCTCGATCATGTGCACCGGGATGCGGATGGTGCGGGCCTGATCGGCGATGGCGCGGGTAATGGCCTGACGAATCCACCAGGTGGCGTAGGTCGAAAACTTGTAACCGCGGCGATATTCAAACTTGTCCACGGCCTTCATCAGGCCGATGTTGCCCTCCTGAATCAGGTCGAGAAATTGCAGTCCGCGGTTGGTGTACTTCTTGGCGATGGAGACGACCAGGCGCAGATTGGCTTCGATCAGCTCTCTCTTGGCCTGCTCGGCGTCCATGTCGCCCTGGATCATCTCGCGCTGGGTGCGCTTCAGCTCGGTGATGACCACACCGGCTTCGGCCTCGATCTTTTCCAGATCCACCTTGCAGTTCTTCTGCTGGCGGCGGTACTCCTTCTTCAGCTCGTCGCTTTTGCTGGCTTCGTACTTCTGGTCCAGCGAGCGAATCTGCCGCTCCAGGGTGCGCATGGTGTCCACGGTCTTGTTGACCTTGTCCAGCAGGCGCTTGCGCTCCAGCGCCGTGTACTTCAGCTCGCGCACGATCCGCGAGACAAGCACCTTTTCCCGGGCGATCAGCCAGCGGGCGTGACGAGCGGCCTTGGCCTTGGGAGCAGGCGCGGCCTGCTTCTCCTCAAGCACCGCAATCTTCTTCAGGTGCTTCATCATGGCGTCGATGCGGGCCACGGTGGCCTTCACCCGCGTCTGCACTACGTCCTCGGTGAGCTCTTCCTCGTCGAAGACCACCACTTCCTTCACGTTGCGCACGCCGCGCTTCAGATCCTCGCCCAGCGCCACGATCTCACGGATCACGATCGGCGAACGCGAAAGCGCCTTCAGCACGCGCAACTGCCCGCGCTCGATGCGCTTGGCGATCTCCACTTCGCCCTCGCGCGTGAGCAGCGGCACCGTGCCCATCTCGCGCAGGTACATGCGCACCGGGTCATTGGTCTTTTCCAGCGTCCCAGGCGTCAGATCCAGCTCGACGTCATCGCCATCTTCCGCATCGAAATCCTTGTCGCCGCCAAACTTGGGGCCGTCCAGCAGGTCGATGCCCTGGGTGCCGATGGTGGTGATCAGGTCGTCCAGATCGTCAGGCGAGGCGCCCATCTCATCCGGCAGCATATCGTTCACATCGCCGTAGGTCAGATAGCCCTTTTCCTTGCCCACTTCGATCAGTGTGTCGATGTCGTGTTCGTGCTCGTGGTCGTGCTCGTGGTCATGTCCAAACTTGTCATCAATCGCCAAAATATTCCTACTCTCTACGGCATTCCCAGCCATGCTGGGTCCTGTTCAATCCGGTGCAAAGCGGCCGCTCCCGAAGGGGCGCGCCGGCGAACGATCCTGCTCTGCGGGACCCATCCTTCCGGGTTCTGGTTCGCGCCGGATCTTGTTACGCGCAAGGCAGTTGCGGCGCCATCACGCGCCGGTACGCTCGCGCCGCTACGGAGCCTGCTTCAGGAGTGCGCAAAAAAAAGATCTTCCACTGAAAATCCCGGCGCACTCGCAGGCGCAGACCTGCGGTCACCCGCATAAAAAGAAGCGGTTTCGAGGGTTTACTCAGAGCAGGATGACAATCGCTTCAGGTTTCACCTGAACTGCCCGCGAGCCGCGGCTCATGGTTGGGGCAAAGGGGCGCACATCCTCACAGAGATCAATAGAATACCACAGCCCGCCCAGCTTCAGCCAAAAAATCCTTCGGTGTCACACTGTGTCACAGGGCCGGCGCACAACGCAACGCGGAACAAACGTTTACCTGCCTGGTTCTTGGAAAGTGATATGGCAACCCGATTCAGATGGGTTTTATCCTATTCGGTCCATGAATCCTCTCCGTTTTGCATTCACGATGATGTGTTGGCTCGTTTCGTCGACCGTATTGCGTTCGGTTTGAACTTCCATCGGTGTCTGACTGCTTTTTGCCAACGCCAAGGAAGTTATATGCGTCGCCCCTACATCCCGCCCCTGCCCAGCAAAATTCCAATCCCATAGGTGACCGCGCCTTCGATTGCGCCGACGGCGGTCATTTCCAGCCCCGACGCCCACCAACTGCGCACCGTGATCAGCGACTTGGCGGCGCCGACGGCAAAGTGCGCGGCCAGCGAGACCAGGGCGGCGGCGATCACCGCTTCCATTCCGTTCAGAAAGAAGAAGGGAATCACGGGAATGGCCGCGCCGATGGCCGTCGAGAGCGCGCCGGAGCCGGCCGAGACCAGGGGGTTGGCAAGCGCCTCTTCGCTCGAGCCGAGCCGCTCGCTGGCCAGAGCGCGGAGCATCTGCTCCGGGTCGCTGGCAATGTGATTGACCATGTGCTGGGCGTCCTCTTCGGGCAATCCCTTCACCTGGTAGTAGAGCGAGAGCAGTTCACGGGCCTCGGGTCCGTTCATCTGGATGGCCTCGCGCTCGCGGGCCACTTCCGCCATGTAAATCTCGCGTTCGCTCTTGGCGGCCAGATACGCGCCGGAGCCCATCGAAAGCGCCGAGGCGATCAGCCCCGTCAGCCCGGCCAGCAGCACGTAGTGGCTGGTCTGCGCCGGATCGCCCATGGTAGCGCCGCTGACGCCGCTGACAATGCCGAAGATCGCGCCCAGCCCGTCGTTCACGCCGTAAATGGCGTCGCCAATCCAGCCTCCCGGCTGCTTGCGCCCCTGAGCGCGTTTAGCCAGCATCTCATCCAGAATCTTCTGCGCATTGATTGTGTGCGATCCGGCGGGCTGCTGGTAGTGGCCGCGCAGCAGCGATCCAAGCTCCTTGTAGTGATCCTTTTCATCCTCGATGACGTGTTCGAGAATGGCGACGGACTCCTCATCGCCCAGCGTCTTGAGCTGTTCTCCGTAGCTGGCGATGGCGCGGCTCTCCTCGATCTCCAGCCGGCGCAGGGCCATGCGCACGCCACCGGCGCGGCTGGCCAGCGAGTCGGCGTCGCCGCCGGGGTTGCCACGATAGACCGGCTCCGGGCCGCCCAGCGTGACGATACGGCCCTGCCAGAGTTCAGCGTGCTCCCACTCAGCCGCGGCCAGATGGCGGAGCACCTGGGCGCGCACCGGCTCTGTGTCCCGGTCCGCCAGGGCCAGGTAGGTGTGGTACCCCTCCATCTCCGCCTGCCAGTTGCCTTCCAGTGCCGCTAAAACCTTTTTCAGCTTGGCGCTGCTCAACGTTCCCGTAGCCATCGTGTTCTCCTTGCTTTGCATTGAGGATAGCCCACTTGCCGTTTTCGCGGTAGCCTTCCGTCATAAAGCGTTTTACTTGGACCCTTCCCCACTGTGGGGTCTTCCATATAGTGTTATTTGCAGCCAATCGACGCCGGGATTCCCGGCTAAAAATGAGCGCGCGGCGGTAACCAGCCGACGACTGTCCTCGGCATCTGCAATCGCCCAGGACGCGCGACAGGCCCTTACCGGGCAAATTCTTGAAGAATCGGGGAAAAGACTTCCTATGGCAACACGATCCACACCTCCGGCAGCTCAGAGCGCGCCCAGCTACCTGGGACCGTTCATCACGGTAGCCGCGCTGTTTTTCATCTTCGGGTTCATCACCAACCTGAACATGGCGCTGGTGCCTCACCTGCGCTCGATCTTCGACCTTCCCTATAAATGGGCCATGCTGGCCGAGTCGGCTTTCTTCCTGGCCTACTTTGTCTTCTCCTCGCCGACATCGAAGCTGATCGAGATGATCGGCTACAAGAAGACCATGGTGGTTTCGCTCTTCATTCAGGTGGTGGGCTGCCTGATGTTCGTTCCTGCCGCCAAAATGGTAAGCTTCCCGCTCTTTCTCACTGCAATTTTCGTGGTGGGCGCGGGCATTACCGCCCTGCAGACCGCGGCCAATCCCTACGTCGCCATTCTTGGACCCGAACATAGCGCGCCGGTCCGCCTCACCTTGGCGCAGGCGCTCAACTCTCTGGGCGGCACCATTGCTCCGCTGATCGCCGGTGCATACATCCTCACCGATTCCAGCCAAGTGGTCTCCAAGGCGGCCATCGCCGATACGGTGCGCGGGCCTTATCTGGCCATCGCCGCCGGCTTGTTCATCCTGGGCGTCACCGTGATCTTTCTCAACCTGCCGCACATCGAGCAGACGCAGGAGTTCCGCCCGGCCAGCGCCGGTGATCCGATTCTCGGCCGCAGCATCTGGAGCTACCGGCACACCGTGCTGGGCGCGCTGGGCATCTTCTTCTACGTGGGCGTGGAAGTCGGGCTGGCCTCGATCGCCGTCAACTACTTCAAGACGCAGGGCGTGGACAGCGCCAAGGCCGCGTCCTTCTTGGTTTCGCTCTACTGGCTGGGCGCATTGATTGGCCGCCTGCTCGGAGCCATGGTGCTCACCAAGATCAAGTCCAACCGTCTGCTCGGCGCCTTTGGCGTCGCTGCTGCCCTTTGTCTGGGCGTCTCCATGGTCAGCAGCGGCCCGGTCGCCATCTGGACCGTGGTTGCTTGCGGCTTCTTCAACTCCATCATGTTCCCCAACATTTTTGCTCTGGGCATCAAGGGCCTTGGCCCGATGACCAGCAAGGGCTCCGGGCTGATCATGACCGCGGTCGTCGGCGGCGCCATTGTCCCCGCACTGATCGGCGCTGTAGCCGACAAGATGGGAATCCAGTTCTCCTTCCTGATCCCCATCATCTGCTACCTCTACATCGCCTTCTACGGGATGTGGGGCTCCAAACCCTCGCGGACCGTCACAGCGTAGCCTGGCCTGTTGCATGTTCGCGAATCGATTGCTTCTGAAGGCCCTCCGGTGGAAGCTGGAGGGCCTTTGCTTTGGTGCGTGAAATCCGCTGCTTGATTGCGTTGATTCCCACATTTTTTCGCCACAATTCACAAGTCGAACCCTGCCTGTCCACGGCCTACACTGGAGTTCATGGCCACCCTTCCCAACCTGGCGTTCGACACCGGCCTGCCCGCGAATGTGGACGCCGAGAAGACCATTCTCGGCGCAATTCTGCTGGACAATGCGGCCCACGCGGAGGCCGCTGAAAAGCTCGAATCCGACGACTTTTCCCTCGACTCGCACCGCCGCATCTTCCTGCGCATGACCGACCTGATGAACGCGCAGCGGGCCGTGGACATCGTCACCCTGGCCGCCGAGCTGGACCGTTACAAGGAGCGCGAGGCGGTGGGCGGCGTGGCCTACCTGGCCTCGCTCACCGAGGGCTTGCCGCGCCGCCCGGTGATCGAAGAGTACATCCGCATCGTCAAGGACAAGAGCCTGCTGCGCAAGCTCATGCTCATCTGCTCG
>VFSW01009283.1_pt1 | contig 14054 bp, 10 predicted proteins | sample 5358111 | NCBI WGS metagenome assembly VFSW01 (sample SAMN11554181, study PRJNA540505) | mine drainage metagenome | isolation source: sediment from site ElyBrook_90M | place: USA: Ely Copper Mine, Vershire, VT | collected 2017
CCATCCACCCTTGGCGGGTGGCGGGCGCGCGCCCGCCAACAGTCCGGCCGATCCGGCCGTAAAGAGAAGGAGTCTGGCGAATCGTGTGGAGCGCATAAGAAACCGCGAGTCTAGCACACACCAATCTCCCGCACACACCAATGGCGAAGGCAGCACGCGAAGGCCCACCCCGCCAATTCGTTCGCCAATTCGTTCGCCTTGCAAACTGGATTCTGCGATGATAAGCTCCCACCGGAGGGGAATCCCATGTCATCAGCGGCGCACAGTCACGGCGTTTCAGCGGTCCAATTACAACGCGAAGCGCTCGCCAGAGATCTGGAGAGCAAGAGAGCGGTTTTGAGCAGTCTCCAGGAGGAAATGAAGTCAGTTACGGATAAGGACAGAAACCAGCTTCTATGGATGATTAAGAATCAAACGGCGGCGATCGAGCAGGCGAGGAAGAACATGGAGGTTTTCGTGAACCCCCTCGTCATCCCGCAGTTGAAGCTTGCCGGGATTACGATCCAGTTCCAGCCCAACCACACGCAATTCAATGCCACTGTATTGGTCAACAACGACGGAATCGTGCCCGCAGCCGGTTCATTCGAACTCGACCTCAGCGTAGGCTATTACACGTATGACCAGGATCCGCCGCTCTACGTGGACGCGGTATACCCGTCAACAACCCCGGCTTCGACCGACATTCAGCCCGGCGCCACCAGTCCTTTCGTGTTCCCCAACATTCCGTTTGTCACCAAACCGGGAAGCCCCAACGCTCTCTACACGTTCGACGTGCTGTTATTCGCCGGGCCGGACGGAGAGTTCGGCGACCAGAGCCTGCACGAGCAATTCCTGCTCCAGCCACGCGTGTTCCCGCGGCCGATCATGCAGGTCCCGCCCCCGGTGGGGCTGAATGCGCCATAGCGCGGCGGCCACTACGCGCGGCGCAGGCGCGAGAGGCGCCTCCGCCGCGCGGTTAACGCTCCGAAACGACCCAATCTGACTCACAGACAATTCAGACAGGAGATCTCTCTATATGGGACGGATCACATTAGACGGAGTCAAATTAAGAACTTTCACCCCGCCGCCTCAAGGCTTTGATCCTCTGAGCGCCAGCGCCAAAGATCTGCTGGCGCATGGGTTTCCGGCGCGGCCCGATAATCCACAACAACTCGAGCTCTACCACCGGTTGTTTAACCGGATCCGGAATAGGTTCCAATACATCCAACCGGAGTTCAAGATTAGCAAAAACACGCGTCGTGTTCCGAAGCTCTCTCCGGTCCCCGCGGTCGGAACGGGTAATGAGTTCCATAACCTTTGGTCGGGAGGCGTTGTCGTTCCTCCAGCGGGCCAGTCTTTCAGGTGGATCGTGGGCGAGTGGACTGTTTCGAACGTCGCCGCGCCAACCGAGGGCCAGACATATTACTGCGCCACATGGGTAGGAATCGACGGCAATGTTACGGTCCAGAGTACAGACCTCTGCCAGGCAGGCATCAACACCGACGTTACTCGAACAGGCACTTCCAACGCCAGCCACTGCTATGCGTGGTGCGAATGGTTTCCAGGACCTGAGGTGACTATCCCGAACTTCCCCGTCACCTTCGGAGACACGGTCCAGGTCCTCGTGTGCACGTCGGGCGTGGGAGCTACGGAAGCTACGATCTACTTCATCAACATAACGAGTGGTGTGACCACCTCGCTTGTCCTCGATGCGCCCGCTCAGGTCAGTCTGGTGGGGGATTCCGCCCAATGGGTTGTCGAGCGGCCGCAGTTCACCGAAGACGGAACGGCGACCTTTGCTCTCCTTCCCGATTATGGTCAAGTGTGCTGCTCCGGAGCCCAGGCCGCGTCTTTTTCGCAGGATGGAAGCAGCAGTACCGTGGTGGGCGGAGGAACCCAAGTCCGTATCGACATGGTTGAGGCCGCCACCGGTAATACTCCTCTGTCGAACGGCTTTCTCGTCGCGGACGAGGTAATTCAGTGCGTCTGGGTAGCGTCTGGCGATGGGCGATTCTGAAAAGGTTGGGCTTCACGCCGGCACGCGTTCCGGGCGTTGCAACCGGGGCAGCGCCCGCATCGCCTTTCCCATTTTCTTCTGGGCAATTCGCAACTCGTAGAGGCTTTGCAGGTTCAGCCAGAACTGCCCGCTGGTGCCGAGGAAATGCGCCAGGCGCAGCGCGGTATCTCCGGCGCATAAGAAACCGCGAGTCTAGCACACACCAATCTCCAGCACACACCAATCTCGAAGGCGCACCCGTTGCAGGCGCGCACTCACCCGGATAAGCTAATCTCTCATGCGGACCCTTCTGCTGTTGGCCACGGCCACGCTGCTTCAGGCGCAACACTACGATGCCACCTGGGAGTCGCTGGATAAGCGCCCTACGCCGGCCTGGTTCACCGACGCCAAGTTCGGCATCTTCATCCATTGGGGGGTTTACTCGGTGCCGGCTTATGCGCCGGTGATCCCCGGGAAGCTGGCATACGCCGAATGGTACTGGAATGCACTGACTAACGGGCGCAAGCCGGGGGCCAAGGATCCGGTGCAGACCGGAACCTGGGCCTATCACCAACTGCGCTATGGCGCGGACTTTCCCTATCAGGACTTCGCCGCGCAGTTCCGCGCGGAGTTGTTCGATCCGGACCATTGGGCGGACGTCTTCCAACGCTCGGGCGCTAAGTACGTGGTGCTGACGTCGAAACATCACGAGGGGTTTGCGTTGTGGCCCAGCAAAGAGGCTTCGGCCACGTGGGGGAGGCCGTGGAACGCCGTCGAAACCGGTCCGCGGCGCGACCTCTTGGGCGACCTGACGGCGGCCGTGCGGCGGCACAACGTACGCATGGGCTTCTACTATTCGTTATATGAGTGGTACAACCCGCTGTATCTTACCGACAAGCAGCGCTACATTCGTGAGCACATGTTTCCGCAATTCAAGGACGCGGTGACGCGCTACCAACCCTCGATTATCTTCAGCGACGGAGAGTGGGACCTGACGTCCGCGGAGTGGCACACGCCCGAACTGCTGGCCTGGCTGTTCAACGAATCGCCTGCAAAGAGCGAAGTGGTAATTGACGATCGCTGGGGTAAGGACACGCGCCACAAGCACGGCGGCTATTGGACCACCGAGTACACCGCCGGCATGAGCGGCATGGACCATCCGTGGGAGGAGAGCCGCGGCATGGGCTTCTCCTACGGCTACAATCGCGCCGAGCGCATCGAGCACTATCATACCGGCCGGCAACTGATCGCGATGCTGGTGGACCTGGTGAGCCGCGGCGGAAATCTGCTGTTGGATATCGGCCCGGCCGCCGACGGCACCATTCCCGTAATTATGGAAGAGCGACTGCTTCAGATTGGATCCTGGCTGAAGGTGAACGGCGATGCCATCTATGGCACCCGGCCCTGGAAGAGCCCGCACCAATTCAGCAGCGGCGACACGGCCAAGGTGGAATACAACAAAGAATTCGAAAGCTCCTACGATGTCTCCACCCTGATCGATCCGGCTCCGGGCAAGGCCGGCATCGAAGCCTTCTTCACCGCCAAGGGGCGGGACGTGTACGCCATCCTTCCGCGCTGGCCCGGACGGCAATTCCGCATCAGGGAGGGCGGGTTACAGCCTAAGTTGGTTACCCTGCTCGGTTCGGCCGCGCCGGTGCGGTGGAAGACGGCCGGAGCCGCAGTAACAATTGACCTCCCGGATCTTACCCAGGACCTGATTGCACAACCTATGTGGGTGCTGAAAATCAGCCAATAACCGCTCTGGTGGTACAACTGGAGTAATATAAACACGACCGGTTTGCGGGGGAACCCATGGAAGCCCGATGGACACCAATGCGCTGGCCCGATAGCTGGAAGGATCCGGCGATGCTGGATCTGTTGAAAGGGACGGCTGTGGACAGCCTTCTAATCGGGCCGGGAGATGAACTGGGACCGGTTCGCGTGCGGGCCCAGAATGACGGGTATCAACTGGCGGCGCCGTCTGGCGTAACGGTGATCAAAGGGGAATGGCCCGGGGTGAAAATGGCGCGGGGCCGCGATGCCGGCGCCGGTCCGACCGGAGTTCCGTGGGTGAATTCGAATGGGTGGGCCATCCGGCTGGCGATGGCACTGCAGCCGCAGACTACAGTTTGGGTGGATGCGCCCCCGGAAGCCGGCAACTTCATCGTTCCGGATTCTTACCTGATCGCCATTGCCGACAGCGCGGCGTACGGCGGCCGCTGGATTGTTTCGCTGGACGCGGCGCTGGCGGCATCGCTGGCCGCGGGCAAGGCGGATGCGGACAAGCCCTGGAAGAGGATCCTACAGACCGCGGAGTTCTTTGCGGCGCGCAAGCCGTGGTCGGCCTATACGACAGTGGCCAACATCGGGGTGGTCTCGGATTTCAGCGGCGCCAACGAATTCTTCAGCCATGAACTTTTGAACCTGCTGGCGCGCGCCGGCGCCCACGCCCGGCCCGTGCCTCCCAGCGGCTCGTTCGAAGGCCTGCGCGCGATTATTTATCCCGATGCCGCGGCGCCGACGCCGGCCCTGCGCAGCCGGATCGACGCCTTTATAAAAGCCGGCGGCCTGCTGATGACCTCGGAAAAGCGTCCGCTCGACGATCCCTATCGATGGGCCAATGATGCGGTGGTGATGGTCAGCCATCGCTACGATCTGGTCCGCTTCTGGAATTCCGGGGCCACCGGTTCTTTCGTGGCGGCGTCTCCGCAGGGCGGGAAGACACTCGTCCACCTGCTTTTTTATTCGATGCGCGGACCGGATTCCGCATCGGTCCGCGTGGCCGGCCGGTTTCGCACCGCCAGAGCCGTCACGGTGGACCAACCGGCGCTGGCCAATGTAGAGAGTCTGCCTCAGAGCGGCGGCATTGAAGTGCACTTGCCGCGGGTATCGCAATATGTCGCGTTGGAATTGGAATAAACATCGTCACCGGAGGGACTATGCCGTCTCGTAGAGCCTTTCTCCTTCAAACGTCTGCCGCGTGCCTGGCCGCGCCCTCGCTGTTGCGCGCCGAGGCGCCCGCCGGGCGCGTTTCCGTGGCCCGCTGCAAGACATACGACGCATCGGAACTTGTGCCCACGCTGCAGAAAATGTTCGACCAGCTTGGCGGCCTCGAACGCCTGGTGAAGAACAAGACCGTCGCCATCAAGATCAACCTCACCGGGTCGCCCACTTACCGTCTGGGTTACCTGCCGCTGGAAGACACGCATTACACGCATCCGCACGTGATCGCCGCCACTGTGCACCTGCTAGGACGGGCCGGCGCGCGACGCATCCGGCTTCTGGAAAGCCCGTGGTCGACCGCCGACCCGGTGGAAGAGTACCTGCTTCAGGCCAACTGGGAACCGCGCGACATTCTCCGGGCAGCGCCCAACGTGGAGTTCGAGAACACCAACTACCTGGGACAGGCCAAGAAATATTCCCGCATGACCGTGCCGTTCGGCGGTTATATTTTTCCGGCGTTCGACCTGAATCACTCTTACGCGGACTGCGATGTGTTCGTGAGTCTTGCGAAAATGAAAGAGCACGCCACTGCCGGCGTGACTCTCTCCATGAAGAACTGCTTCGGACTTACTCCGTGCACCATTTACGGCAGCGGCGCGGGGGTGGACGAACCTTCGGATGTTCCCAAGGGCGGCCGCAGCCTGGTGCACGCCGGAGACCGCCAGCCCTCGCGGAGCGCTCCACAGGAAAAGGACCCCACCACACCGCGGCGGGACACCTACCGCGTGCCGCGCACCGTAGTGGACCTGATCTCCGCCCGTCCCATCCATCTGGCGGTAGTGGAGGGCATCCGCACCATGACTGGCGGCGAAGGCCCCTGGGTCCGCGGCGATTTGAAAGCGGTCGCGCCGGGAGTGATCGTTGCCGGGCTAAACCCCGTCAATACCGATGCGGTGTGTATGTCGGTGATGGGATTCGACCCCATGGCCGACTCCGGCACCCCGCCCTTCGAAGCCTGCGACAGCACCTTGAAACTGGCGGAAGAGGCCGGCGTGGGCACGCGCAGTTTGAGCCGCATCGAGCTTGTGGGCTTGCCTCCGGCGGAGGCGCGCTTCGATTTCGCGGCCCTTCGCAGACAGCGGCGCAGCCGTCCGGCTCCGCCCATGGGCCTGCGAGGGTGACACGATCGCACACCAAGGAGAATCCATAATGAATCCATCGAACCGATCCGCCCGTCGCTCGTTCCTGCGGGGCGCCGGTGCGCTGGCAGCGGGCTTCTGGGCCGATGAAGCCCTGGAAGCGCTGCCCCAGAATACCAACACCAATTCCAAACCTTCCGATTTGAAGATCACCGACATGCGCATCGCTACGGTGGTCAAGCCCGGACCGGGTCCGTGTCCCATCATCCGCATCGACACCAACCAGGGCATCTACGGACTCGGCGAAGTCCGGGATGGCGCGAGTAAGACCTACGCCCTGTTTCTGAAGAGCCGGCTGCTGGGACAGAATCCGTGTAATGTGGACCGTCTGTTCCGCCGCATCAAACAGTTCGGCAATCACTCGCGGCAGGGCGGCGGAGTCTGCGGGGTGGAAATGGCGCTGTGGGACCTGGCGGGCAAAGCCTACAACGTGCCGGTGTACCAGATGCTGGGGGGCAAGTTCCGGGACAAGATCCGCATTTACGCCGACACGACCGAATCTCCGGACCCCAAAATTTTCGGCCAGCGTCTGAAGGCGCGTATGGAGCAGGGCTTCACATGGCTCAAAATGGATCTGGGTGTGGACATGGTGGCCAAGGTGCCCGGCGCGTTGACTCGTCCGGCGGGCGCCGGCCTGACCTACGGCGATCCGGTTCAGCATATGTTCACCGGGATGGAGATTACCGAAAAGGGCGCCGCGCTGTTGGACGATTACGTGGCGGCGGTACGCGAACAAGTGGGCATGGACGTGCCGCTTTCCGCGGACCACTTCGGCCATATCGGAGTCAATAGCTGCATCCGCCTGGGCAAGGCCCTGGAAAAACACAATCTGGCGTGGCTGGAGGACATGATTCCCTGGCAGTACACCGATCTGCTCAAGAAGATCAACGACGCTATCGATCTCCCCATCCTCACCGGCGAGGATATCTATCTCAAGGAAGACTTCATTAACCTGTGCCGCGCGCACGCCGTCGATATTATCCAGCCGGACCTGGCCACATCGGGGGGGATTCTGGAAACCAAGAAAATCGGCGATGCCGCACAGGAACTCGGCGTGCCCATGGCGATGCACTTCGCCGGCACTCCGGTTTCGTGCATGGCGAACGTGCATTGCGCCGCGGCCACGGAAAATTTCCTGGTGATGGAGAATCATTCCGCGGACGTGCCCTGGTGGAGCGACCTGGTCAACGGGGTGGAGAAGCCCATCATCAACAAAGGCTTCATCACCGTGCCGGACGGACCCGGTTTGGGCGTTACGCTCAATGAAGAGGTGGTTAAGCAGCACCTGAGCCCGCAGGACAATGGCTACTTCGAGCCCACAACCCAGTGGAACACCGAACGATCTGTGGACCGGTGGTGGAGCTAACGGTGACTCGCCGGCTTATTTCTCTTGGCCTTCTGCTGAGCGCGGCGGCGATTGCCGCCGACCGCGCCCAGGAAATCAAACTCTGGCCCAACGGCGCTCCGGGTTCGGAAGGAATGACCGCGCAAGAGGTTTCCCGGCCTTCCACCAATCCCAAGTACCAGGGCCTGGCGGCCAATTACACCGTGACTCACTATCCCGCCATCTATGTGTTCCTGCCGCCCAAAGAAAAGGCTACCGGAGCAGCGATGGTGGTAGCTCCCGGGGGCGGGCACACGCAACTGGTGATCGATAAAGAAGGTTGGGAGATTGCCGATTGGCTCAACTCCAACGGCATTGCGGCATTCGTACTGAAATACCGGCTGGCACGCGCGCCCGGCTCCAAATATACGCTGGACAAGGACGTGTATGCCGATGCCGCGCGCTCGGTGCGGCTGGTGCGCAGCCGCGCGCGGGAGTGGAACGTGGACCCGGCGCGGATCGGCTTCATTGGCTTCTCGGCAGGCGGGGAAGTCGTGGGTATGATCGAAACTCGCTTCGACGCAGGCAAACCGGATGCCGCCGACCCGGTGGAGCGGGCGAGTTCGCGGCCCGATTTCACCGTTTCCGTATACCCCTCGTACCGGCCCGGCGCCCGCAATCCCGACGCGCCGCCGGTTTTCCCGGTTCCCGATGACGCCCCGCCGGCCTTCCTGGTCTGCACCACCGAAGACCGGTCCCACGTAGAGCCGACAGTGAAGTTCTACCTGGAGTTGGAAAGTCACCACATCCCGGCCGAAATGCACATCTATGAGGCCGGTCCGCACGGCTATGCCCTCCGCCCGACGTCGCCCAAGCCCTTACCGGTTATGAACTGGCCGGAAAGGTTGAAGGATTGGCTCGCTTACCGGAACATTTCCAAGTAGATTGCGTACCTTTTCCTGTAAGAAAGCACCCTTTCCCGGCGTCTAAGGGGATAGGGCTGAATATCTATGTTTAAACACAGTATTTCCGCATTTAGCGTCTGCGTTGCATTCGCGGCCGCTTCCTTTGCCCAGGCTCCGGCGGCGCGACTGGAATTCGAGGTGGCATCCGTCAAACCGTCCGAACCGGTCACCCAGGCGATGATCGCTTCGGGTAAAATTCACGCCGGAATGAAGATCGATAACGCGCGCGTGGACATCGGCTTGATGACTATGTTGCAGTTGATCACCAAGGCGTATGACGTTAAGACGTACCAGGTCCAGGGCCCGGACTGGATGCTGTTGACGCCGTATGACATCGTGGCCAAGATGCCTGAGGGCGCCACTAAGGAGCAGGTCCCACAGATGCTCCAGTCGCTGCTGGCGGACCGTTTTAAGATGACCATGCACCGCGATACGAAGGAGCGCTCGGTTTACGCGCTGGTGTTGGCCAAGGGCGGCTCGAAGATGACGCCTTATAAGCCGGACCCGGAGTTGGCGGCGGCTGCCAACGGCGCGGTCAGCGGCAGTAATGAAGCTACCGTCAAGATGGGCGGCGGCTCGCAGACGGTTTCCGACGGCACCGGCATGCAGCAGAAGGTCAGCCCCTCCCCCGATGGAAAAGGCATGCACATCGAAATCAACAAGGTCTCCATGGGGCTCTTGTGCGACGCCCTGTTTCGATTTGTGGGCCGCCCGCTGGTGGATATGACGGACCTGAAGGGCGATTACAATGTGACGCTGGATATTTCCATGGCAGACATCATGGCGATGCAAAAGGCGGTCGGAATCGGCGCAGCCGGCGCACCACCCGCGGGCGGCGGCGGCGATGCCGCCCGGCCTGCCGATGCGGCGAGCGACAATTCCGGCAGTTCCGTGGTGCAATCCCTGGCCGCGCTGGGGCTGAAAATGGAACCGCGTAAAGTGCCGCTCGAAATGCTGATCATCGATCACATCGAGAAGACGCCCACGGCGAACTGAGGTCGAAGCCTCTACGTCAGGATGTCACGGACCACGTCTCCGGAGATGCCGGTGAGCCGGACGTCGAGACCCTGAAATTTCACAGTCAGGCGCTTGTGATCGATGCCCAACAGGTGCAGCATGGTGGCGTGAAAATCGTGGACGCTGACCGGGTTCTGTTCGGCGGCGTAGCCTAATTCGTCGGTCGTTCCATAGGTGATGCCCGGCTTGATGCCGCCACCGGCCAGCATGTAGGAGAAGCCCTTGATGTGGTGATCGCGCCCGTCACCGCCTTGCGACATGGGCGTGCGGCCGAATTCCCCGCCCCAGATCACCAGCGTATCGTCGAGCATCCCGCGCTGTTTCAGGTCGGTGATCAGAGCGGCAGTGGCCTGGTCCGTCTCCTTCGCCTTGAGCGCCAGATTGACCTTCAATCCGCGGTGGTGGTCCCAATCGCGATGATAAAGCTGAATGAAGCGCACTCCGCGCTCAGCCAGGCGGCGCGCCAGAAGGCAGTTGGACGCAAATGAGCCATCGCCGGGGTGCGCGCCGTACATGTCCAGGACATTCTGCGGTTCCTTGCTCATGTCCATCAGGCCGGGGACGCTGCTTTGCATACGGAAGGCCATCTCGTACTGCGAGATGCGGGTCTCAATTTCCGGGTCGGACAGAGCAGCGAATGCGGCCCGGTTCAATTTGTTGATGGCGTCCACGGATTGGCGCTGGAGCTTGGCATTGACGCCGGGCGGGTTCCGGATGTACAGCACCGGATCGCCGGCGGAGTTCAGTTTAACGCCCTGAAACTTGCTGGGCAGCAGGCCCGCGGACCACTGGCGCGCGGCGATAGGCTGCATCTGTCCGCCCTCGCCGGTGGAGAGCAGAACCACGAAACCGGGAAGATCGTTGGCATCCGCGCCGAGCCCGTAAAAAACCCACGAGCCCATGCTGGGGCGTCCGGGAATGATGGACCCGGTGTTCATGATGGTGTGGGCCGGATCGTGATTGATCTGCTCGGTCCACATCGAGCGCACGATGCAGATATCGTCGGCCACGCTGCCGAGATGCGGAAACAGCTCGCAGATTTCCTGGCCGGATTTGCCGAACTTTTTGAACTCGTACTGCGGGCCGAAACAGGTGAGCTTAGAGCCCTGAAGCTGCGCGATCTGCTGCCCCTTGGTGAACGATTCCGGCATGGGTTTGCCGGCCACTTCGCGCAGTTTGGGCTTGTTGTCGAACGTCTCCAGGTGCGAAGGACCGCCCGCCTGGTACAGAAAAATGATGCGTTTGGCCTTGGCCGGATGGTGCAGCGGGTTGACCACGCCGTGGGATGCGCCGCTGTCCTGCGCCAGCAGGTTCTGCAGGCCCAGCAGACCGACACATGCGATGCCGCGCCCCAAAAACGCGCGGCGGTGAATCTGGCAATCGCATGGCTTCATAGTTCAGTTCCTCGTAATGGTTTCGTGCATGTTCAGAAGGGCGCGGGCCACCATGGTCATGGCCGCGAGTTCCTCAGTCCTGGCGCCAGCCGGGACGGGCGCTTCGCCCACGTGCAGCAACTCCGCGGCGTCTTTCGGCGAACGGCGGTATTGCTCCAGACTGGTGCGGTACAGATCGGCGGCGATGCGCCGCTCTTCAGGAGTGCCCTCACGATCCACAACGCGCTGGAAGGCCCAGTCGATGCGGCCGTCGAGGCTGCCCTGGCGTTGCAAAATGTGTTCCGCGAAAACGCGCGCCGCTTCCACATAGATGGGATCGTTGAGGAGGACCAGCGCCTGCAGGGGCGTATTGGAATTGGTGCGGTTCACGGTGCACTCTTCGCGCGTAGGCGCGTCGAAGGTGAGCAGGCTGGGGTGCAGGAAACTGCGCTGCCAGAAGGTATAGACGCCGCGGCGGTAGAGATCGTCGCCGTGGCTGGCGGAGTATTCGCGCTTGGGGAAATTCATGGTCATCAGGTAGCCGTCCGGCTGATATGGCTTGACGCTGGGACCGCCGAACTTGTCGGCCATTAAACCGGAGACGGAGAGGGCGATATCGCGGACCACTTCGGCATCCACGCGGAAACGGCTCTGGTGCGAAAGCAGGCGATTGTCAGGGTCGCGCTCATCGTTGTTGGCGGATTGCTGGCGGTAGGTCTGGCTGAGGACGATAGCGCGCACCACGTGACGCATGTCCCAATCGTGGGTGCCACCGGCCTGCCACTCCGGGGGCATGAATTCGGCGGCGAGCCAGTCCAGCAGTTCCGGATTCACGGGCCATTCGCCCTGCGAGCCGAGATCGTCCAGCACCTTGGAAATGCCGGTGCCGAAGAACTGGCGCCACAGGCGATTGACGTAGACGCGCGCGGTGAGGGGATTGCGCGGGTCGATCAGCCAGTTGGCCAGGTCGAAGCGTGTGGCGCGCCGGTCGCCGGTATCGAGCTTGCCGAGAAAGGCGGGAATGGCGGGCGTCACGATGTCGCCGCTCTCGTCCATCCAGTTGCCACGCGGCAGGATGCGCGTTTCGGTGGGGGTGGTGGCTTCGGCCACGACGACGTGGGGAATTTGCTTATCCAGGATGGCCGACGCCATTTCCAGTTTGGCGACCGCGATGACATCGGGCTCAGCGTCCGGGTAGGCCCACTGGAAGTGCTCGTCGATGCGTTTGCGATCGTCATCGGTGCGCTTGTCTTCGGCGAGCCGCAGGGATTTGAGGACGTTCTCCGGGATCTCTTTACCGGGCTCCTGGTGCGGATAGGAATACTGGCCGGAGGAAAGCGCAATGCGGAAGCGGCCCATGGTGGCGCGGCGATACTCGCTGGTCTGGGCGATCCGCACGGTCATGGTGGAATCGGCCGCGGTCCGCACCGGCTGCGTGAAACGCAGGGCGAGCGCGACCTTGGTGTTTTCGTTATAGGTGGCGATGGCCCAACCGGTGGAGGGGTCGCCATCGATAGCGCCCATGGGCGGAAACTCGGGCGACGGATTATTGAGGTTGGACATGCCGCTGGCGAAGGACAATTTGCCGCGGCCCGCCAGGTCGGCTTCGACCTCGTTGATCACCACGCGATCGGCGCCGCGAGCCACGCGAATGCCGGGCAGGGCTTCATCCTGCACCACCTGAACCTCGAGCGCGGTCCAGACGCCGGCGCCGGGGCGGAACTGCACGGTGTAAGTGTCGTTATCGGGATTGGGCCCGCTGGCGATCACCAGGCCATCGCCGGGCTTGGTCTCCGAGGTGGCGTTGTTACCGTCGTAGGTGGTGAACAGGACGGGCTCATCGTTGTAGATCTTGAGCACCGCGCCGTTGGCCGACTTCGCGGAGAAGGGGCGCTGATTGTGCCACGCCAGTTTGCCGGCATCGTAATCCGCCAGGAGCTGTTTCTCCCAAGCGGCGCGCCGGGGGGCGATACTGGCCATGGTGGCGGTGAGCTTGGCCTTGGCGGCTTCGAGTTCCGTCTTCAATTGCTCCTGCCGCTTTTCCTGCGAGGGAGTGGGCAGGGCGAGTTGCGTGCCCCAGGCTTTGGAGCCGCGGTCGGGAACCAGGCCGGTCTCCTTGATATCCGCGAAGAACGCCTTCATGGAATAGAAGTCGCGGGAGAGGAACGGGTCGAACTTGTGATCGTGGCATTCCGCGCAGCCCAGCGTGCTGCCCATCCAGACCGCCGCCACGGTGCGAACGCGATCTGCGCCATACTTGGCCAGGTATTCCTTGGGCTGAAGGCCGCCTTCCGCGGAAGTGCGATTCAGACGGTTGAAGGCGGATGCCACGCGCTGCTCGCGAGTGGCATTGGGGATGAGATCGCCGGCGAGTTGTTCGCGCGTGAACTGATCGAAGGGCTTGTTATCAGCGAACGCATGGAGAACATAGTCGCGATAGGGCCAGGCGGGCAGCGCGTTGTCGCCATGGAAGCCGCAGGTATCGGCGTAGCGCACGTAATCCAGCCAGTGCATGGCTTGCTGTTCGGCGTAGCGGGGGGAAGCGAGCAGGCGGTCCACCAGCTTTTCGTAGGCGTTGGGCGAGGCATCTTTGACGAAGGCTTCGGTTTCTTCGAGAGTAGGCGGGATGCCGGTGAGATCCAGCGAAACGCGGCGGATGAGCGTGCGGCGGTCGGCCTCGGGAAGCTGGTGGAGCGATTCTTTGGCCAGGCGCGCCTGCACGAAGGCGTCGATGGGATTGCCGGAGGCGGGCGGCGTGGCTCGCTGTACCGGCTGATAGGCCCAATGGCCCTCGTACTTCGCTCCTTCGGCGACCCACTGGCGAATCGTGTTCTTCTGGGCGGGGGTGAGCTCCTTGTGGATCGCGGGCGGCGGCATGACCCGCGCGCCGGGAGCGAAGATGCGCTGGATGATGGCGCTCTTGTCAGGGTCGCCCGGAACGATGGGGGTGGAGCCGTCGCGGAGAGGCTTGGTCGCTTCGTCGCGCAAGTCAAGACGCATACCCATCATGCGCGAACTTTTGTCCGGACCATGACAGCGAAAACAGGTGTCCGCCATGATGGGGCGGATATCGCGATTGAAGCTGACCTCGGCGGATGCGGAGGCGATGAAGAGGAGACCGACGCAAAACCTGGCGTTCACGTGCTAAGCAGTATATCGCAACTTTACCGGCGGTCCTGGCGGCCCCTCTGTTCGGGTAAGAACATAGACCCCGAGAAACGCCCTGAACACTTGTCAACATACAGTCGTCAGTCGCAA
>VFSW01009284.1_pt1 | contig 14053 bp, 17 predicted proteins | sample 5358111 | NCBI WGS metagenome assembly VFSW01 (sample SAMN11554181, study PRJNA540505) | mine drainage metagenome | isolation source: sediment from site ElyBrook_90M | place: USA: Ely Copper Mine, Vershire, VT | collected 2017
GGGGAGAGTTAGATAGGAATATTTTTGAGGGTTGTGACTGGCGATTTGAGTGGGGAATGGCGGGGGGATGGAGCGGCCGGTTTGGAGGGACTTCCGTCCCCTCTGTCACACTTGCGTCACGGATTGCGTCACCATGGGGGGGTCACTCGGATTCGGAGCGAGGCAGACGGGATCGATATTCTCCGATTGCGCCATGGTGACTCTTCTCCTCGCGAACGATTGCGACGCCTCTCGCACCCTCGCCACGACTCCGAGAGTCGCGGACGCCGCGGAGCTATTCAAGCGGACTCGTCGCGCAAGAGTTCGCTTGGGCTAACATCGGCGGCGCGGATCGCCGCGATGGCCACCGAGGCTAAGACTACGAAGACGCAGACCGCTGGCGCGAGGGCCAACGCCCGCGGGTCGTAGGACTCGGTGTCGATGAGAGCCAGGCCGCCGCCGAGGCGCCGGCACGCTTCGGCGCTGACGGCTGTCCCGGCCAGCGCGCCGATCACGGCGAGCTTCGCGTAATGGCGAGAGAGCAGGATGGCAATCCCCCCGCGGCTCGCGCCGAGCGCCAACCGGATGCCGACCTCTCTCTTACGCCGGCTCACGCCATAGGCGGCGGCCGAGTACATTCCTCCCGCGGCGAGTAACAGTGCGCCGGCGGCGAGAGCCCCAAGCAGCCGTGCCCGCGCCTCGGGAGGGCTCAGCACACGGTTGACCAATGCTCCGACGTCCGTTGAGAAGGCCTCCCGCCGGGTCGAGTCGGCGGCGGCAACCAGACGGTTGACAGTTTCGACCGGCACGCTTCTATGTGGTGTGGCCGATCGCAAAAGGATCACCGCATTTCCGGACGCCTGCTTCTGCAGGTCCGAGAAGAACAGCTCCGGTTCGGGCGCCGACGCGAGGGCGATATCGCGGGCGTCTCCCACAACTCCGACGATCTCGCAAGGCGCTCGTTCTCCCAGCCCTCCGCTCAGGTCAATCTGTTTCTTCCGGGCGTCGTCCGTCGACCAGACGAGACGAGCGAAGGAGCGGTTGACAATCGCCGCGCACGGCGCTCCCTTGGTGTCGGCGGGACCGAACGTGCGGCCCTTCAGCAAGGGAACGCCGAGCGTCGAAAAGTAGCCGCCGCTTACAGCTTGGATTGGGACCGCCGGCACGTCCATCCATGCGCCTTCGTCTGTCTTTATGGCGATCGCCAGGCTTATCCGAGCCCCTGTCAGAATCGGCGTGCTACCGATGGCGGCGGACTGGACGAAAGGCAAGCGCGAGAGACTACGCAGCGCCTCATGAAGTCTGAGCACGGACTCGGGGAAATGAGTTGAGCCAGATGTATACATGACGTAGGACAAGTCCGCCGGCTCAAACCCGGCGGTCACGTTCGACAGGACGTAGATACCTCGCGCCAGCATGACGAAGGCGGTCATGAGGACTACGGCGACGGAGAGTTGGGCAACGATGAGAACGTCCTGAAGTCTTGCGATACTGAGCGACGACACGCCGAGATCCCACCGTTCGCCGACGAGACATCGGATCTCGAGCGTTCGAAACGCAACGACCGGCGCCGCGCCGCAGACGAGGCTCGATGCGAGCGCGAGGCCAATGCAATACGCCAAGAGAGGTAGGCTTGGGTCCGGATGAATTTCCATTCCCAGCGCGACAGGCGCCGCGGCCGCAGCGGCGCGAAGCAACAGGACGGCCAGCGGAATGGACAACAGGGCGCCGGCGAAGGCGATTACCGCCGCCTCCAGTAGCGCGTCTGCTGAAAGTCTCCTGTTGTCCGCTCCGAGGGCGAGTTGAATTCCAAGGTCGCGAGCTTTGGCGATGCGCCGCGCGAGCAGGAGTTGACCGACGCTCAAGCAGGCGAGGATCTGAATCAATAAGCACGCCGCGAGGAGTATTTTGAGGATGCGTGCGACCGGCCCAATCAACTGGTCGACGAAGCCGAAAGCTTCGAAGCGATTCATGTTTCCTTCGTTAGGCCCCAACTTGGGACCTGGAACGGGCCGGAGCGATGCCAGTTCGCGCTGGGCACTGGCGAGGGAAACCCCCGGTCTAAGCCTCGCTACGACCTGCTCATCGCTGATCGCCGTGGCGTCTCCGCCGCCTCGCGCTTCCCGGTCGGGAATCCAGAGGTCCGCGACACTTATCGGACGGCGCAGCGCGGGCGGCATCACTCCAATCACCGTGAAGTCTTTCCCGTCGACTGTGATGTGCCGGCCTACTACGCTGGGGTCGGAGGAGAAGCTGTTCGTCCAGAGTTGGAACGAGATCAGTGCCGCGCCCGGCGCGGCGGGGTCGAAGTCGCCGCGCCGCAAGAGGCGGCCGGGCAGAGGCTGGACGCCGAGCACATCCAGCAGGCCGGAAGAGATCCGAGCCGCGACTACCGGCGTTTGTTCTCCCTTCGTTCCGGTTAGCAGTCCTTGCGTGTCCTCCTCGTATCCGATGGCGTCGAATGCGTGCGCCCGATTTCGAAGCAAGGAGAAGTCCGCCAGGCTTAGATTCCAGCGGGCATCCCTGGTCAGCCGCCCACTCTTCATAACCTTTACGATCCGGCTGGCGTCTTTGTATGGGATCGCCCTCACGATCGCGGCATCCAGCACCGACTAACAGGCGCTCGAGGCGGCAATTGCAATGGCCAACAAAAGGACCGCCGGAGCAGTAAACCGGGGCGTATTCGAGAGCGAGGTCAACGTCCGTTTGAAACGCATGAATCCTCCTTGAATTGAAAATCGCAGTGCGGCCGATGGAGTAAGAACATCGCGGCGCCAACGGCACTCGACTCCGCAGTTCGGCTTGACGGATTCGTCAAGTCCGAAACGACCCGCGCTAAATCAAAGGAGTAAGCAAGCGCGACGATCGCGGAAACGTGCGGGGCGTGGGAAGCCATGATCGTCATTTGGAGGTCTTACCCGAGAGATGCACTCCCTGAGCGGCGAGAAGGGATAGGTTGCCGGTAATGAAGCGATAGTCGTGGAATCCCGCCCAAATGAAAACCTGGGACACGACGGTGCAATAGCTTTTCGTGGCTTCGTCCCTCGTCTGGCTCTGGCGATCGCTTTGCAAACCGCAGTAGATCAGAATCTCCCGATCCTTTGGTAGCTCATGCGGGGCCCTGGAGAGGACTTCATCCATAGGCATATCCAGTGCGCCGTCAATGTGCGCCTCCTGAAACGGCCCCCTCTCACGGACGTCGACTACGATCGTGTCCGGGTTCGCCAGGAGTTCCCGGAGTTCTTGCCCGCTTGCTATCGCTAGACCCGCACCTTCGGGAACCTGCCGCTGCGGAGCCTGCGCATCTTCTATCTTGGGGGCAGGAAGACCCAGGCTCGCGTAGACATCTTCCTGCTGCGCGGAAGTCAGCTTTCCCGTCCATGTCCTCCGGACAGTCCCCCCGTTGTCCACGATGAGTAGGGTGGGAGTTGCGCCGATGCCGGCGCTCGGGAGATCGACTGTCCGGACATCCGTGGCGCGATCGACTCCGAGGGCCGATAGGTAAGGCTTGGAGACGCCGGGCGATTCCCGGAGAGCGACCAGCACATGAAACGGCTTCGATTCCGATTGATCGATCAGGGCGCGGTAGAAATTGGCGTTGGCCCTGCAATATTCAGAGTAAGTCGATAATCCCAGCACAAGCGTTTTTGGAGCGCGCTTCCACGGCGGGTCCGGTAAGACGACCTTCGAGCCCGCTTGGACACTGTTCCCATACCTCGAGTCGAGGAGCCTGTCTCGATAGGCAAACTGCCAGATCACCACCGCAACGATGGAAAGCAGGACTGCGTTAAACGCCCAGTTCAACGGTTTTGAATTCATTGACCGCGCCTGGTTGACTTCTCCTTAAGATCTCCGTTTGTCACTGCCGGCCGTGCGCAAAGCGAGGGCCGACATAGAAGGTGTCCGCGGGACTCAAGACCCTCCAGTTACCGTCCTGGTTGACAAAGTAAAAGACCACACGCGCGCCGTAGCCGTGCGTGTGGGAAGGGTTTCCTTGTTCGTACCAAGTTTCGAAACGCCACTGCTTTAAGGCGTCTTCCACCGCCTGTCCAATCGCACGGCTGGGGCTTTCAACGATTTCGACCGATGCGGCGCCTCCGCCAGGAGGAACGCAAACGTCCGCCACCACGAGGCCCATCAGGCCCGACTTGATCGCGCTCGCCGGGTATTCCGGGATGACGCGCTTGGTTGCCGATCGCCTAAGAGCCGCTTCCGCTGTCCTTCCCTCACACGAGGCGGCTCGAACCGAGGACTGCAAAACGGCGGCCATCGTAAACGCCAGAGCCAGCGCGAAAAGCCGTCGCGCACCGCCGCTTGTTATGTTACGCCGGTCGTACTTCGGGACCATGCGGGGCATGTCTTTTTCTACCGCCCATGAAGGCTCGCGTCAAGGGCAATTTTGGGCAGGAGTTTCCTCAACGTTTCGTCGATTCGGTCGTCCATCTCCGATTTGCGGTCCAATCTCCAGTGCCGGACTCACGCGAAACGGCGGTCAACTGCGGTGAGTGTTCTCGAAAATCGTAGGTTCCGCCGCGAGGCGCCGGTGCTCTATGATCGAGGGAGTTTGCCCAGAGACCGACGGAGAACGGAAAGGTTCCAAAACACGCTGAGGGAAAGGAACGAACGCAAGACGCCTCGGTGGGCATGTCACGAAGTTACTCAGTAGCGCTTGGGGAAGTGCGCCTCTTTTAGGAATCGCCTCGTTTTCCTTTACTCAACGAAGTTCGACGATGCGGTCACCAGCCTTCCGTCCAGCTTCGATCTTGGGCCATAGGCGATCGACCGCCGCAAGAAGAGCTTTGGTGCGGCAGTTCCCGAATCGAACCCGAATGAGCCGCGCCCTGGCGGAGGGTATGTTTGCAAGATACAGGCAATCGTTCTGGCGGGCGTATTCCCAGATCGCGGCGTCGGTGGCGGCGCCCAAGTCGAGGTCGAGCACATGTTGACATTGGACGCCGCGGGAAGCCAGGAAGCGCGCCAGAGCGGAGGGAAGCTGGCTATCGACCAGAAACTTCACAGCGCTTGGAGAACGGTATGATCGGCTTGGTGGGCCGCGTACTCAATGGCGGCGTAAATGTCCTCGCGTTCGAGGAAGGCGTAATCAGCCAGAATCTCGTCAAAAGTCGCGCGGTTGGCCAAAAGCTCCAGAACGTCGGAGACGGGAATGCGTTGGCCGCGAATGCATGGCCGGCCTCCACATTTGCCTTCTTCGACGGTGATTCGCTTAAGTCTGTCCGCGGTCATATTCCAAATCCCGACTATTCCTCAAGATACGCCCTGAGCGTTGGGGTGGCGAGTCTCCCAGTCATCACGATCCTGGCCGCTCGGGCCGCGTTCAGTCCGGCGCCTGGCCAAGGAGGCTTTGCACATCGCGGGCCCCATGGAGAACGCGCATGATCCGCAGGGGCTCGGTTTCGTGACGGTAGACGATTAGGTACGGATGGACGGGAAAGAAGCGGTGGCGTCTTCCAATGCGTTAATTAGCCGATCGGCGGCTTCGATGTTGGCGCTGGCGATGTAATCCCAGATGTCGCCGATGTCGCGATTTGCTCCCGGGGTGAGGACGAACCTTCATCCCCTGGCGCGCTTTCGATCGGCGCTGCGCCGGCGGATTTCCGCGAATGTCTCTTTGGCGTCGACGAACTCGCCCCGGTCGGCCTCTTCGCTACCGATTGCGATTTCCCTTCGAAGTTCCGCCAGTTGGAGCCTTTTTTCCTCTTCCGTCTCCGATTCGCTCTGGGACTGGTCCATATTTGGCCGCGCTATCCGTATCTTGGTGCGAACGGAGAGACTTGAACTCTCACGGGGTTGCCCCCGCTGGAACCTAAATCCAGTGCGTCTGCCAATTCCGCCACGCTCGCGCATCCTTAGGATACCAGCGGCGATTGGTGGAGTGCCGTGCGCCTCAGGCGCTGGCGGCCATCGCCCGGCGAACTTCGCGCAATACTTTCGGCGCGGGGTTTCCGCAGGCACAACGTACGCGGGCCAAACGCCAACCCTCCAGACCGGCAAATTGGGGCGCCAGGTGCAGGCCTTCATGGGCTTCGCATTCGGCGGCTATCAATTCGCGGCGGAAGTTTAGACACTGCTCGAACAAGGGGACTCCAAATCGATCCCAAAGCTCGTCTTTATCCGTTTCGGAAGGACTTTCGCCGTGCTCGAACGAAAAAGCCACCAGCGCCCGCCTCGGACGCTCCCAACGTTCGTCCCAGCTCCGCGCCAGGCGGATCAGGTCTTCCACGGGAGCGCCCACCACGGCGGGCCGGTAATGAGCCGTCTCCTCGTCCCATCCGCCGGGAAAAACGCGCACCCGCTTGGACTCCCGGAACCCGGGAATCAGGATGGCCGTCTTCGGTTCCGGCTGCAAGGGAGACACATATTCGGCCAGGGACAAAGTCAGCGCCCGCCCCGGCTGTTTCATTCGCAAGGAAAATTGCATGATTAAAGGCACCCGACGCCTGAGTACTAGGTGAGCGGCCCTAGGGAATTTTCTCCGCGCGGTGCGAGGTTCATAGTACGGGTGTTTCAAATCCGAACACACGGTCGAAATTTCCGCCGAAAATCAGCGCGGCGTCGTCTCCGCTGACGCCGATTTCGTAAAGCGCTTTGGCTTGAGCTTCGAAAATCGCGGCGTGCCAACCGCGCGGGAACCAGGATGAATCGGTGCCGAACAAGAGCCGGCCGGGACCGGCGACGTCGATCGCCCGACGGAAGACCTCCCTCAGATCCATGTGCGGCCCGTCGTAGTGCATCCAGCGATTGCCGCTGGAGGTGTCGAAATAGACGTTCGGACAAAGGTCGGCCAACATTAAAGCTTCGCGGAAAAGACCGGCGCCGAAATGCGGAACGACGAATTGGACCGCCGGATGGCGTTGGGCCAATCGATGCAGATCGAGCGGATTGGAGCTCGCCAATTCGAAATCGCAGGCGAGGCCGAGCTTTTTGCGAAATGCGATGCTCAGCGCTCCACAATGGACGAAAACGACAGTGCCGGGATGAGCGGCCGCCACGGCCACCATCGCCTCCGCGGGCGCGTCGCGCAAGGTGTAACCATGGAGCGCGGGAAACAGGCAAATCCCGCGCATCGACCCGCCGGCCAACACCGCGGCCGCGTTCTCGCAGGCCCTTTCGGCCAGCGGGTTCACCATCATATAGCCGCGGAAGCGCTCGGGAAAGCGGGCGGCCGCGCAGACGACGCTACCCTCGTCGCCGGGCACGCTGGCGATCAGAGCGGCGCGGCCGGCGCCGTGCCGGTCCATCTCCGCCGCCCAGAGGGCCGCCAACTCCGCCGGATCCTCGGGAGGCGCGTCCCAGCCTAGTTTCAACGCCGCTTGCCCGGTGGTCAAACCGGCCGCGGCCGCCGTCATCGACACCATGCGATGGGAGAAAAAATGCACATGGGCGTCGTTGACTTGAAGCGCGCCCCATGGACTCTGTAACATAAGTGAATTCCGGTCCTCGTCTACTTCCCGGACACCGCGGCGTCCGCGCCCGCTTCTCGCATCCATCGGGCTTTCATCGCCACCCTGGTGGCTTCGGCGGCGTTACCGACGCCGAGTTTCAACATCATGGCTTTCCGGTAGCTCCGGATGGTTTGAACTTCCAATTGGAGCAACGTCGCGATTTCCTTGCTCGACTTGCCTTCGGCTACCAACCTTAGCACCTGACGTTCGCGCGGAGAAAGAGTGTTGAACGGCGTGCCCCCTTTCGCTCCCGCCCGCCGCCGATCGACGAGGATGCGCGCCACCACCGGCCCCAGCGCCCATGCGCCGACGGCCACACGGCGCATTGTGTCGATCAAATCCTGTTCCGAGGAGCGCTTCAACAGAAGCCCACGGGCGCCGGACTGCGCCGCCTCCACGAGCCGTTCGTCGTCCTCGTTGGAGGCGAGGAGAACGATCCGGGCGTCTCCGTCCTCGCGCAAGATGGCCACCGTCGCGGCGATGCCGGTCAACCCCGGCCGGCTCACCGAAAGCACCGATACTTCCGGCTTCTTTTCGCGCCATAACCGGACCGCCTCCGCTCCGTCGTCCGCTTCGGCGATCACCTCGAAGGTCCCCTCCTGGCGAAGGATCGAATGCAACCCGTCGCGCATCATCTTATGGCCATCGGCAATTAACACCGGAATCGCCATACTCCCTCATCGCTTGCGATTCGCCTTCGCACCCGGCAACGCGGGGCGTACCCGTCGATGGGCTAACAGCCCTGCGCCGGTCCCGGTAACGGCCGGCAAGTCTTTATTTTATCAGTCCGGATCAGGCCGCCGCTGAGGAGGAGCGCCATGGCGCTCAACAGCGGCACGACGCAGAGACCGACGCGGAGCGACGCCGCTTGGGCGACGAAGCCGATGAGCGGGGGTCCGGTGAGGAAGCCGGTGTAACCCATAGCGGTCACGGCGGCGATGCCGGTTTGAGGCGGAACTTCGGGCACATGACCGGCTCTTAAGGTCAAAATCGGAAAAATGGCGGAGAAGCCGAAGCCGGCGCAAGCGAAGCCGGCGAGGGCGCCAAGGAACGTTCCGGCCAGGAGTCCAGCGCCGAGGCCCAAGCAAGCCAACGCCGCCCCCCAACGCACGATGGCCACTTCGGCCATGTGTCCGCGGAGCCAGTCGCCGCGCAGGCGACCGGCGGCCATGCAAACCGAAAACACCGCGTATCCGGACGCCGCCATGGCCGCACTCACGCCGCGCAGCCCGTTGAGATACACCGCCGACCAATCCGCCATCGCACCCTCGCCAATCAGAATGCAAAAGGCGACCGTTCCCAGCGTCCATAGCGCGCGGACGTGTCCGGTCCAATGGACGGGCAGGGTGGGAATTTCGCGCGCATCGTCGCCGACGAAATTTCTCGCCGCGAGCGCCGAGAGGAGAAAGACGACCGGCATGACGCTCAGCAGATGAATCGCGGGAGAGATTCGGAGCGACGCCGCCAATCCGCCCATCCCGGCGCCGATCATTCCGCCCAGGCTGAACATGGCGTGGAAAGTGGTCATCACGGGGCGCCCTCCGCGCCGCTCCACCATCACCGCCTGCGTGTTCATCGACACTTCCATTAACGCGGCAGAGAACCCCAGAACGAACAACGCCGGTGCGAGCATCCAGCCGCGTGTGACGACGCCGGGCAGGGGCAGCACGAGGCAGAATAACAGCGTGGAAAAGCGCGATACCGACGCGCTGCCGTAGCGGCCCACCAGACGCGCCGCGATCGGCATGCCGCACAACGCCCCCGCCGCCGTGCAGAGCAGGGAAGCGCCGAGCGCCCCGACCGAAAGGCCCAGTTTGCGCTGCACCGCCGGGATGCGCGACAGCCAGTTGGCCACGATCACCCCGTGCAGCATGAAGATGGCGTTGACGCTCCAGAACGCCCGCCGGGCGAGCTTCATGCCGACAGCGCGGGAAGGCCGTAACGCCCGTTGAGTTCCGCCGCCGCGCGGTTCGCGGTGGAAAATAACACGCCGTGCAGCCCGGCTTTGTGCGCCGCCTCGATGTTGTCGACGCGGTCGTCCAGGAACAGGGCGGCTTCCGGTTCGATGCCCAAGCCTTCCAGGCAAAGGGCGTAGATCGCAAGGTCCGGCTTCGCCAGCTTGACGTCGCAGGAGAATACCCGATGGTCGAATTCGTGGATCCAGCCGTGCTCGGCGTCTAAGTAAACCCGAAGCGCTAAGGGCATGTTCGACAGGATCGCGGTTTTAACTCCGCTTGCCCGGACCTGTTTCGCCCATGCGATCATCGCGGGGTTCGGATGGGCCCAACTGCGGCAATCGATCGCCATCGCCCGCCGCGCCCGATGCGGGGAAGGCTCCAGTTCCGCCATCTGTTGGAAGTCTTCCCAGTATTCCTCCGGCGTCATTTCGGTCCGGTCATAAGGGAGGCGTTTGCGCCAATAGAGTTCTTCGAACCGGTCCATCGGCAGGCCGAAGATGTCCGCCATCGCCTTCACGTCTTCCAACGGCTGCGGCACGCACAAGACGTTCCCATAGTCGAAAATCACCGCTTGCATCGTTTTCTCTTGCATAGGAGCTGAAAGTCCGATAATATCGGCATAAACAGGCAATGTCAACTACAATCACGCACGATCAGGCAGAGTTTGGGAAGTTCCAGCTCAAAGAAGAGCGGCAGAACTACATCCTGGAGACGCTGCGCCGTGACGGGAAGGTGGTGGCAAGCGACTTGGGGGCGCTGTTGAGCGTTTCGGAAGACACGATCCGGCGCGATTTGCGGGACTTGGCCCGGGATCAAAAGCTGATCCGGGTGCATGGCGGGGCGCTGCCGCGTTCGCCGGCGTCGCCCAGTTTCGCGGTGCGGCGGGGCCAGTCGATGGACGCGAAATTCGCCATCGCGCGGGCGGCGGCGGCGATGATCCAGCCGGGCCAGCTTGTCTTGATCGACGGCGGGACGACCACGCAGCAGGTCGCCCAATATCTGGACCCTGGGTTGGAAGCGACCATCGTCACCAACAACGTTCCGCTGGCGCTGGCGTTGGCGTCCCACGCGCGGGTGGAAGTGATTCAACTGGGCGGGCGTTTATTCAAGGAATCGCAGGTGACGCACGGCCCGCTGGTGCTTGAACAACTGCGTTCGTTCCGCGCCGATTTGTGCCTGCTGGGCGCGGGCAGCATTCATCCGGAGTACGGGATTCGCACGCCGGAGATGGATGAGGTGTTCATCAAGCGGGCGATGATCGAGGCTTCGGCGGAAACGGCGGCGCTGGTTTCGGCGGAAAAGCTGGGCACGGCGCTGCCGTATCTGGTTGCGCCGGCGGGCGTACTTACTCATTTGGTCACCAATGCGGCGGGGGAGACCGTTGCGCCGTATCGGGCGCTGGGGATCTCTATCGTCGAGGTGGGTTAGCGCTCCGGTTCAAGTGGCGCTCCGCGCCGGTTCGTTGGACGTGAGGGACGTGGCGGGCCCGAAGTTGGACAGGCCGCATCGTTTTCACAGGCCAAGCTCACTATGCGAGCCAAGGCGCACAAGTTCGAGGCTGTCGTCGCCGGGCTTGCGGTAGATGAGAACGAGATCCGGCCTGACATGGCAGTCGCGACGATCGTTCCATTCGCCGGACAGCGGGTGATCGAAATTCCGCCGCGGGAGCCGACTATCGGCGGCGAGCAAGTTGACGACCTCCATTCGCAGAGCGTCCAGTTTCTTGCCGTGCCGGCCGGATTTTTCTCGCTTGTAGTCACACTAAAAGCGGATGGTGTATTTAATCTCCCGCATTCAGACTTCGCAGCAGTTTGTCGGGCTTGCCTGCCTTGACTAACTCGCCCCGGCGCGCGGCTTTCATGGCCGCGACCGTTTCGGCGTTGGGATTGAGCGGCTCGAACGGAAGGGCTTTTTCCGCCGCGACGCGCACCAGGAGCAGGCGAAAGGCGTCGGACACGGTGAGCCCGATTTTCTTCAGCGCCGCCGCCGCTTCTCTCTTGGTGCGTTCATCGATGCGCGCGCGAACGACGGAGCTGCCAGTCATTTCTCGTGAATCTCCTCTTGGGCTACATTGTAGCTCAAGCGCGGCGGAAACGTCCCGGTTACCCGGCGTTGCACCGCGTTCGACTGCTAGATGTTCTTGCACAGTTAACCCATCCCGGCATCCGTTCCCGAGGCATAGCATCGACCGGCCTTAACGGAAGAGGATCATTGGTTGTCGATAGATCCCACCGGCATGCCGAACACGAGCGGCAAGACGACCGCCGTACCCCGGAAGACAGCGTTGTCCACCGCGCCCCTTTGGCCAACCAGCACCAGGAATCCGCGCGGCGAAATTGCAGCGTTTTTCCCCCGTGTTGCCTCACTTCCGGCTTTCGCGTATCGTGAAGGCATGGATGTGCATCTCGACAATCCCGATCTGCAGGCGAAGCTCGACCGGTGGGTAACGGAAACCGGACGCAGTCCCGACAAGCTGGTTGAAGACGCGATGGCCGGTTATTTCGACGAGTTGACCCGTACGCGTGAAACGCTCGACAGCCGCTACGACGACTTGAAAAGCGGTGGGGTGCAGACAATCGACGGCGAGGAATTCTTCGAACGCCTCCGCCGCCGTGAGGACGAATTACTCAAGAATCATCCGTCTCGATGACCGCGGAGCGGGACTTTCGCCTTCATCCGCTTGCGGCACAGGATATCACCGGGATTTAGGAATACATTGCGGAAAATAATTCGATTGCAGCCGGTCGTGTGCGAGAGGAAATCCTTAGCGGGATTCGCGCCGCGGTTCGATTTCCCGATCGGGGCCACAAACGCCCGGACCTGACTTCGCGGCCTCTCCGGTTCATCTTGGTAGGTGAATATCTGATTGCTTATGCGCCGGCAGAAATGCCCCTTTTGGGTTGTTGCAGTCATCCACGGACGACGCAGCCCTCGCGTAATGGCCGCAATCCTCATGGGCAGGGAGTAGTTTGACCGGCGGCGGCTTTCACGGCGTGTTCCGCTTTGCCGCCTACCTAAAAATGGAAGGCCCATCGGCGTTGTCGTAGCGGTTGCGAATGCATTTCGCCGGATATGATACGTGGGCGCAAGTGTGAAGGTGTCAACTCAGCGGAAACTCAGCGCGGCGAAGCTGACCACGCTGCGGTCGTCGATGTTCCATTGCTCGTAGCGCTCGAGGCCGCCGCGGGCCGAGGGGAGGGCTTTGAGGAACGTGTAGAGCGGAGAGGAGCCGCACCATTTCAGCGGGTCGCGATTTTCGCGCACCTGTTCCCAGAAGCCGCGGGCGTCGCCGTTGGTTACCGCGTCGATTCGCGCGCGGTCGCGGCGCTCGACATTGGTCATTTCGCCTTCGCCGGCGCGGGCGTCCAAGGGGTCGCCGTAGCGCCGGCCCATGTGGGCCATGTCGATGCCTAGCACCCAGAAGAGACGGTGCGTTTCGCGCGCGGCGACGTCGCCCAGCGCGCCCAGGAATCGCTTCACCGGTTCGGTGTCTTCCGGCATCCCTCCCCTGTAGAGGCTCATCCCGTATGAGCCGCACAGCACTGGGACGATGCGAATTTCCGGGCCGAACAGGTGCTGGAGAAACAGCACCTGGAACTCGATGGAGTGCTCGATCGAGTGGCAGTAGTCCTCCATGGTCACGCCCGCGCCGGCTTTCGATTCCAATTCGTCCACCAGGGCAATGTCGGTGCGCGTCTGGCCGAGCGGCGTGACGAACGGTTTTCTCGTCAGGCCGAATTTGTCGGGCTCTCCGTAGTGAGACGTTCCAAGGACGACGAAGGTGCGATCTTTGTACTCGGGGCCGAGTCCGGCGTACGCTTCGCGGTAGGAGCGCCATCCGCCGAAGGGGCTCACGTGCGGGGCGGCGATGCCGATCAACCCTTCCCGGCGCCGGCCCGCGCCGTCCTGGAGATAACCGTCGAGTTCCGTTCTCGCCGCGGACGGCTCGGCCGGATAGGCGCTGCCGGCGTGCGCCGCCTCCCGCGCGGGCGCGTCGTGGAACTCGCGCAGGCGGCCGTTCCGCATCGCCTCGAACTTTTCATCGTCTAGAAATCCGGCGTCGCTTAGCGTGGTTACCAGGTGCCGTTCCAATTCGCCCACTTGGATCTCGCCGGTAGCGTGAACCAGGCTCGCGCGCAGGTCGAGCTCCGTTTGCTCGCCATCGAAGCAGGCGAGGGCTTCCACCAGCGGCGCGGGAATCATAAGGACCGCTTCGGAAAACCGGTAGGGGTCGCGGATCAACAGGCCGGGCTGTTCCGGATCCTGGGACGGGAAGAATTCCAAACCCAGCCGGAGCCGCGGCAGTTCATTCGACATTTCCCTCCATGCTCCCATGAGTGGGGCCGTTCGCGCGCACCGCCTCCTCCGTTAGATGATAGGAGCATGGCTAAGCTCTCCGACGCCCAACTTCATTCCGCTCTGACCGGGTTGTCCGGTTGGGAAGTGGTCCAAGGCAAACTCCACCGCGAGTACAAATTCGCCGATTTCACGCACGCGTTCGGCTTCATGGCCACCGCGGCCACGGCCATCGAGAAGCGGGACCACCATCCCGAATGGTGCACCGTGGATAACCGGGTGGTGGTCGCTCGCACGACGCACTCGGCGGGCGGGCTCACGGAAAAGGACGTCGAGCTCGCCAAGCTGCGGGAGTCG
>VFSW01009285.1_pt1 | contig 14052 bp, 13 predicted proteins | sample 5358111 | NCBI WGS metagenome assembly VFSW01 (sample SAMN11554181, study PRJNA540505) | mine drainage metagenome | isolation source: sediment from site ElyBrook_90M | place: USA: Ely Copper Mine, Vershire, VT | collected 2017
GCCGGGTGCCGTGCCGTCACCCGGGAACCTCGCAAATCGGAGCACGGAGATCCCGATGGGACAGATCACGACCTGGGATGAGTTCCCGACCGTTGAATACGTGCCCGGCGTGTTTCGCCAGGCGGTCTCTGGCGAGAAGACGATGCTCACCCGCATCGTCTACCGGGGCGGCGTGGTTATCCCCGACCACAGCCACGAGGCCGAGCAGATCATGCTCGTCGAGCGCGGCCGGCTGTGGGCCAGAGTCGGCGACGAGGAATCCGAGGTGGGCCCTGGCTCGCTGCTAGTCATCCCCTCGAACTGGATCCATGCGTTTCGCCAGCTGACCGACGAGGACGTCGTCTTCTACGAGTGCTTCGCGCCCATCCGGCTCGAGTACCTCGTCGGGTTCAAGGGCCCAGACGCGTCACTGGCCGCGATCAAGGAGGCGCTCGCGGCGGAGTAGGCCTGAGCTTCGGCGAGGAATACGCCTCCGCTTCGCCGCGAGGATAGGGCGGAGCCTGGGAGCAGCCCTGCGTCCGGGTCCGCACGGGGCGTCGTCGTGGTGGTTGGACTCGCGCCTGAGCTGGGGCAGTTCGGCAGTAACCCCCACGTCGGCTATCTCCCAGACGCAGCCACCCGTGTCGTCCGGGCAGGACACGGCTGTGGGGTCACGAGGCCGAGGGCGGCACCTGATGAAATCACGAGCCGCACGTCGATTGTTGTTCGATCAGTCGAGTCGGGGGCTCCTCTTGCGAAGGGGCGCCGATCCTGGTGCCCGGGAGCCCTCAACCTCGGAGTCGGCGATGGACCATCCAGAAACAGGTGGGCGTGGGTAAACACTTCAAGGCGACGCTCGGCGGCACGTCACGCGGAGAGCACCTGCTTGGCCGAGACGAAGGCAGCGGGCACTCCTGCGATGCCAAGGTCGTCGGTCGACCAACCGCGTATGTAGCGGCGTGGTCCTCCCTTTGCGCACAGGACCTTGCCCGATGCTATCGGCTCCTCGACGTGAGGGGCAGCGCGTGGTCTACTCTCCGTCGTCGCCACCGCGGAGCTCAGCGATCAGCCGTGGCACGATCTCGTGGAGATCTCCGACCACGAGCATGTCGGAGACTTGGCCAATCGGGGCCTCACGATCCGTGTTGACCGCCACGACGGTCTTCGCGAGGCGCATCCCGACGCGGTGCTGCACTTCGCCCGAGATACCGAGCGCCAGGTAGAGGTCCGGCCGCACGCTCTTGCCCGTCTGGCCGATCTGCTGGCTCAGGGACGCCCAGCCCGCGTCAACGGCCGGCCTGCTGGCGCCCACTGCTCCGTCCAAGCAGACGGCCAGCTCCTCAACGAGCCGCCAACTGTCCCTCCCGCCGACGCCAGCCCCACCTGCCACGACCACGCGCGCGCTTTCGACCGAGGCGGGTGCGCCCATCGAGACACGCTCCGTGCGCCGCACCAGGCCGGCAACGTCTGCATTCCGTATCGATATCTCCTCGACTGTCCCAAGGCCATCCTGCTCCACCGAAGTCACCACGTTGGGCTGGACGGTCACGATGCCGTGATCCGACGTGAACCTGCTGCGCACCCGCAGATCCGACCTGAAGGCGATCCCGTGCACGATTGGACCGTCGGCCCAGCCGATGTCGACGGCGTTCGCCAGGACTCCCCACTGCAGTCGCGCGGACAGTGCGCCCGCCAACTCCTTACCGCCCGGGGTCCCCGGGATCAGCACGAGTGCGGGCTCCTCGCGTCGTACCTGCTGCTCGACGAGTAGCGCGAGCGCCGACGGGGACAGGTATCCGTCCGGCCCTGAGGCACGCGCCGAGAGCACCCGGGGCAGGTACCTGGCCAGGAGGCCCGCTGCCTGCTCAGGGTGCGCCCCAATCACGAGGCCGGCGGCGGCCCGCCCCGCAGCGTTTCCGAGCCGGCTCGCCAGAGAAGCCACGCCGGCGCTGCTGGCCACCAGGCGATCATCGTCGAGCTCCCCAATTGCCCAGATCGCTCCGTTCACGGCAGCAGCCTCCGTTCTGCGAGGAACTGAAGCACCTCGCGCACCGCCGCGTCCGCGGTGCCTGTGACGACCTTCGTAGGTGGCCGGGGGGCAGGCGAATCGACGCCGAGGACCGCAGTGCTCGCCCGCTGGCCGCCGACGTCCGCGGCGGTCAGTCCGAGCTCGGTGAGGCTCCAGGTAGTGGGCCTTCGCGACCGCGCAGCCATGATCCCGCGGAGGGTCGGGTACCGTAGCTCACCGACGGTTTGCGTCACCGTCACCAGAGCCGGCAGGGCGGCCTCAAGGGTCTCGTGTCCGTCGTCGCGCAGGCGACGGATCTCGACTCGTTCGCCATGGACCGACACTGCGCTGGCGTGCGAGAGGAACGGCACGCCAAGAAGGCTTGCGACGGCAGCGGGCACGATGCCAGCGCGCCCATCCGGCGTGTCTAGGCCGGCGATCGCGAGGTCGAACTCGGCCCGCTTCAGCGCCGCGGCGAGCACGTTGGCGGTCGACAGGGCGCACGATCCTTCGAGCGCAGGGTCGGTCACCAGGATCGCCTCGTGTATGCCTGCCGCGATGCCCTTGGTCAGCCCGGGCCATGCACCCGCCGGCCCCATCGAGAGCATGGTGGTGTGCACACCGGCGACGCTCTCGGCAAGGCGAATCGCGACCTCGAGCGCGTACTCGTCGTTGGGGTTGATGATCGGATCTGCGGCCGCACGATCTAGCCGCAGGTCCGGCAGCAGCCGCTCGTCTGCGCTCGTGTTCGGGACGGCTTTCACCAGGACGACGACATTCATTGTTGCTCCTATCGAACGGGTTCCGAGCGCGAGGTGGCAACGGCGGCGGGCGTCCCCCGGTCGACACTCTGATGGACAACCCGCTGAGCGAGAATCTCGGCGAGATCGACCGTGGCGATTCCGGCCGATTGGCCCGCGTCCGCGATCCCGTCTCGGATCATGGTCATGCAGTACGGGCACTCGGTCACGACGGTCCGCGCTCCCGTGGCCAGCACGTCGCGTGTGCGCTCGGCGTTGATCCGGGTCCCGCGGGTCTCCTCCATCCACAGATGGCCGCCTCCGGCTCCGCAGCAGAACGTGTTGCGGCCCGACCGCGACATCTCGCGCAGCTTGATCCCGCCGGCCGCCGCGAGCAGGGCGCGAGGCTCTGCGACCACGTCGTTGTAGCGGGACAGGTAGCAGCTATCGTGGAGGGTCACGACGACATTCCCGGCTGCCGCCGCGACCAGCTGGAGGCGGCCGGAAGCGATGAGCCGCTGCAAGTACACGGCATGGTGGACGACTTCGAAGTAGCCGCCGAGCTGGCCGTACTCGTTTGCGATCGTGTTGTAGCAGTGTGGGCACGTCGTGACGATGGTTCGCCGCTCCATCCCGTAGCGCGCCAGCGTGTCGATGTTTTGCGCGGCGAGCATCTGAAATAGGTACTCGTTGCCCGTGCGGCGGGCTGGGTCCCCTATGCACGTCTCCTCGCGCCCGAGGATCGCAAAGCGGACGCCTGCTGCGTGCAGACAGGTCGCCATCGCCCCTGCAATCTTCCGGTTGCGGTCGTCGTAGGAGGCCGAGCAACCGACCCAGTACAAGACTTCAAGACTGTCGAGCTCGCCGGACAAGGCCAGATCGGCAACGGTGTGAACCGCGAACGGCAGATCCAAGGTCCAGTCTCCCCGAGCCGACTGCGGCTCGCCCCAGGGGTTACCGGCCTGCTCTAGGTGCCGGAACGCTCCACCCAGCTCTGGCGGGAAGCGCGATTCCTCCAGGACCAGGTTCCGGCGCAGGTCCACGATCTTGTCGACGTGCTCGATGAGCACCGGGCAGGCCTCAACGCACGCGCCGCACGTCACGCAATCCCAGACCGCTTCGAACGTGATCGCCTCCCCGACTATGGGAGCGCCGAGATAGGCGGTCCGCTCCCCCGTCTGGACCACGACGCCCGGGGCCTCTGACGAGAGCGAGATCAGCGGGTGGCCTGCCTCCGCCATGACCGCCATGTGACGGATGCCCATGACCATGGCTTTCGGGCTGAGCGGCTTGCCCGTGGCGCTGGCGGGACAGGCATCCTGGCATCGCCCGCATTCCGTGCAGGTGAATGCGTCGAGCAGATCCTTCCGTCCGAGGTCCGCGATCGTGCGGGCGCCGAACGCCTGATCCTCGCGCGCCAAGTCCATCGCGGGCAACTCCCCACGCGGGGTGAGTTTGCGGAGGTAGACGTTGAAGAAGCTCGTGACGATGTGGAGATGCTTGCTCCCCGGTAGGTAGCAGACGAACCCGGCAACGAGGATCATGTGAGCCCACCACGACGCCACGAACCCGGCATCAAGCAGCTGTCGATCCTCTGAGCGGACGAGTGCGCCCAGCGCGTTCGTTATGAACGCACCTGGCCGATCGCCGGTGAGGGCCGCCTGCAGGGCCATTGAGCACACTTCGGACGCGACGATTCCGGCAATGAGTCCCAGGATCACGAGGCCGTCCCGTGTCAGCGTGAGGCGGGTTGGCCGGGTGACCAGCCGCCGCCATGCGGCATAGGTGAGCGCGACCAGCACGGCCGCGGCAGCAAGGTTTTGGAGGGTGGCAACGACCGACCAGATAGCTCCCCCGAGAGGCCACGCCAAGACCGCCTGCACTGTCCCCGCGGTGGCGATGTCCGCCGTCCCCACCGACAGGATGACGAATCCCCAGAAGATCACTACATGCATTGCTCCCGCGCGAGGGTCGCGGAACATCTTCGCCTGCCCCAGCGCGTAGACCAGGAGCCCGCCGATCCGGAGGCTTGGCGCTGGGGACGGACTCGATCGGCGGGCGAGGGCGACGACCCGGAGGTGCCGTGCCATCGCCAGCGCGAAATAGACGAAGGCTCCGTAGATGAGGGGGAACACGAGGAGGTAGCCGGGGACGTCGGTGTAGGCGTGGAACATCAGCGTCTTCTGGCGCTCGGCGCAGCCATTGAAAGAGGGACGGAGACGGAACAGGGCCCGAGGGTACAGGGCCACATGTGGGCCACGCAGCGCACGGCGACGGTCGAGCCGCGCCCGTGACCGGGGCGACGCGTCGGGTTGCGACCACCCGTGCCGGGAACGCTGCGCCCCGGCGTCACAGCCGAGGAATGGTCATGCCGCCGTCCACCATGACCACGCTGCCAGTGCTGTACCGGAGGTCTCCGCGAGCCAGCATCGCGACGGCTCTCCCGACGTCCTCAGGCTGTCCCCACCGCGGTTGGAGCAGCAAGCCCTCGGAGATGAGCCGATCGTACTTCTCCTGGGCACCGGAACTCATGTCCGTCCACACGATTCCGGGACGGACTTCGTAGACAGGGATACCGAACTCTGCGAGGCGGACCGCCCACAGGCGGGTGAGCATGCCCAAGCCGGCCTTCGAGATGCAGTAATCGCCGCGGTTGGTCGAGGGGACGGTCGCCGACACCGACGAGATGATCACGATCGATCCATCGAAGGCGCGCTCGCCCGCCTGCGCGATCATCCAGCGCGCGACGGATTGGGTCAGGAAATAGGGGCCTTGGAGGTTGATGCGGAGAACCCGCTCGAAGCTCTCCTCGCCGGCCTCCAGAATGTCCGTGCGAACTTCCGGTGCGACGCCGGCGTTGTTGACGAGCACGTCGAGCCGGCCAAAACGATCCCGGAGGGCGGCAAGGAGCATCTCGCGGTCAGCGCGCCGGCCGATGTCGGCCTGGATGTAGGCGACGTCCGCGCCGACATCGTGAAGGCGGTCGAGCGCCTCTTGTACGCCAACAACGGGGCTCCGACCGCAGATCGCGATGTCGAACCCGTCGGTCGCCAGGGCGAGGGCGATGCCAAGCCCGATGCCTCGGCCGCCTCCTGTCACGAGCGCGACTCGACGGGTCTTCATCGTGCCTCTACCCGGGGCGGACCGAAGAACGAGTGGTACGTCTCGTTGCGGCCCACCCGCCCGAGATACGTCGCCAGCTCACGCAGGTGGTAGTCACCCCACATGCACGACTCTCCCGACGGTACGGTGCGGCCAGCCGGAACGTGATCCCACCCGTTAGGCCGGTGGTACACGGAGTGGAGCAGGAGCCCCTGATGAGCAGGATCCTCGCTCAGGTACGGCTCATCGAGCAGCGTTCGGGACACCGTCAACCCCGCCTGCCAGTACTTCGAGCCGACGGGATCACCCCGGCCGAGGAGGTAACGCCCAAGCCGCAGCAATCCCTGCGCGCCGATCGCGGCGGCCGAGCTATCGACCGGTTCGTGCGAATTGAACGGATCCGCGGGTCGCTCGAGGTAGTCACCGAGGTGCGTCAAGCCGGGGGCACCGGTGTCCCAGTAGGGCACGCCGTCGGTCGGCGTGTTGGCGATGTAGAAGTCGCATGTGGCCTGCGCCGCCTCCCGCATGAAGGTCTCTACCTCGGCCCGGCCTCCAAGAGGGTCGAGTTCGTCGCCGGGCAGGATGGCGAGCCATTCAAGCTGCTCAGCGAAGCCACACATCGCCCATGCGAGTCCGCGGGTCCAGGTCGTGAATGGCGACCACCCCTGCTGGGAGCTCGGGCATCGATACAGGCCATCCGTGGCGTTGAAGATGCTCTCGTGGGCCGTCCGCCCGCGGACGTCGTACGTGTCGCGCCCCTGGCCGTAGTACACGGAGTACGTGGCGGTCGCGCGGGCGTGGGCGACCAAACGACCGAGCAGCGAGATCCGCTCGTCGTGTTCCCCCATGAGCACGTGTCCGAGCTGGTGGGCGAGGGCGAGCGAGCGGAGCGAGCGGAGCGTGTCGACGAAGAGCGAATGCGGCCCGTTGAACGAGTGCACGAACCCGCCCCCGCCCGCGGTCTTGGTCCAGCGCGCCGCCTGGACCGCTCCGCTGGCCGCGAGCGCGAGCTCCAGTCCTCGTTCCTCGGCGGTCGACATGTCCACCCGACCCTCGCGCCACAGCCGCCAAAGGTTCCCGTACGTGCTGACGTTGTTGAACCCGTGGTCGTGGACGCCGATGTGCGTCACGTGGACTCGCATTCGTTCCCAGGTTGCCGTCCGGCCCGTCTCCAGGAACCACGGGTCACCGGTCGCATCGAACTGCAGCAGTGCAGAGCCAAACTGGAACCCCTGGGTCCATTCCGTCCACCCGCGGGCCGTGTACCGACCCTCTATCGTGAACACCGGCGCCCCGCTGCCGGGTGGCCAATCCGCATCGATGGCCCGGAGCTTGGGTGCGGAGACCTCCCACATCCGCATGACCGCCGTCAGCAAGTCTTGAGCGGTCAGAATCGGCTCGCTCCTCAGCATCTCGTCTGTCTATCGCTCCGTACAGGCTGCAGCAGGCGGGCGCCGCGATGATGTGCCACCTCTCTCCCTCTGGCACCTCCGCCCGTCCCCCGGTAACGGTACGCCACCCGGGCTTGGAAAGAAAGCGTTTTCTTTCTCCGACCAAAGGACTATAGTCTTCGGCGTGGGCCCTGCCGGTCAAGATCTGAACACCGTGCGCACGGGTGATGACGAGTCGCCCGAGGATCTATTGGATGCACTCGCCCGCCTCGGCGTGATCCCGGTGGTTGAGCTTGTCGACGCGCGCCTGGCCGTACCGCTTGCGCAGGCCCTTCTGGCTGCCGGCCTGCCGTGCGCTGAGATCACGTTTCGCTCCGCAGCGGCTGCAGACGCGATCGCCGAGATCGTGAAACGATGCCCAGACATGCTGGTCGGGGCCGGCACCGTGCTGAGTGAGGAGCAGGCCGAGGCGGCGATCACGGCAGGGGCCGCGTTCGTGGTATCGCCCGGGTTCAACCCCGGCGTGGTTCGCCACGTGCGCGCCTTGGGCGTGCCGATGCTGCCGGGGGTGTGCACGCCGACCGAGATCGAGGCGGCGCGTTCGGAGGGGATGAACATCGTGAAGCTCTTCCCGGCCGAGGCGTCAGGGGGGATCGCATACCTCCGGGCGATTGCAGCGCCATACCGAGACATGCGCTTCGTGCCGACGGGTGGGATTGGGCCAGCGAACCTCGCGGGCTATCTCGCACTTCCGCAGGTGTTGGCCTGCGGCGGGAGTTGGCTTGTTTCCCGGGACCTCATTGAGGCTGGCGACTTCGCGTCCATCAGTCGTCTTGGGTCGGAAGCGGTGGCGATCGTTCGGGCGGCGCGTGTCGCGCGCGGGAAGGGGGCTTGAACGTGTCTGGTCCCCTTTCCATCGAGATCCGGCCCGCCGCCGCGTGCAGGTGGGATCTCGTCGCGCTCGGCGAGGTGATGCTCCGCTTAGATCCGGGGGAGGGCCGGATCTCTACCGCCCGTGCTTTCCGCGTTTGGGAAGGCGGTGGCGAGTACAACGTGGCCCGCGGGTTGCGGCGCGCCTTCGGCCTCCGGACCACCATCGTCACAGCCTTGGCCGACAACCCCGTCGGTCGTCTGGTCGAGGACCTGATGCTCCAGGGCGGTGTGGACGTCTCGCATGTGCGCTGGGTGTCCTACGACGGCGTGGGCCGCTCTGCCCGCAACGGTCTGAACTTTACGGAGCGCGGTTTCGGTGTCAGGGCCGCGCTCGGCTGCTCAGACCGGGGGCACACGGCCATCTCGCAACTTCTGCCGGGCGAGGTGGACTGGGAGGGGCTGTTCGCACGGGAGCCCGCCCGGTGGTTCCACACCGGTGGGATCTTCGCGGCGCTATCGGCCACCACGCCCCAGGTTGCGCTGTCGGCGATGCAGGCGGCCCGGTCCCACGGCGCAGTGATCAGCTACGACCTCAACTACCGCCCGTCGCTCTGGCAATCGTTCGGCGGCGCGGCACGCGCGCAAGACGTCAACCGAATGCTCGCGCCGTACGTCGACGTCATGCTCGGCAATGAGGAGGACTTCGGTGCCGCGCTCGGGTTTGACGTGGACGGGCAGGATCAGTCCTTGACGGACCTCAATCCGGCGAACTTCACACGTATGATGGAGCGCGTCGCTGCCACATATCCAAACCTGCGCCTGGTCGCGACGACGCTACGCTCTGCCCGCACGGCGACCCGCAACGACTGGGGGGCCGTCTGCTGGGTCGATGGGACCGTGTTCGAGGCGACGGCGCGGCTTGATCTCGAGATCCTGGACCGGGTGGGTGGGGGAGATTCCTTCGCATCCGGTCTCATCTACGGGCTCATGACCGGGCACGATCCGCGGCGCGCGCTCGAGTATGGGGCGGCCCACGGCGCGCTTGCGATGACCACCCCGGGAGACGCGTCCATGGTGACGCTGCCCGAGGTGGAGCAGGTGATGGCCGGAGGGGGCGCGCGTGTCGTGCGATGAGTGCCGGGGGCCAGTGCCCGGCAGGCACGACCCTACAAAAGAAAGCCTTTACCTTCGTACCGGGTAGGATGGTCCCGATGACCACCACGATCGGCGATGTGGCGAAACGGGCGGGCGTGTCGGCCGCGACCGTATCGCGCGTGCTGAACGGCAACTACCCAGTCGCCGAGGGGACGCGTGGCCGGGTCATGGATGCCGTACACGATCTCGGCTACGTCGCCAACGCCCATGCCCGAGCGCTCATCAAGAGCACGAGCGGGACGGTGGGGGTCATTCTCCATGACGTGGCGGACCCGTATTTCGCCGAGATCGTGCGGGGCATCCAGCAGGTGGCCGACGAGACCGGTCGGCTAGTCGTCCTGTGCAGCTCCCTGCGCGACCCAGCCCGCGAGATCACATACATCGAGTTGCTCCGCGGGCAGCGCGTCGACGCGGTCATTCTGACGAGCGGGTTCGTTGAGGACGACGAGTTCCTCATGGCACTTCACGAACAGGCCCGCGGGCTGCTCGCTCAGGGCAGCCAGCTCGTCGTGTGCGGACAGTATCCGGTGCGCGCCGCGGCCGTTGTGCCAGACAACGCGGGCGGGGCCTTTCGCATCACAAGCCACTTGCTCGCTTTGGGTCATCGGCGCATCGCGCACCTCGCGGGACCCAGTCGCTTCAGCACCACTCAGGAACGGCGGCGCGGCTACGAAGCCGCCCTCTCCGCCTACGGGATCCAGCCCGATCCGGCACTCGTCGTGAGCAGCGACTTCAGCCGCGATGGCGCGTACGGGTCATGCAGTCGGCTGATCGACTCCAAGGTCGCCTTCACAGCGGTCTTCGCGGCCAACGACATGATGGCCGTCGGCGCCCTCGCGGCCCTGCGCGAGCGCGGCCTCGAGGTGCCCCGCGACGTGTCGCTCGTCGGCTTCGACGACCTGCCCATCTCGCGAGACCTGACCCCGCCGCTCACCACTGTGGTGGTGCCGATGTGCGAGATGGGCCGCCGGGCAATGGAACTCGCCATCACGCCGCCTGGAGGCCAGGGTCGCATCGTCCACCTCACTGCCGACGTCGTAGTGCGCGGCTCGACGGCCGTGTTCGTCCAGCCAGGCGGAGCCGATGGAGCAGGGACGTTGCAGACCGCGTCCGGCTCGGGCGCCGGATAGCCAGGGAAGGGATAGAAGTGGTAAGACACCGGGTCGGCGTGATCATGAACGGCGTCACGGGTCGCATGGGTCAGAACCAGCACCTCATCCGATCAATCCTCGCGATCCGTGCCCAAGGTGGGGTGCCCGTCGGTGTCGACGAGGTGATCTGGCCGGATCCCGTGCTTGTCGGGCGGGATGAACGGCGGGTCCGCGCCGTGGCTGAAGCCCACGGCCTGGAGCGGTGGAGCACGGACCTTGCCGCCTGCCTCGCCAATGCGGACGATGCGGTCTATTTCGACGCACAGACCACCGCGCAGCGTGCGCCGGCACTGCGTGCGGCGATCGCGGCCCGGAAGCACGTCTATTGCGAGAAGCCGACGGCTACCTCGCTCGAAGAGGCGTTGGAGCTCGTGCGGCTGGCGCAGGCGGCCGGCGTCAAGCACGGGGTCGTGCAGGACAAACTCTTCCTCCCGGGGTTGCTCAAGCTGAAGCGGCTGGTCGATGCCGGCTTCTTCGGACGCATTCTGTCGGTGCGCGGCGAGTTCGGCTACTGGGTCTTCGAGGGTGACTGGCAGACCCCCCAGCGCCCATCCTGGAACTTCCGCAGAGAACACGGCGGCGGGATCGTAGTCGACATGTTCTCGCACTGGCGGTACGTGCTCGACCAGTTGTTCGCGCCCGTCCGGGCTGTTTCATGCTTGGGTGCCACGCACATTCCCCGCCGAGTTGATGAGTCGGGACGACCGTACGAGGCGACCGCGGAGGATGCCGCCTACGGAACGTTCCTCCTTGAGGGCGGGATCGTGGCGCAGATGAACTCGGCGTGGTGCACACGTGTTTACCGCGACGACCTGTTTGTGCTGCAGGTGGACGGGACGGACGGCAGCGCTGTCGCCGGCCTGAGGGATTGCGTCACGCAGCACCGAGCCAACACACCTCGTCCGCTGTGGAACCCGGATCTCCCTGGCGAGATCAACTACCGCGGCGGTTGGCAGGACGTTCCAGACAACGGGACGTTCGACAACGGCTTCAAGGTGCAATGGGAGTTGTTCCTCAAACACGTCGTGTGCGACGAGCCATTCCCCTGGGACCTGCTAGAGGGTGCCAAGTGCGTGCAGTTGGCGGAGCTCGCGGAGCGTTCGTGGCGGGAGAGACGCTGGATCGACGTCCCGGAGCTGACCCCGTGAGCGCCGAGGCGGCAGGGATGCGGGCGGAGGCGCTCACGGGCACCGTGGCTTCCGTCCGGACTGATCAGAGCGAGTTGGCGGGCCGGCTGAGTTTCAACCAGATCACCGCCGATCCGTACAGCACGGCCGACGTCGTCGGCGCGTGATCACGCCACGGCGTCGGGTATGTCTCGCTCTGGCGTCACAAGGTGGCAGAGCTTGGCACGCGCCCGACTGCCGCGCTCGTCCAGAGCGCCGGGCTGAAGGTCTCCAGCCTCTGCCGGGGTGGGTTCTTCCCGGGGGCGACCGCGGCGGAGCGCGCCGCGCACATTACCGACAACCGGCTCGCGCTCGAGGAGGCGGCCGAACTCGGGACCGACCTCCTGGTGCTGGTCTGCGGCCCGGCCGCCGATCGTGATCTCGAAACGGCACGGCGACAGGTCGTGGAGGGGATCGAGGCGTTGCTGCCGGACGCCGAACGCCTGGGCGTCAGACTTGGGATCGAGCCCCTGCATCCGATGTACGCGGGCGAGAGATCCGTCGTCGTTACGCTCGCCCAGGCCAACCGCATGGCGGAGGCGTTCCCTGCGCACCTTGTGGGCGTGGTGGTCGATGCCTACCACGTCTGGTGGGATCCTTCCGTGTACGACGAGATCCGGAGGGCGGCCGGCAGGATTCTGGGGTTCCACGTGTCAGACTGGCTCGTCCCGACTCAGGACCTGCTTATGAGCCGGGGCATGATGGGCGATGGCGTGATCGAGCTCGGGCGCCTCAAGCACGCCGTCGACGCGGCTGGCTACGACGGTCCGATCGAAGTGGAGATCTTCAACCGTGACGTCTGGCAGATGCCGCTTGACGACATGGTGGGGCTCGTCCGCGAGCGCTTCCTCGAGGTGCTTTGAGGCGCTGGAGGCGGGCGGTGCGCTGCGGCCCCGAGGACTGGGCAGGAGCTGGGGACGCACGACGGGCGGCCCCGCAGGAGGCAGGCACGGATGACGATCCGACGATTTCGAGCGCCGCGCCGATGAGCGGGGACAGTCTGAGCGTCGATCTGCTTGTGGTGGGCGGCGGCATGGCAGGGCTCGCTGCCGCTTCCGAGGCCGCGCGACGGGGAGCGGTCGTGGGCGTGGCGGAGAAGCAGCCCGAGATCGGCGGCTCCGCGGCGATGTCCGCGGGCATCCTCTGGGCCTCGCGGAGCTACCGCGAGCTGCGCGCGCGGATTCCCGACGGGGACCCCGAGCTCGGGCGCGCGATGACCGACGATTTCCCCGACGCCCTGGAGTCGGTGCGCGCGGCGGGCGTCGAGGTAAGCGAACTCATTGACGGCCCCTATTTCGGCCACGGGATCGGACGGCAGGTCGACATCCAGGGGCTCCTCAGCCGGTGGGTGCGGGACGTTGAAGCGGCCGGCGGCTGGGTCGTTCGCCGGACCCCGGTGCGTCGCTTGCTTACGGCATCAGATGGCCGCGTCATCGGCGCCCGCGTGGTGGGCCCTGACGGGCCGATCGAGATCGAGTCGGCGGCGGTCGTGCTCGCAAGTGGCGGTATTCAGGGCGACCCTGCGCTGGTTGCGGCCTTCGTCGGACCGAACGCCGACCACGTGCTCGTTCGGTCCAACCCTGGCAGCGTCGGAGACGGGTTTCGTATGGCCCAGGCAGTGGGTGGCGGCGCAAGCCGATCGCTCTCGTCGTACTACGGTCACCTCGTCTCGTACCCGATCCGAGATTGGGGCGAGCGTCACTTTCTGCCGCTCACCCAGTACCACAGCATCCACTGCATCCTGGTCAACCGTAACGGTCGCCGCTTCATCGACGAATCGATGGGCGACGAGTACAACAACCAGGCCATCATCCGGCAACCTGGCGGGCGGGCGGTTCTGCTCGCGGACGATGAGACCCGACAGCGATACGTGGTCACCGCGCCCTATCCGCATGGCGAAGTGGTGGACCGCTTCGCGGCCGCCGCCGAGGCCGGGGCGAACTACCTGGCAGCCGACTCCGTGCACGCACTGATCGACGGGGTGGCGAAATGGGGAGTCCCCGAGTCTACGCTGCGGATGACGCTCGACTCGTATCACACCGCGGCCTCCGGTGCGTCGGTCGTCGTGGACGCGCCGCTGCCGAGGCAGCCGGCCCCCCTAGTCGTTCCGCCCTTCCACGCGATTGAGGTCCAAGCTGCCTTGACGTTCACCTACGGTGGGATCCGGGTCGACGCCGACACCCGCGTGCTGGATCGTGACGGCCGGCCCGTCGCCGGGCTGTACGCCGCCGGGGCCGACGCTGGCGGCCTGTACCACATGGGTTATGGAGGCGGATTGTCGATGGCACTTGTGTTCGGGCAGCGCGCTGCCCGAACGGCGCTCGCCGAGAACCCGCCAGCTCGTCGTTGATGCTCGTTCGGCCCACGGCTGTCTGACAAGTGCACGTCAGCGCCGGATTCGAGGCGGCCCGTCTCACCAGTAGCATGGCCCAGGTGCGCGCCGCGGCCGTTGTGCCAGACAACGCGGGCGGGGCCTTTCGCATCACA
>VFSW01009286.1_pt1 | contig 14051 bp, 34 predicted proteins | sample 5358111 | NCBI WGS metagenome assembly VFSW01 (sample SAMN11554181, study PRJNA540505) | mine drainage metagenome | isolation source: sediment from site ElyBrook_90M | place: USA: Ely Copper Mine, Vershire, VT | collected 2017
TTGTGGGTTTGCCATAATATTGCCCTAAATGTTGAAGATTTTGGCGAAATGTTGCCTTATTTTACATTTAAATTCGTTTATCTTGCACAATTTTTGTTTCTTTCCATAAATCGTTCAAACTCACATCTGTCTGTCCAACAAACAATCCCTTAGCATCTTCAGGCTTAGGTGGAGGTGGAGCTACCATCTGCATAATCTGACATCCATAGGAATAACCGTCACCGTCATGAGATGCCCAATCATGTAATGGGTTACTACCGAATGTTTTGGTGACATCGTTGTAGGCATAACTCCATGCTCTGAGACCATCCAATCCCTGTTTGCAGTTAGTCTTATTGAATTTGACTCTAGGCGTTACCACCCTTGCAGCATTGATACGGTCTGCAATAGAAGTCATAGGCGTAATGTCCACTTTGTCCTGACCAAAGAACTTTAGGAATATCTCAATGGCTGATTCTTTAGCTGAGAATGTCTTGGTTCTAGCATCATGAGGTAGCCATATCTTGCTCAATGGATTGCGTTTACCGGATAACTCGTACTTGCATAGGCGTTTATGCAGCCTGTGTGCCCATTCCTCAGCATCAATACCAAAGCCTGAATCGTAATCAACAACATGGTAACCACCGATTTGAGGCTGCCAAAACCACCAAGTAGCCGTATCTCTACGACCTAAGTCAGCCGTAATGATGATTGGCTGACCATCCGGGTCAAACTGGACATCATCGCTAATCTTGCCTTCACGCTCAGAAATGGTGAGCTGTCTAGCTAGGATTGCACCTAAGTTGGCAGCATCGAATGAGCATAAGTACTCCTGCTCAAACTTAGACCTACCGTAATCCTCACCAAAGTCAGCTATGTAATTGTCTAATTCAGCCTCTAGCTGTGCCGGTGTGAATATGCCTGTCTGAGTTGCATCTAATACTTGGGCAAAACTGTCAGGGTTTAGCTTGGCTGCCTGCAATGTCGTATAGGCATGATTCCTACCCCTTGGCGTAGTGTTAAATATCTGCCATCCGTTGTTTTCCATCAGAATAGGTCTGAGGTACGCTCTAGTGGCTGGATTGGACAATGCCCACTCTGAGTACACAATGCCTGCTGGAGGTGAGCCTACGAGCTTTGAAGGGTCATCTGAGCCTACTACCTGAAACATTGAGCCATTCTTCAAGGTTATCTTCATCTCATCGTTACGGACATTGCTACGCAACTCATGAGGGAATGCTTCATCTATACGCTTTCTGCCAGTATGAGGGTTGATAGCATCCCAAATAGCTTTACGAGCTTGGGAGTATTCAGGCAGCATATACCAGTATTGGGCTACCCTTTCAAAGGATGCAACTGCAGTACGGTGCAGGCTTAGTTCATCTTTACCGGAACGCCTGTGCCATACCAACTCAGCGTGTTTACCCCCTGCTTGGAGGTATCGCCATGCTTCTAACTGGTAATCCCTTGGAATCCAGTTATTAGGAAGTCTGATGGTGCTCAAAACTGAATGAGCTGTACGGTTAGTGGATTCTCTTTATCACCTACCAATTCACTTCTAGCCAGCTTAGGCATAGTGTATTCAAGAGCTTTGAAATAAAGGTCTAGTCTTTTGGCAGGGTCATCTATGGAATTAAGCCATTCATCGAGCTTATCTACATTGGCTGAAGTAAAGGCAGCAATGGCAGCTTTGACATCGCCTGTGACCTTATTAGGTACTCCAGCCTTACGCCCAGCTCCATCTCGCTTACCGCCTTTGATAGATTTTGATTGTTTTTCAGTCATATCCGTCAAGTGTTTGATTTCAATGAAATTAATTGTAACTTATTTATCTAGTGTTGGGTCAAGCTGACTCTTAGCCCATTTGTCGTACTCTTTGCTCATAATTGCTTTACGCTTCATTCTTGCGTTTTCTTTAGCCATTAGCATTTCGCCTTTACCGCCTTCTGCTAATTCTTTAGGTGGATTGTGTTTTTGGCGTTTAGCTTGTGCTTTCTCTAGCGTAGTCTCTTTATGCTCACGCAACATGGCATCTTCAGGTGGGTAGTATCTAGTCATATGTTTCATTACATATCCTTTTTAGCATCACGCTTGCCTAAGAAACGACCATAGGCTTCTTCTAACTTAGCTTTACGAGTGCCTTTAGCATTGTCTCGTTCTACATTGAGAGCAATAGCAACTGCCTGTTTTTTAGGCTTTCCAGCTTTCATTTCCGCTTTGATGTTCTTACCTACGGATTGGGCTGAACCTGATTTGTCGAGTGGCATAGGATTCTCCTAGTTTCTGATAGTATAGCCATAATTCTAAAGGAAAACATGGACTTTAACGAGATATTTAAAGAGCTATTTAGTCTTACAAAAGATGGTTCTGTTCCTAACACTTCTCCATTAGCAGAAAAGCTACGCAATCTTCCAGCTTTTGCTATCAATACCAAGTTGTTTGGTCATGAGTTGGCTGAAAAATACTACGGTTACAAGAGACTTCCTGAAAAGCACGATGCCTTTACTCAAGGTTGGAAAGCCAGTATCTATAACGATTTCTTACAGGAATGGTTTATTTCTACTTGTGAAGAATTAAAGATAGCCCCAGTTCTGCATCGCAAAGTGTGGGAAGAAGCCTATGTAGTCAATACGCTACGGTCTAAGCTCAAGCCCGGCATGAAAGGGATTGTTTTTGGAGTTGGTGAAGAACGCCTGCCTTCCCTGTTTGCATCTTACGGCTGTGAGATTCTAGCTACCGACTTAAACCCTAACGAAGAAGCCTCTCAAGGATGGGCAGCTACAGCTCAGCTTGGTTCTTTAGACAAAATATACAAAGATGACCTGATTGATAGGAAATCCTTTGATAAGTTGGTCAGCTTTGAGTATGCCGACATGAATAATATTGGTGAGCACTTACATGGTCAGTTTGATTTCTGCTGGACTCTGTGTGCTTTTGAGCATTTAGGCTCTATTGAGAAGGGTTTGCAATTTATTGAGAATACCGGCAAGTTGCTAAAGCCCGGTGGAATATCTGCCCATACGACTGAATTTAACTACAGTAAAGCAGAAGAAACTATAGATAATTGGGGTACTGTTCTGTTCCGTAAGAAAGACTTTGAATCTTTGTATGCTCGGTTATCTAGCTATGAACTGCCACCAGTTAGCTATGAGGTAGGGGTAAACCCTATAGATTCGTTTATTGATATGCCACCTTATGCTTGGCATGAAGGACATAACGAAAAGCTAAACCATTGTCACCTAAAGCTAATGGTAGACGGCTTCCCATCTACCTGCTTCGGAGTGTCATTTCAAAAAGCGTAACTTGTATAGGGTTGAGTCAATCAACTGCTGGATTTCAGCAACGATATTGATTAGTTCTTGGTCTTTAGGTAAGTCTTTATTAGCCTCATCCACGAAACTCTTGAGAGATTCTAGGTACTGAACAGGCTCTTTAGGCATATGGTAAGTGCTTGGGAATGTCTTGAGCTGCTGGTAACGCCCCATGTAGGCTTCAGCGTAGTCATCTGCCAGCTCTACAATAGCTTCATAGAAGTTGCCCAAAGCCTTATGCTGTGAGTAAGAATTAGTGGATAAATGGAAAAAGTGAGTGTTAGTACCACTATGGAAAAGGGTAGCAACAAAGAGAGCAACATTTTTATTCATGGTATTTCCTTAAAAAGATGCCCTATTTCTAGGGCAAAAGTACCTCACGCCTCTTTATTATCTTCCAATATTTCAAGATAGACAAGGCATCCACCACCTTTTTTAATTTCGCCCCGGTGGATGATTAATACATCAATCTGCTCATCGTTATCAAATACCCCAGCATCCGCTAAGGCATCCCATAAAGCCTTGATTCGATTGTCTATGTCTTGTTTTCTACGGTCTTTGGGATACAAAGTAACCTGCATCTGCAGCCTAGCTGTTCCCAATTTAGGTACGGCATACTCAGCTACATAATCTGAAACTTGCTCTTTAAATGCAACTCCAGCTTTAGATACATACCTTCTATGCCCGGATTGCCCCCAATAATGGTTTACGGATGGTGGCAAAGGTAAATTAAGCACTAACATTTAGTAACCCAAGTGTCTGAGCGTGTAGTGTTTCTTCAGTAATGCCATATTCCCTTTCAAATCGTTTTCTTCCCATTCCATGAATACCGGTATTTGAGCCTCTATGGTGGTACGGGCAGAGACCGATAACAGGGGCATTACTTCTCTTACCAGCTCGTCTAATGTGATGCAATTCGCAGGGAGTTCCCTCATTGCCTTGATGCCTGCATAGTGAGCATCCCAGTTCAGCAACTTTTCTGTAGTGTTCTTTTTCATCTTTTGTCATTATTCGCCATCGTAACATTCACAAGGAATATCACTTGTAAACATCTTCATTTGAGCATTATCTGAATCAATAAGCTCTTTCCAAGAGTAATTTCTACCCAATCCTTTGATTGATGTAAAACTTTCTTTAGCGTTTTCTTCTAAAGCCAAAGCCCTTTTTATCAGGTCCGGATGAGTTTTAGCCATTTCCAATATTTCTCTTGGCTTAGAACTTGGGCAAAAGAAACAAGCAGATTTGCCCGGCAATGGCAATCCTGCAGCTTTTATAGATTCTATGCACTCATCTCTGCCCATATTCCATTCAACTAATGGGTATTGCATATTGTATTTAGCTGTGATTTTTTCATCTAGAACCCTGTTAGCTCGGTGTGGTTCGTCAGCATCGTAACCAATATATTTATTAACTTTACCGCCAGCAGCCCATATCTCTTTGACCATAGGATGATTTTTAATGTACTTGTCTTGTGGCTCACCTTTGAATTGCTGACTGCATTTTTTGTAACCAAAAGCAATAGAAGGCAAAGTTTTATGCCCAAGACAAAATTGCTCCAATCCCATATGTTTGCTTGGAGTTTCTGCTTTTACATAGACAATCGCTGGAAAGCCTTTAGAAACAAGCCAATCACTAAACATACGCATATATTCGTAAGTTTCAGGTCTTTCACCGCCAGTATCAGCAAAGGTAATTAAATCGCATGGAATACCACGATTAATCATTTCTATTAATAACGCTGTGCTGTTTGTACCAGCTCCGTAAGATACGATATTCATGGTTTTAGTCATTTCTCAAGTCTTTTTGTGGGACAAAATAGGCTTTTTCTCGCCCATTCCCTGCATCAGTTAAGTATTTAGGCTGCTTTGCATCTTTAGCGTACATATAGCCCCGGACATGATAAGTGCCATCTTTGCCTGTTAAAAGCCAATACCGCTTATGGTCTTTATCAGATTCCCTAACTATAAGCCTGCCATTATGCAACTCAGTAACTCTGACTTCTTCTTCTCCAACATCATCACCGCCTACAACTCCAGCACCTGCCCAATGAATGTTTAGGTACTGAGCTAGGGCATATTCAGATAAAGCACCTTCAATCTTTAGATTCCAGTTGTTATCTTCATCTTTTAGCCCATGCGTAGGCTTTCCATCTCTGTCTATAAATTGAACTCTCCGAATAACCCCGGCAGTTGCAGCCATCATTATTTGAGAGTTCGTCAATGCAATTTTAGTCATCACTTAGGTCTTGAAGTTTTAATGCCATTTCTACCATATCTACAGAGATTTGATAAGCCAATGCCCATTGGTGCTTAAGCATGGCAGCTTCATAATCTCTAGATAGTTTGCGTAAGGTTAGTAAAGGTAATGAATAATCGGTCATTTTAATTTTTCCTTTTTTACGGCTTCAACAAGTGCAAGCTGCGTTTTTGTAATGCTATCTTCTAATTGTTTAATGTAATCTGCTTGTTGTCGAAGCATATTTGCAGCTTCCAATACATTCCAATCAGCTTTAGTAAAACAAGCATCTATTTCATTTGCTAATTCGTATGCGTTCATTGCAGCACTCTTGGTGATGGTGGAGATAATGGGCTAGATGGGACTGTATAGCTAGGCGTACCAACTGCATAACCCGATGGGGTTACAACTTGATTGGGATAGACCGTAACGCTTTGGGTTACACGCCCAGCGTTATTGACTATTTGCCCTTGATTGCCTTGAATCTGTACAGTTCCTTGGCTATATCCTGCTGGATTTGTAATTACATAAGTCTGAGCTTCTGCATTAGATACCCAAATTCCTACTGCAATCCCTGATACAAAAATAATAATTTCTTTCATCACTTGCTCCTTAAATAGGGTGGGCTACTAACATCGGCTACTGCTTTCGCCCGTAAAATTTAAACTCCGCATCCACAAATCATTTTGCCGTTATATCCTGATACGCAACGATAAGGCTGGTATACAGGGCATGATGCTACGGCTTGACCAACTGCCAAAAGTAATACGATAGTTGCTAGTGCTTTTTTCATAATGCTCTCCTTAGAATGGTACATCGTCTTTAAAATCTTTAGATACTTGCTGAGTTGGGATGGCTTTATCTTCCGGTGGGTTTAGGTAAGCCAATAGACCGCCTTCTTTCATTGCAAACAATGGCAATGTTTCCAGTTTGAGCATCAATCCATGCTTGGTTTCCATGATTACGCCAATAGACTGATAGCGTTTCTTAGTCGTACCGTCTTTGTCTTGGTACTCTGATACTGCTGCTTTTACGAAATGGGTAATAGCCATTATTGATTCTCCATAAGTTTTACTTCGGTTTCTACTTCATCTAAAAACTGCTTAATTTCTGCTTCCATGTACAAGATAAACTCAGGGTCTCTTGGTACATTCACAATCAAAAGCTGACTACGCTCAGGCATTCTTGGGTCAAAGCTGACAAAATCGCACCATTTAGCCCCAGTTACAGCCATCTGAGCCTGCATCTGAATAAAGTATTTCTTAGGTGGTTCTTTAGCTTTGAAATATTCCCAATGAGTTGCTGAGTTAGGGCATTTAATTTCCAATAAACCGTCTTTGCCTACCAATCCATCCGGTGAGCAGCCAAAACCTTTAATGGTTGGATGGTCAATAAATGGCACTTGGTCTACAAAGTTATGGGTATTTACTTCATAAGCTACCCTAGCTTGTGGCTCTGTAGCTGTTCCCCATTCCATAGCTGCATTGGTATATGATGGTTCTATGGTCTTTGTGGTTCGCTGCAGGGCAAGCTCAATCAGATAGTTTTGCCGACTAGCTGAAGGACCTGTCTTTGTCTTTGCCAATATGTCAGCTATCCTAGAAGCAGTTACTTTGCCCCTACGGAGTTCATGCCACTCAGGTGTACCTTGCTGTACGGCAATCCTGTCCTCAGTTGTAAATGTAGTCATTCAACACTCCTAACAGTCATCATTGCATCAGCCATTTCATAAGAAAATTGAGCTATCCATTTAGCATCAAAGCTATCTGCTCCTGTAAGGATTCCTTGCATAGCTTTAGCTGCAAAATAATCTCGTAAATCCATTCCTAAAAATTCTTCGTTACCTTCCATATTTGCTATTGGAAATGCTTTCATGATAGTTCTACCTTTTTTAAGTCTTTAGCGTTGGCAATAATTTGTACGGCATTCTTGTCTTTAGCAAGAGCAGCATAGGCTTTGCTGTAAACATCTTTAAGCTCATCAATGGTTTTGCATAGCTTGATGTTGCCTGTCCAATATTGAGCCAACTCGCCTAAATCAGGCGTTGGTTCGTCAGGAATATCCTCACCAGCGTAGATATACAAGCCAATACCATGCAAGGCAATAGCTTTAGCTAGGCAGCGTTGCATAGCTGTATTGACTGCAAAAGCATCAGGGTTTGCAATGGCTTTGTTCTGAGCATTGAGCACCGGGAGCTGAGCTGTCATGGTTTTGCCAAAAGCTGATACTGAGCAAAACACCATCAAAGTATCACCAAAATCCATAGGTGCTTGGTAATCCCAAGTAGCCATAGGGTCAGCCTGTAGTAGCTGGTCTACAGCCCATGCCCATGAAAGGTAGGTAAATTTACCTTTCTTTTCTGTATGTTCGTTTACATTGATTTTGCGTAGTTCTAAATATGACATCACTTTCTCCTTAGTATTGACCGGTAATCTTGCCAGTTGCGAAATCTTCCATGTATTCATAGGACATATTCCACAACTTACGACCTAGAGCTTCAAAGTCACGCTTTTCAAGCATTTCTTCTAAAGCTTCAATATCGTCTTTGTTTTGTGTAGCTGCAAAAGCCTCGTTGAAGTTTTCCCATTTGCAAGGGTTATATTCATCCTTCATAAGGTCTGCTACTTCTGCTTGTAGCTCATCAGAATCCATGTAGTCATCTTCAGGCTCGTAGTAGGCATCGTGTCTGTTCATTCCCATGTTAAGCACCCAACGCAAACATCACGCCCAATGCAATACCAAGAAGAATTACGCCTACCCAATCAATTAATGTTGTTTTCATCACTTACTCCTTTTCTGTTAAGAGCCACCAGTATATACCATATTTTTCTTTTGCAACAACTTTTTTCAAATATTTATACAGTTTTTCTTAGGTGATTTCCCTACCCATTAAAATTATTGCAAACCATAATTAATCAGAGTATAGTCTGCAAAAAAGGAGAGTTTATGAAGCCAACTGACTTATTAAAGATTGAATTTGGGTCTTTAAAGAACCTAGCTGACAAGCTGGAAATACGCCCTAATACCGTTGTTTTATGGGGTCAAACCAAGATTCCATTTAAATATTTAAGGCAAATTGAGGAGCTTTCAGAGCTTCGTTTGACTAGAGAACAGTTAAGACCTGACCTTTTCAAAAAGGACTGAGATGCACTATTACAAGTTCAACATAGCTGATTGGCATTTAGCCACCAGCCATCTGAGTCTTGAGGAAGAAGCTGTGTATTTCAAGCTAATAAACTTCTACTATGATTCAGAAAGGGCTATCCCATTAGAAACCGATTCGGTTATTAGACGGTTACGATTGGGTTCTGTTAAGGATACGGTTGGGATTGTTTTGCAAGAATTTTTTGTTTTGCAGGATGATGGTTGGCATCATTTACGCTGTGATGACGAGATTTCTAAGTATCACCATAAGGCTGAAGTCAATCAGCGTATAGGGAAATTGGGTGGTAGACCTAAGAAAACCGAAACGGTTTCAGTTGGGATTCCACAAATAACCCTAACCACTAACCATAAACCAATAACCAATAACCAATATACATCTGAGTTTGAGTCTTTTTGGAAGGTCTATGACAAGCCATCAGGAAAAGCCAATGCTTTCAAAATATGGAAAAGTATTAAACCTGATGCCGAGTTGGTAAAAACCATACTACAAAAAGCCACTTTACAAGCTAAGAATGTAGAGCGTAAGTTTCGTAAGGATGCTGAAAGATGGCTAAGAGATAAGCGTTGGGAAGATGAAATTAGTGATGTTAAACAAGTGGAGAAAGTGAAATTTATATGATTGGTCAAAACGCAATAACTAAAGCAACTCAGGATGTAATTGTAATCGTAGGGTTAAATCCGGCATGGTTTGATGGTCATCATCAGGGAGATATTCCTATGGTTTATACCCAAAAGTCACGACCTAAGCCTAACGACCTTGCAATCCTAAAAGGTAAGCGAGTTCAGCTAATTCATGGCAACTCTACGGATGAAGTATTTGCAAGATGGTATGCAGAGATTGTGAATACAATGCCTAGCCAACTTGTAGCTATGGATTCTGAAGGAGAAATATTTTGCTGATTACTGAGGATATTGACTTTGATGCCTACCGGGAAGCGGAGAACATTCGTAACCGAGTCAGGGAAAAGTCAGAATTTACCGATGAAATAAACCATTACTTTGCCACTAGGATGTACGGCATAGATGGGGATAAGTTGCCTTGGCGTAAGTGTGACCAGCTCATAGGATTTAGAAAAGCTGAGGTCAGTATTTGGGCTGGTGAGAATGGTTCAGGTAAATCTTTGATGCTAGGTCAGCTCAAGCTAGGATTGTTGGCTCAGGATAAAAAGGTGCTTACAGCCAGTTTAGAAATGCAGCCTTACAAAACCCTTGCTCGTATGGCTAGACAAGCAACTGGTAACCCAATACCCTCCAAAAGCGATATAGAGGCGTTTTCAGGCTGGAAAATGGATAGGGGATACCTGTATGACCATGTAGGTAGATTAGAGCCTTGGCAAGCCGTTGCGTTGTGCCGTTACGCTGCCAAAGAATTAGGCATTCAGCACCTAATTATTGACTCCATGATGAAGTGTGTACGAGGTGAGGATGACTATAACGGTCAGAAAGACTTTGTAGATGCTCTTTGTGATGTAGCTAAAGAAACGCAACTGCATATTCACTTAGTCCATCACCTTAGAAAGTCCGGTGAAGGTGACAAGATTGCTGAGAAAAAGGACATTAAAGGCTCAGGAATCATTACCGATCTTGTAGACAATGTTTTCTTGGTAGCTAGAAACCGTAAGAAAGAGAAAGAAACAGAAGTCAATATGCTGCCTGATAACACTAAGCCTGATACCTTTTTGGTCTGTGCAAAGCAGCGTAATGGCGAATGGGAAGGTACTTTAGGTTTTTGGTATGACAAAAGAAGCCTGCAGTTTACTGAAGATTACGGCTTACCAATGATGCACTTTTTGGAGAAATAAATGGAAGAAATTAATCCGAACGCAGCAGTAGATTTTTTGCTTAAAAACGCTGGATTGTTTGCTAAAGCTAAAGCTGAGCGAGTGTACTTAGAGGAATTTCGTAAGTCTAAAAAGGCTTTGCTTATGCAAGAAGCGTTTTTAGCTGGAGTTGATACTATGGCTGGTCAAGAGCGAGATGCCTACGCTAGAACCGAATATAGAGAACTTTTAGAAGGTTTAAAAGCTGCCGTAGAAACTGAGGAAAAGCTCAAATTTCAGTTAATTGGTGCTCAACTTAGAGTGGATATTTGGCGTACCAATCAAGCTAATAATCGCTTTATTGAAAAGGCTACAGCATGAACGAACCCATGACATTACAAGAAATAGCTAAGCATGAAGGTGTTAGTCACCAGTATGTAGCTGAAATATTGGCTAGGGCTTTAAACAAGATTAAGCAGGAACTAGAAGCAAGAAACATCAAAATGGAGGATTTACTGTGAAAGAGAGCAATGTCATTAAAGAACCGGATGGTAGTTTTACTATTAATGTTAAAGGTAAAGCGGAAGTTATTTTCAAAGAACCTATACCGTTTTATGGCATCTATGAGGAGGAAGTTATGGAAAACGACAAACTAGCAATCGCTTCAAAAAGCACTTTTAAGTATTCATCCGGTGCTGATGTACAGAAGGTATGGAAAGCCTATGGCTGGATTCCACCGTCTACGATTAGAAATGACTACCTTTTCAAGGCTAATCGCATAGCTTCAGGCTTATCAAAGTAAGGCGTAGATTTGGCAATTACTAGCTGTAGGGCAGAAGGCAGAAAAATTTCCTACTTATTGCATCCTCTAGTGTCTGCCTAACCGCCTTAACCGTTGCGTAGAATTGCTAGGACTTTCTGAGTTCTAGCTTTTCTATCTTCTAGACCGTTAGTGCCACCATTGATTTTCTTGGTGATACCTTCAATATCCATCTTGTCTGCCAAGTCATTGAGGTTACGCTTATTCCAATACCAGCCTGCACTCAAACACGCATATTCAGGAGTAGTGAGCAAATCAGGATTACTAAGAACATCCACAGCAGCATTATGTCCAAAGTTTGCATAGTTTTCCCTGCCTGTAAGTTGGATTAATCCACGACCACGATACTTCCAGCCGTCACCTTCTTCAATGTTACCCATACGACCTGCATAGACCTTATTGGCAATCTTTTCAGGATTGTGCTCAAACTTCTCAGCTACATCTAAATCAGGAAAACGGCTGCCCCATGTACGCATTAGGGCTTGAGCTGAGTAATTGAGGTTTTCTTCAAGAAATTTAAACCCACCGGATTCGTGCATTACCTGAGCTAGAAAACAAGACTGTCTTTCAGGAGTATTAATAGAATACTTATCAAAACAGTCATTAAGACCATTTAGCCATTTATCGTCTAAACCTAGTGAATGGAGTTTTTCAATCGTTAGCTGAGCCAATTTTAATCCCTGTAATTAGTCCAATGAATCCACCTACAATCGTCTGAAATGCAGGTCCTACAATTTCAAATACTTTTAGGTTATCCACTTTGTCATGGAATAACCCAATCAACATAACTACCACCATAGCCAACAAAATGATTGTCAGCGTATAGGTAGCCATTAAAGTCACCCTTGTGGATAGCTCATCTTTATTCATTTAATTGCCTCATATTGCTTATAACAGGCTTGTAAGCCAATTCTTATTTCGTCTGCTCGGGCAGCTTCCCTGACAAGAAACTCTGCATCCGGGGCAGAAAGGGTTGCTCCGTTGCAATCTTGTCCATTGACGGTTTTTGTGGCGTTACTGGAACGGCTACGCAACTGACTAACGGCATCAACAAGCTGAGTATTAATAACTTTGATTTGAGCATCTTTGTCTGTCCTTATCTTGTCTGCATCTGATTGGTATTGATGTTCTTTGTCTCTAATGGCTTTTTCAGCTTTGCTTTGTTGGTATGAGCATCCATTGACAAACCCACCACAGAATAAAACTACCGAAACCATAGCAATAATGGCGTAGATATTGATGCCAAACATTATCTGAATCCACTTATTCTCGGACTAAATACGAAAGTAGCTTGCCATGTATCCGGCTTAGGCTGGACATTATCATCCACCAAGCCCATGATATTCCAGCCAAGATTGACCAAAATGCAGCGATTAGTATTAGCAATACGCTTAATATAGCGAAACTGAAACAAGCCATTAGCTCGTACAAAACAGTAACCAGCTTTTGCGTTATCGTTGTCTTTAATGGTTTTATCGCCATATACGGTAGTCTCGTAAGGTGAGTTGAGGTATTTAAGAGCAAAAGAATAGCAAGGATTACGCCATAGCCATTTAACCTTAGCCCAATAGCTAATCCCATTAATACTTTGAAAAGTTGCATCACCATCTAGCGTATTGTCCGGTGTCATAAACCAGTTTAACCAGCTAGGCAATACAGGACCAACTGCCTCATAAGAATGGTTATCGCACCACCACAGCTTCTGAACTGCAAAGATAGGCATGATAGGAGCTGTTATAAGGGCTATCAGCGTTAAAACTAAGCTGATTGGTACTAAGAGTAGGTAAATAAGATAAATCATCGTATAGGCTCTTTTGTGATGTATCTGAGAATGGCTGTAATAACGCCTACTGTAGCAAAAATGATGCCATAGTATTTAGGGTCTATCACAGATTGAAGGTAAGGCAGATTGTCTAGCAGAGCACCAAAAACAACTAGGGCTACTGAGAACCACATTGTCTTGGATTTGTAGCACTTCATTTGCCACTAAACCAATGAATAACCCAGCCTACTAGACTGCTAAGAGCTGAAACAATCATCATACCAGCCCAAAAACCACCCCTAGATTGGTCAGCCATACCGACTAACCTATCTAGTTGGGCTTCCATCTTGTCCATCTTTTTGTTTACTTCGGATATTTGGCGTTCGTAGTCCTCGACTTTTTGCCAAAGAACACCATACTTGACCGGGTCAATCTCGAACGCCATTGGATTCATCCTTTTATTGCACTACTTCAGGTTCATCAACTTTAGCCAAAGACTCACGCAACATAGTTAGAAAAGCGTTTTTCCCTACTTGTAGCTGGTCTAAATTAAATGCTGTAGAACTAATTTTACGGTCTAAATCTACAAGATGGTTCACCATTGCTTGCTGCTCAGGCTTCATATCTTCAAAATCGTAATTTACATCATCAATCATAACTTGGTTTTTGTTTATCTTTTCCATGTTATTTCCTTTGGTTGGTTAAAAAATACTACTTTGCTGCATCTTGCAATGGCTTCAAATCTTCTGTAGTCCAAAAGTCTTTAGCCAGCATAATGTTTAAATGCTCTTTATTACGAGCAACAGTATCAGCCCATTCAGCATCTTCCATGCCTTCAGGTTGTCCAGCTTCTAGCAAAGCTACTGAATCAAGGGCAGCTTTGTAGTGTTGGGCGATTTGTTCTTCTGTTACTTCTTGTACGAGTTCAGTCATTTTATAACTTCCATTAAAGTTAAAGTTGATACAAGCATTGTGCCGATAAACAAGCATATTCCTACAAAAACAAATAAGTATTCCAT
>VFSW01009287.1_pt1 | contig 14051 bp, 13 predicted proteins | sample 5358111 | NCBI WGS metagenome assembly VFSW01 (sample SAMN11554181, study PRJNA540505) | mine drainage metagenome | isolation source: sediment from site ElyBrook_90M | place: USA: Ely Copper Mine, Vershire, VT | collected 2017
ATGTTGTAGGGCGGGAGGAGCCATTCAGGGGCACCCCCGTCGGTGCAGAGGGTGACGTCGAGGGTCGAGAGGTCGGGGTTGACGGATACAATCTGGTGCCAGCGGAACGCCCTCGACGGCGCGCTCGCGGAGCACGCTACGCAGAGGGCGACGATGGCAAGGGCGGGAACAGCGTCGGTGGCGGGGTGCACGGTGCCGTGGAGTAGAGGCATCGTAACGCACGCGCTTGCATGAATGTGCGACGATGCGGCGTGCAAGCACCCGGGCCACCGTGCGATCGCCCGCGGGGTGCATACGGTGCCGTACCGTGGCTTTTGGGGGCTATTGTGTTGGCCGTCGCCGCGGGGCTGCGCATCCCGTGGCTTGACAGTCTCCCGACGCCCGCTGGCGACGAGGGAAACTGGCCCACCTACGGGTTGATGTTGCTCCGAGGGCGGTCCGTTGCGCTGGCGCCCGACGCCCGCTTTGTCACCCTGGCCTTTGCGCGGCTCATCGCCCTGGCTTTTCGCTTGGGGGGCGTGTCCTTTGCGTCGGCCCGCGCGGTGCTTGTGTCCGGCAGTCTCGCGGGGGTAATGGCTGGATGGGTGCTCGCGCGCAAGACCCTTGGGGGTTACGGTGCGATGGTCACGGCGGCCGTCCTTGCGGTGCATCCGTGGGCGGTTCTCTGGAGTCGTACGGCGTCGGTACCCTATGCGCTGTCGCTGGCGTTGGCCACGGTGGGACCCTTGGGGCTGGCGTGGGCTGTGCGAGAGCGCTCGGCGGTCGGTGCCGTACTCGCGGGGCAGGTGCTCGCAGTGGGCTTGCAGTTCTCACCCCTCGCGCTGATTCCGATGGTTGCGTGCGCGCTCTGGGCGCTGCGTCCCGCCGTGCGGGCGTCTCTCGGAATCCCTGCCGTTGTCACGGCGGGTTTTCTCGCGGCGTTGCATTTGATTCCGGTGGTGTATGGCGCACGAGGGGTTTTTGCTGCGACCCGACACGCTTACATCCCTAGACCCGAAACATTCATGGTTCGACTGCTGTGCTTTGTCCGAATGGTGGTGGGTGAACTCTCGGGCGAGGCCACGGCGGCGCACTTCGCGGGTCGGGTGGTGCTTTTTGAGATCGTTGGCGCCGTGATGGTGGTTTGCGTTGCGGCCGTGGCCATCCCGCGGGCGTGGCGAAACACCTCCGTAGGGTCCCTCGCCGTGCTGCACCTCGGCGTCGCGCTTCTGGGGCTACCCCTGCTCTTGCTGCCCGGCCGCGCGTGGAACATGCCCACCATCGACGCCGAACGCTACGGCTTCGTGCTCCTCGCACCGTTTACCCTGGTGCTGGCCGCGGCCGTCACGACGCGCGGGGGCAGTCGATGGGTCATCGGTACATTCATCGCCTGGCTGCTGTGCGTCCCCACGGCGCGCAGTGTGGCGCACTTTGTGTGGGGTGTCGGCGGCCACGGAGACCAGGGGTTGTTTGTGATGCAGGACGGCGGAAGATACAGGGGCTGGCAACGGCCCGCGGGGACGGTTCCGCTGCCCGACGTGCTTCGGGCCACCGTTGTGCGGGCGGCACGCGGCGAGTGGGCGATGGTGGTGTACGAAGACTATGCGTTTCACGCGCTGCGCTTTGCAAACGCAAGGGTCGACGACGGACGCTTGACCCCATCCCTGGGTGCCACGGAGACACCCGTAGGACGTCTGGTGTTCACCGTGGTGTGGGCAGATGAGGCTTTCGCGGCGGGGTACGAGCCCGCGGAGGTGCCCGAGGCGAACAGGGCGCTGCGAGGGAGGTTGCTGGCGGCGGGAGGACAAAGGGTGAGCGTGATTCAAGACCGCGACGGTGCCGCACTGTGCGAAGTGTGGGTCGCACGGCCGGGGGGAAGGGCACCGTGAACTTGGAAGGTAAACAACCGTACGACAAAGCCCTTGCTACCCTTTACCCCCCGCGCGACCGAAACACCTCGACCGACGCCGTCGATTGTCGCTGTGGAACGCCTGGCTTGGTCACCCGCACCCGCACGTTGGGACACGCAAACCGTGTCAGCAGCTCCGTTGCCACGGTCTCGGCGACGGTTTCGATGAGATTAAAATGCCGGGCTCCGAGGAGTTCTGCGATGGCCCGTTCGACGGAGGCGTAGTCCACCGTGCGCGGCAACGTGTCGTCGCTGGCGGCGGTCGCGGCGTCGACGTCAAAACCTACGTCAAAGCTCAGGGTCTGCGTCCTTCGGCGCTCCCGGGGGTACACCCCGATGCGTGCCGGGAGGGTGATCCCCGCGACGCTCAAGCGATCCGCAACGCCCCGGACGGGAGATCCCTCTCTGTGGACGGGCCACGGGAGGGCATCGGGCGACACGCCGCGCAGCGCACGGTCGATGGACTTGGCCGCCACGGCGCCCTGACCGATGGCCGTGGCGATGGTCGGCGCCTCGGGACAGCACACGTCCCCAACGGCCCACACGCCCGGTCGTCGCGTACGCTGGAGACGGTCGACGGAAATGTACCCGCCGGGATCCGTCGGAGCGCCGACGCCGTCGGTGTCCGCGAGCGGGCCGATGCACACAAACACCGCGGAGACAGGCAGGGTTTCTGTCCCCGCGGGTGTGCGGAGACGGACGGATTCGACAGAAGTCGCACCCTCGATGGCTTCGACCCGGGTAAAGGGCCGAAGGGTCACGTTGGCAAAGCCAGGGACAGGCACGCGAAGGGCCGGGCGGGCGGTGTACGCGTCCGTGCGATGGACCAGGACGATACTACGGGCGTACGGCGCGAGGAGGGCAAGGTGTTCAAAAGCGTCATCGCCGCCGCCCACGACAAGGACATCCGTATCGCGCCAGGACGGGGCGCTGTTCCCGACGTTGGAGGCCACCCCGCGGCCGGTGAGCGCGCGCTCGCCTGGGACCCCGAGGGTGCGTCGACGGGCCCCGGCGGCAAAGACCACGGCCGCGGCGTCGAAGGTCCGTCGGCGGGTGTCACAGTGGACACGCAAGGCGCCAGGGTCGAGCGTCGCAGGGTGATCGCACAGGACTTCGACCCGCGCCGCGGTGAGTTGCGAACGGAGGGTGAGTGCCAGCGAGGAGCCGGAGATGCCCGGGAGGCCCGGGAGGTCGTCGATGGGGTGGGAAATGTCACAGAGCTGCCCGCCGGGACGGTCGCGACGTTCGAGGACGGTGACATCGAGTCCGAGGGAGGCACACCAGAGCGCGGTGGACATCCCGCCGGGACCCGCACCAAGGACCACCACGCGACGACTGTCCATGGGGATTGAGGGACCTTAGTGTCGGATGACGAAGAAGGTCACGACGGCGGCAAGGAGGGTCACGAAGCCAAAGCCCGCGAGGGCGTACACCCAGGTGGGAACGGGCTGGACGGGCGATCGAAGCGGCTGTGAAACATTGCCCATGGGAAAGCCCATGACGTCGGAGGGAGCGTACCCCAGCGGGCGATCGTCGGGGCGGTACTCGGCGGAGGACGGATACCCGTAGGGCGGTGCGGCGGACGATGCTTCCGTGGTGGGCGCATCGGGGACGGATCCCGCGGCGAGTTGGGTCGCAAGGTCGGTCTCGCTGGTGTGGGCCCAGACGGTGTGATCGCCCTGGAGGCCAAACGCGTGGCCCAGGGCATCGGCTAGTTCACCGACGGTTTGAAAGCGCGCCGCCGGCTTTTTCTGGAGGCCGCGAAAGAGAACGTCGTCGAGTTGCGGCGGGGCGGAGTCTGAGGCGAGCGAAGGAAGCATGGGCTCGTCGCCCAGGATCTTGAATAGGATCTGCGGACCATTGGGGCCGGTAAAGGGAACTTTGCCCACGAGCATTTCGTAGACGATCACGGCGACGGCCCAGACGTCGGCGCGATGATCCAGGTCGGCAAGGCCCTGGGCTTGTTCGGGCGACATGTAAAACGGTGACCCGATGGTGGTACCGAGGACCGTGAGCTTGTGACCCTTGTCCTGCCCACGGGTGAATTTGACCGACCCGAAGTCCAGAATCTTCACCAGGTCGCCGTCGTGGGTGCGCACGAGAAAAACGTTGTCGGGCTTCATGTCGCGGTGCACGAAGCCCCGGCGGTGGGCGGGATCCAGGCCTAGCGCTACCTGGGAAACGACACGGATGACCCGCGGCAAGGGGAGTACCTTCTGCCGGGAGAGCACCGCGCGGAGTTCTTCGCCGTCCAGGTATTCCATCACCAGGTACCATCCCTGGCCTGGCTGACCCGGGAGCACGGCGTCCCCGGCAAAGTCCATCACGTCCACGATGTGCGCGTGATCGAGCTCCCGGGACGTGCTGAACTCCCGGCGAAAGCGTTCGATGTTCACGTCGTCTTCGGCCACTTCACGGTGGAGGATCTTGATGGCCACGCGGCGCTGCGTGCGTAGGTCCCGGGCTTCGTACACCCGTCCCATGCCTCCGTCCGCGATCGTCCGTCGGACTTCGTACTTACCCGCGATGGCCGCGCCAATCACCGGGTCCGACGGGTCTTTCGGGACGGGTATACTGTCCATCGGCACGAGCCGTGTCGCGTCCGCCGGACAGAAATTCCCGTCCTCGGACGGAAACGTGCGCTGGCACCGAGGGCAGGCGTTGAGCATCGACCCGGGCTCCGCGGTCACGTACGCGCGGTGGCGTTCCGCAGCAAGAGAATACGCTGACAGCTCGGGCACTGATAGATCTTGTCTCCACGGATGATCTGGTTGTTGAGCTGCGGCGGCAGGGCCATGTGACACCCGCGGCAGATCCCCGCGATCACCTCTGCCACGGCGTTCCCCTTGCGGTTGAACACCATGGTGTAGATCCTCAAGAGTTCTGGCGGGAGCTTCGACGTCAGCGCCTTGCGATCGGCTTCGGCATCGCGCTTCCGCCCAAGGAGCCCCTCCGTCCTGTGCCTCGAAGCGTTCTCCTCGGTTTTCAGTTCTTCCGTCAGCATTGCAAAATCAGCTTCGTGCCGTGCAATGGACTCCCGGATCTGCTGCACGATCTCCAACAGCTTCTGGGACTCCGTCGTGCGCTCGTCCTTTTCTCGCTTGAGGATCTCGAGCTCCCGGCTCGTCGCTTCGAGTTCCCGGTTGGTCTTGGCGCCATCGTTGCGCTTCTTCGACCGCAGGGTCTTTTCTGCGATGTCCTCCAGCGCTGACTGGGCCGCCGCGTACGACCGTTCGGTCTCCGCGATCTTTCCCCGATCAATGTCGAGCAGCTCGCGCATTTTTTCGACGGCCGCCCGGAGTCCAGCAAGGTGTTGTTCCACCTCTGCCAGTTCGACGTCAATCTGGCGGTAAGCCAGGTCGGCGTGGGCAAGTTCTTCAAGAGCATCCAGCTTATCACGCACCCTCGGACCTCCCGGTGCCCAGTGGCACAGGTGTTTTTCTCGCCCGTACGCCCCGGCCACGTGCCGACGCCATCGGTGGAGGTGGGCCCATCGGGGCTCGAACCCGAAACCCCCCGATTATAAGTCGAGTGCTCTTACCGGTTGAGCTATGGGCCCTGATGTCATCGTCCACGTAAACCGCGGGGGACTGTACCCCCGTGGCTCGGGTGGGTGCAACGTCCCGCCAATTTCATTCACACTACACACCCCGTGGCGTACCCAGGGCCTATCCTTCGGGCCGCCAAAAACTAGCGCCCGCAGTCGGTATCGTTCTACGTTCGCGGGGTGTGCGACGACGACGGACTTCTCGACGCCTACCTCGTTCACCTCCGGGTAGAACGCGGTCTCGCCCATCGGAGTGTCGAAGCGTACTCCGCGGATCTCATTCGCTTTGCGGTCTTTGTCCGCCAGGATCTCTCAGGGACCTTCGCGACGGTGGACACAGGGGGAGTATCCGCCTGGCTGGTGTCCCTCGCCCGCGCGGGAATCTCCGCCCGTGCCCAGGCGCGCAAGCTCTCGGCCCTCCGTGGCTTTTATAAGTTTCTCATGGCCGAGCGCACCATCACGGTGGACCCAACGACCCTGGTGTCGGGGCCACGGCTGCCGAGAAAGCTCCCGCACGTACTGTCCTTTGCCGAGGTCGAAAGCCTTCTTGCGGTACCCGACACGCATACGCCAAGGGGATGTCGTGACGCCGCGATGATCCAGATTCTGTACGCCTCGGGTCTCCGGGTGTCCGAGCTCGTGGGGCTCAAGCTCGCGGACCTGGACATGGACCAGTGCGTCGTGGCGGCGCTGGGCAAGGGTAACAAGCGTCGGCTGGTGCCCTTTGGCGAAGTCGCCCGAGACGCCCTGAAAAAGTACCTGGTAGAAATCCGCGGGCGCTGGGTCACGCGCGGCCCCACGGCCCATGTGTTTCTCACCGAACGTGGCAAGGGGATGACCCGGCAGGGATTCTGGAAGCTCCTCGGGCGGTACGCCCGCACGGCGGGGATCACCCGGGCCATCTCGCCGCACAAGCTACGGCACTCGTTTGCGACCCACCTGCTCGAACGCGGCGCGGATCTTCGGGCGGTACAGTCCATGCTGGGCCACGCGGACATTGCCACGACGCAGGTGTACACCCACGTCACGACCGACCACCTTCGCAATGCGCACGCGCGCTTTCATCCCCGGGGGTGACCCCTCCAGCGGCCGGCGCGGTTGCAGGGTACACCGTCGAACTCCCACAGTTCGAAGGTCCGCTGGATCTTCTGCTGCATCTTATCCAGCGGCATGAGCTAGACATTTTTGACATCCCCGTGGCCTTCGTCACGGAGCGGTACCTCGCCTACATCTCCGTGATGCAGACGTTGAATCTCGACGTGGCCGCGGAGTACCTCTTGATGGCCGCGACGCTTGCGCACATCAAGTCCAGGATGCTGTTGCCCACGCCGCCCCCCGACGACCCGGAGGCCGACGACCTGGCTGGTACCGACGGTGCAGACCCACGCGAAGCGCTCGTCAAGCGCTTGCTGGAGTACCAGAAGTTTCGCGACGCGGCGGAGAACCTCGCGGCGCGGGACCTCGCCGGGCGGGATGTATTTGCCCGTGGGGGAACCGTGGACAGCGGCGCACCCGAAGCGAGCGCGCTGGCGGATCTGCCATTGTTCGCCATGCTGGAGGCGTTTGAGCGGGTGCTCCGGCGCGGGAAGCTGAAGGTATCGCACGAGGTGACCACGGAGCGGGTGAGCATCGCCGAGCGCATCACGGAGATCGTTGACGCGTTGCGTGGGCCGCGCACCGCCCGCTTCGATGCACTGTTTGACGGTGACCAGTCCGTGGCCGACCTGGTGGTGACATTTCTCGCCGTGCTCGAAATGACCAGACTGCGGATGACCCGGTTGTTTCAGTCCGGACCTACAGCACCGTTGCATATCACCCTGGTGCTGGTAGAAATCGACCCGGGTACGGTGCAGGAGGACTTTCGTTGACCGCGGGAACACCGGGTAAGCCAGACGACACCGACACCGACACTGACGTCAACGCATCGCAACGGGACGATGGACGGGACGACCGACGGGTTGAAACGTCGAATCCGGGCCCGGCACGAACGGCCCCGCGGTCGATCTCCGAACTGCACCTCAAGGGAATTATCGAGAGCCTGGTGTTCGTGAGTGACAAGCCGTTGAGTGTGGCGGACATGGCCCGGGTTGCACGGGCCGAACCGAGGGACGTCCGTCGGTTGCTGCACGAACTACAAACGGAGTACCAGCCCCGGGGGATCCGTCTCGACGAGGTCAACGGCGCGTGGCAGTTTCGGTCCAACGCCACCAACGCGCCGTTTGTGCGGGAGTTGTTGCAGTCGAAGCCCGTACGCTTGACTCGTGCGCAGGTCGAGACCCTGTCCATCGTGGCCTACCGGCAGCCCATCACCCGCCCTGAGATCGACGATGTGCGAGGCGTCGACTCCGGCAGCGCGCTCAAGGTTCTGCTCGAACGCAACCTCGTACGGATGCTCGGCCGCAAAGAAGAACCCGGTCGGCCGTTGCTCTACGGGACCACGGGGCACTTTCTGGAGTTTTTCGGGATGCGGTCGCTGCGTGACCTGCCGTCGCTCCGAGAGTTTACCGAACTGACGTCGGACAGTGAAGCCGTTGTTGCCGCAGCGATGAGCCCCACGGAGACCGAGACTCCGGAACCACCGTCCACCCCTTCGGTCGAGGGGTAGTCCTTTCCTCCACGCCCCTTCGCCTTGGACGCGGGCCCGTCCTGTGCGTAGGCTCCGGCTGTGTCCTGCCGTACGCGCGTGGGTGTCGGTGTCGTCCTGTGCGGCATTGTTTCTGCCGTCGGGTGCTCGGGCGGCCCAGCGCGACACGCCGACACCGAGACGTCCATGGATCCATCGGGGGAGCCATCGTCCATCCGTTGCGTGGTCAGCGATCCCGTGCCGGTGCATCCCCCGGACGTACTTCGTGATTTGTCGCTCGTCCGAGGCCCGAACGGTCCACGCGTAGAGGGTCTCACCGCAGACCATTCACTCTACTGGTCAGACAGCGCCGGGTCAGGGGTGTCGCCCGACGGCGTGCTGGTGCCGCCCGAGGGCGCGGTCGGTGCGCGGGTGCTGGCCTGGACCCGCACAAACTACCTCACGGTCAATCCTGACGGCGTGCAAGTGCGGGATGGGAACTTTGCCAACCCGCGGAGCGTTCGCACGGGTCTCCCACCAGGAGCGTGTGTGCCGTCCTTGATGGAGATGGCCGACCGGGCACTGCTCACATGGCGCCGACCGACGCGGCGTGCGATCTGCGATCCGGCGACCGGCGTCCCGTGGTTGCAGGTTGTCAACGCCACAGGCGAGCCTCTGGGCAGTCCCAGAGCCCTGGTGACAACCGAACGCACCCCCCACATTGGAGCACTCCGGGCGCGGTGGGACTACGGCCGCGTGGTGATCGAAGCCCGTGACCTGGACGTCGGGGCCCTGCGGTACTGGGTGCTCGACCCTTGGGGCGCGGAGCTTGCGCGGGGGACCGCGGGGCACGTCGCATGTCCACGCAGCGGGTGTTTTCGCGTGCGCGCCGTGGACGACAGTGCCGGCGCCAACCGCGACACGGCCGTCCTACGTCTCGATCCACTGGATGGCTCACCGGGCTTTAGCACCACGACGCCAGCCGCGTCCGTGAGCAGCGTGGTCGTCTCGGGCGACCTGGTCCTGGTGCTGTACCCGGCCGCAGGCGAGGCAACGGGTTGCAGCGCAAGTGTCATCCACGCCGCGCGCCATGCCGCACTCGTGACGGTCACCGACGACATCGCGTGCGACCCCGCGCGTGTGATTCCGACATCGTCCGGATTCGAGCTTGTGCTTGAAGACTCCGGCCGCGACACCCCATCGCTCACCACCCGGGCCATCGCCTGCACCGACTGACCCGTGAACGGAGTGTACGCCTCGGTCTTGCGCCCTTTGCTCTTCGCCCTCCCGGCCGAGTCCGCGCACGGGCTCGCCGCCGTGGCCCTGCGTACGTTGCACCGCCACCCCACGCTTCGGGCGTGCCATCCAGGGCCCGTCGCGGACCCCGCGCTGTCCGTCAGGGTCTTTGGCAAGACCTTCACGTCACCCGTGGGCGTCGCCGCGGGCTTTGACAAGTCCGCGGAGATGTACAACGCCCTGGGTGCCTTGGGCTTTGCCTTTGTCGAAGTCGGCACGGTCACCGCCATCGGTCAGCCCGGCAACCCACGCCCGCGGATGTTCCGTCTCCCGATGGATCACGCCCTGGTCAACCGCATGGGTTTCAACAACCCCGGGGCCGAGGCCGTCGCCCGCTCGCTCGCCCAGACGCCTCCCACGGGTGTGCTCCTGGGCATCAATCTCGGCAAGTCCAAGCTCACCCCGCTTGCGCACGCCGCCGACGACTATGCCACCAGCGCCCGTCTTCTCGCGCCCTTTGCCGACTACCTGGTCGTCAACGTGTCGTCTCCAAACACCCCCGGTCTGCGCTCGCTCCAATCCGTCGACGCCCTTGTCCCCATCACCCGCGCCGTGCGATCCGCTGCGGGTGATCTCCCGCCTGCGATTCTCGTCAAGCTCGCGCCGGATCTCGCCGACGAGGACCTCGACGCCGTGGCCGACATGGCGGTCGCCGAGGGCCTTGCGGGCATCGTCGCGACCAACACCACCATGGCCCGCACCGGGCTTGCATCCCCGCACCAGGTCATCTCCACGGTGGGCGCAGGGGGGCTGTCCGGTGCGCCGCTGCGAGAGCGATCCACTGCGGTGATTGCACGGATCCGTCGTCGGGTGGGCAACGCCCTGACGATCCTTGGCGCGGGGGGGGTGTCGACCCCGGAACACGCTTGGGACAAACTCAGGGCCGGCGCGTCCCTCGTGCAGGTGTACACCGGCTTTGTGTACAAAGGCCCCACGCTCCCACGGGATCTGACCGAGGGAATCCGCGTACGGCTCGATGCGGGTGGATATACCTCCGTGGCCGAGGTCGTTGGCTCGGGCGCGCACGAGATGTGACCGCGGAGAATACACAGTGGTAGGTTCCGGCGGATGCATTCCCTTCGCTGGCGATCCGCGCTCGTCGTCACCCTGATCTTTGCCCGTGGAGGGTACCTTCACGCACAGCCCCACGGTCGGCCCCCGCCGGTCGCGCCCACGGGCGGGACGGTCTTGCGGATCACGTATGTGCAGGGCTACCACGGGCGGTATGTCCAACGTACGACACAGACCATCGAGGGCGCGCAGCCCGGTCGGTCGGTGACCAGCGTGACGCGGTCAACGATGGACTTCGAGACCGTGGCGGTACATCCAGACGGTACCGCGGACGAACAGATGCGGGTGGCGGAGATGGATGTCACGGGGGAGGGACTGCCGCCTGCGATTCGCGCAACGCTGTCTCACGGGGTCACAGGGGCGACGTATGCGTACACCCAGGACGCTCGCGGTCGGATTGTCTCCCGGCGACCGGTCACGGGGGTGTCGGACGAGATGCGATCGGTGGTGGATGGTGTGACGCAGTCGGTGGACCAGATGTCTCCGGTGTTGCCCGTCGGTCCCATTGCGCTGGGTGGATCCTGGCACGAGCAGAAGACGTTGCACATCGCGCCGGGGACCGCGATGGGGATGGATATGAACGTGGAGGTGACGTACACGCTGCGGGAGCTTGGGCCGGAGCGACCGGGCGGGGTGCACCCGGCGGTGATCGGCGTCGCGATGACTCTTGGGACGCCGGCTGGGACGAGTCTTCAGGGGATGGCCGTGCAGGGCCATGGAACCACCACGGGGGAGATGACCTTGGACCTTTGGCATGGCTGCGTGCTTCACAGCCACTCGACGGGTACGATGTCCATGCACGTTGCCATCCCGGGCAGCACCCTGGATATTGTTACCCACATTGAGAACACCCTGGACGGTACCCCATCGCGTGGGCCGTAACGCACAGTCCCCTTGCTCGCGTGTTGACGAATCCCGAATCCAGGGCACGATTGCAGTGTGATGCTTGAGCGACTCTCTCCATCCAATCCGTTGATCCTCGGGTCGCGTTCACCGCGACGGCTGGATCTCCTCCGCGCGATCGGAATTCCAACCGAGGTTCTCGTTGCGGAGGTTGAAGAGTCGTTGCTCCCGGGTGAGCGTCCGGATGCGATGTCGACTCGACTCGCGCGGCAAAAGGGTGCCGCGACGCTCTACGCACTCCACCGCTCGGGACGGTCGTGTGAGGGTCGGTGGGTGCTCTGTGCAGACACCGTGGTGCACATCGGCGGAGAACTCCTGGGCAAGCCCAGGGATCCCGACGACGGACGACGGATGCTGCGGTTGCTGTCCGGGCGCACCCACCATGTCACCACGGGCTTTGTGATTCACGGCGAAGACGCTTTTGGGGTGCCGGCCTACGCCGAGACAACCGCAGTGACCTTTCGTGGACTGAGCGAAGACGAAGTACGGCGGTACGTCGTTGGCGGCGAGGGCACGGACAAGGCCGGTGGCTACGGCATCCAGGGCCTCGCCGGGGCGTTTGTCGAGCGGATTGACGGGAGCTACGCCAACGTCGTGGGTCTTCCTGTCCACAGGGTGGTCGAAGTCCTGCTGCGCCTGGACGCCATCGAGGGCTTTCCGCTTTGACCGCGGGGGTTGTCTCCGCGGGGATTCCCGCGAGGTTGGAGGACGTGCGTCGGCGGGTGGAGGGTGCCGCCCGGGCTGCAGGGCGTGACCCCGGTGAAGTGCTTCTGGTGGCCGTATCCAAGACCCGCGCGGCCACGGACGTGCGTGCAGCCTACGCAGCCGACCAACGGGACTTCGGCGAAAACTACGTGCAAGAGCTTCTTGCCAAGCGTACCGAACTGGCGGACCTCCCTGGACTTCGGTGGCACATGATCGGGCACGTGCAAACCAACAAAGCCCGCGTCGTGGCACGCGTCGCCCACGCAGTGCATTCGGTAGACTCCGTGCGACTCGCGCGCGAACTCGGTCGCCACGCTGCGGATGTGCCCCGCAAGCTTGAGGTTTTTGTCGAAGTCAACGTCGGCGGGGAGGCCAGCAAGACCGGCTGCGCGCCCGAAGCGCTGGACGAGGTCCTCGACGCGATCCACCAGGAGGGTTCGCTCTCGCTCCGGGGGCTGATGACGGTCCCGCCGCATACGGACAACCCGTTCGGCGCGGGGAAGTACTTCGACACACTGGTGGCCCTGCGGGACGCCCACGGCGGTCCCGGACGGTTGCCCGGACTGTCCATGGGGATGACACACGACATGGATGTAGCCATCGCGCACGGCGCAACGGTCGTGCGCGTGGGCACAGCGATTTTCGGCGACCGCGGGTAGGATCGCCCGGCAGCGCCCACCCGACGGAACACGTTTCAGAATCTGTCGAATTCGCTTCAGCGTCAAAGCCCAGACACCCACTGCCATGCAATACCTCCCGCCCCGCGAAGCCCTGCTGTGGGTGGTCTTCACGCTCACGGCCGCGTGTTCGTCGCATGGACAGCCTATCCAGCGTGGGGCCGCGACGCGCCATAGCACACGTCCGAGCATGTCCACCGCAGGAGGCACCGAGTCTGTCGTGACGGACCCTGCCACCGCGCTCGATGCTCGGTTGGCCCTGTGCATTCACCGCGTGGCCCATGGACTCCCGCCCGAACTCTCGGCCACGCTGGCAGACCTCGACGACGACACCCTGCTCTCCGACGCCTGCCGCATGGACGTTGCCTTGAACGCCGGCGTGGTCAGTCTATGCGCCGGGGTGTCTCTCGGGGGGCTCCGGCAGACCTGCTTTTCCCGCGTTGCGATGGCTCTTGGACAGCCCGCGTTGTGTCCCCTTGCAATCGGGTTGATGGGCCACGACCCGACCTGCGTGGCGATTGCGTCGCGGCACCCGCGGCTCTGCGTCTCGGCCAACATCACCGAGCGTGGGCGGTGCATCGCCCTCGCCCGCCGCGACCGATACGTCTGCGACACGCTTGACCCCTTGCTTCGTCCATCGTGTCGGCGCGATGTCATCGCCCTCGCGAACATCCTCCCAGCCATGCCCGACGAAGCCCCGCGGGAAGGTACCGCCGGCGCCGTGGTCTCGATCGGCACGTCTCCCACCCCAGTGGAATACACGCTCGAAAGCTTTGCCCGGGGCGTTCTCCTGGGCGACGACGGAGCCCTATGGCTGATGGATTCGACCCGCCCGTGGCCCGTCGTGAGCGCCATGGCCATGGATCTCCCGGTGCCCGCCGTGCGCGTCCCAATGCGCAATGCCCGGGTCGGCGTCGATCTACCCGCCGAGGCGCGGGTGTTGCTCCCGGGTGGCCGGGTGCTGGACACGGGTACGCAGTCCGCGCGGGCCGTGGTGCACTTTGAAACACTTCCCCACGAGATCGGGAGCCGTGTCCGTGGGACCGTGACGGTCGACGGTGTCTCCGCGGGGGAGCTCGTGCGCTTTATCCTCGACGTGGACACCTTTGTGCGGGACGTCGTATCCGCGGCGGCATTGCGGTAGCCTCGCGCCGCACGAATGTCCGAACATACGCCCCCCGTTCTCGTCACGCACCGCGCGGCGCTCGACGCCGCCATCAAGAATCTTCGCACCGCCCCGCGCGTGGCCGTGGACACCGAGAGCAACTCGATGCACGCCTACACCGAACGGCTGTGCATCCTCCAACTTGCCGTCTCCCCACCCGACGCGCCCGCCCGCGAGACCTACATCGTCGATGTGCTTTCGGTCGGAGACCTCCGCCCGCTTGAAACCGTGCTGGG
>VFSW01009288.1_pt1 | contig 14049 bp, 19 predicted proteins | sample 5358111 | NCBI WGS metagenome assembly VFSW01 (sample SAMN11554181, study PRJNA540505) | mine drainage metagenome | isolation source: sediment from site ElyBrook_90M | place: USA: Ely Copper Mine, Vershire, VT | collected 2017
AAACCCTTTACGGACTGCCTCCGGTCAGTGGCGCGGTCTACATCCCTGTCACGACCCCCCAAGTCACGCCCCAGCAGAAGTTCCTACGCGATGAAGCACTACGCGGATCTGCGTCGTTGCTCTACGACGAAGTCCAGGGCGTGCGCAATGATGAATACGAGGCCAAGTTCTACCTGTTCCCCGACACGTTCGCCCACCTCCTGGTGGGGATTATCGGAACTGACACGGTGACGGGCTCGTCGGCTCCCTACACTCACGGAATTAAGTTGATTAACAGCCCCTCGACGGGTTCACAACCCGCGTCGTATTCACTGCTCGACTTCGACGGCGCTAACTACTTCCTCATGACCGGTGGTGTCGCGTCCAGCATGAAGATTACGGCTGGGGCCGAGACCGCCGCTGAGGGCGATGTTAAGTTCATCACCAACCCCTACACCTCTTCGACGAGCGCACCGGCTCCGTTCACCTCCCTGGCAATTTCCACTGAGCACATGGTTCCCGGATGGGACTGCTCGGTGACGGTTGGCGGGACGACCGGCCCTGGCGGAACCGGTGGGACGACCCTGACCTACATCACCAACATCGAGGTGACGCTCGACCGCAAGACTCAACCCATCTTCACCAACGGCCAGCAGGCTCCGCTCCGCAACTTTGCCGGTCCTCTCGATGTGACGGGGAAGTTCACCGCCGTCGTGAACTCCAACGCCGACGTGTGGAGTACCGGCACGAGCGCCCAAGCCCTGACCCGTTCGCCCCAAGTCTTAACGTTGAACTTCATTGACCCAAACGACCTTTCTTCCTCGACTCCCCAATCCATCAACCTCGGAATGTCTCAAGTTCAATTCATGAACGTCAAGCGCACCCGTGGCAAGGAATACACGGAGATTGAAGTGGAGTTCAACGCCCAGGGCAACGCCAGCGACGCTTCGACCGGTTATGCACCGGCCCAGGCGTGGGTTGTGAACTCTGCTTCTGCCGCCTACTAATCCAACACAAGGGGAACCATGATTATCAACCTGCCAAACAACGAGACCGCCACGATTATCACGCGCAAGGAAATGACCGAGCGCCAAAATCGCGCCATCGCTCGGGCGTTCATGTCCGCCGCCGCGGTCGCTCAGGAACTCGCACAAAAGGGGTTTAACGAGGCCGACCCCGGAACGTGGGGTCTCGCGGATCAACTCGACGACAACAAGAAAGAGCTAGTCAACGCCTACCAAGAGGTGTTGATTGCCAACATGGTGACAGAGTGGTCGTTCAAGTTCCCGGTGACAGAGGAGAACGCTCTCGACCTGCCTTCAGGGACCTTCTCATTGCTGTCTAACGCGTGCTACGAGGAATACAACAATGCCACCGACTTCACGCCGGACGGAGTGACCGACCCAAAAGCCCTTATCGTCGGCTAGCCAAACTTGAGGCCGCGCTTAGAGGCCGGGACGCCGACGTAGACCCCGAACTAGCGTCACTGTTCAGGGAGTACCAGTTCAGAACCACGTTCGGCGGTAGTCATGAGGATTTTCTCAGTCAGCCGGTGGAAGTGTCAGAATGGCTAGTGAAGATACACGAGGTGGTCAATGGCGTCCGGTCTGAGAATCAGCGGGGTTGACAAGGTACTAGCGAAACTGGACGCGTCCATCGCCAAGGCCGACGTGCAAGCCGAGCGCATCGTGCGCAAGGGTTCCGCCATCATCGCCAGCAACGCTAAGCGCCAGTTCAGGGCCAGACCGGGCGGTCAACGGGTCTCGAAGCGCACCGGACGGATCTACTACCAAGGCGCGCCCAAGTTTCCCGCCGAACCTCCGAAGCCGACTCAGCGAAGCGGAAACCTCCGCAATTCCATCGGTCTTGTGAGTGTGCGCAAACTGGGCGCGGGGGTGTGGGAATCTAGAACCGGGCCCTCGATGCCGTACGCTGGATACGTGGAACGCGGAACGAGCAGGGCCAGACCATTCCCCTACATGGCTCCGGGGCGCGACGCGTCCACTGAGGCCATCAAAGCCTTAGCCGCCGCTGAGTGGGAGATGGTGGCCGAATGAGCGGGATAACTGAAATCATCGTCTCGCTGGTCGCGGATACCAAGGAATACAGCGCCAAACTCGACGAGGCGATGGTCAAGACGGAGGAGTTCCAGAAGAAGCAATACTCCCTCGGAACTGCCGCCTCGAAAGGCTGGGGCATGGCCTCAACCGCCATCCTCGGGGCCGGTGTCGCGTTCGCCGGCATCAGTCTTGAGAAGGCGTATTCGTTTCAAGAGGCGATGGACAAACTACAGAACCAGGCCGGTCTAACGGCTGGTCAGATTGGCTACCTGTCTAACCAGATCCGCAACATCTCCGTGACGACGGGACAGACGACCGGCGACCTCGCCAACGCCGCCATAACCGTCGAGCAAGCGGGATTTCACGGAGCCGCGGCGGTCAATCTCCTGAGCGTAGCCAGCAAAGCGGCGGTGGTTACGAACTCGTCACTGGCGGACACGGTGAACGCGGTGGTGGCCGCCGAAACTCTGCACATCGCCAAGGGCAGAAGCATTGCCGACCTCACGGGAACACTGGTGGCGGGTTCCAAAGACTTCGTGGGTGGTCTGTCCGCTGAAGAGCAGATGTTACAGGGGCGCGTTGGTATCGCTCTCAGTCAATACGGAATCAAACTAAACGACATTATTTCGCTCGGCGCGGTGTTCGCCAAAGAAGGATTGCCGTCACGTTCCATCGCTACGTTTGCCAACGGAATCGCCAAACTTGAAGCACCGATGACAACGGCAACGGGGAAACTGACCACCTACGTAAAAGACATCGAACGGGCCGGTCTGTCCTATCAACAGTTGGCCGCCGACGCACGTTCGGGGAACATCGTGGGTATTCTTAACCAAATCCAGGACGCGGCTAGGCGATCTCACGAACCCCTTACTGCTCTGACACAACTTGTCTTTGGAACGGGGCCAGCCGGGGCAACGGCCAGTTCACTGGTTCAGAACCTCGGGGCCATCAACAACTTCTCGAAGAACCTCAGCGGATCGGGCGCGGCATCTCTCTCCGCGTCGTTCGGAACCGCCATTCACCAACTCGGGCCACAGCTCAAAGTGCTGGAGGCCAAGGTCTCCAACGTGATGATTTCGGCGGGTAACCTCCTACTGCCGAAACTGGCGACGGTCGCGGGCTGGGCCAACACGTTTTTTTCATATTTACAGCACGACAAAGGAGCGCAAAATCTTCTCGGGACTAGTTTGGGGATTGCGTTCGCCACCGCCGCCGGGACAAAGGTAGCCGGTCTCGGTCTAAAACTTGCTGAAGCGTTTGGAGTAGAAGGAGCCGCTTTAGCCGCGCCACTTATCGGCCCAGCCATCGCCACCGGACTTCTTGCCGTTATGGGGTTGTCAAAGATTCACGCATTTCCCACGACAAGCACCTATTCCAAAATCAACGCGGAATGGCACAGAAATAAACTCGCGGGTGGTTATGACGTAGCCGCTGGAATAGGTAACACGTTCATTCACGGCGCGAACTGGCTGATAAACAACGCCCTCCCGACCATTCCTGGAATATCCAAGCAAACGGTGAACATCCCGTCGCTTCCCTACGCTTTCGGTGGGCTGAACACCCAAGCACCGGGGATGATGGCCGACAAATGGAGCCCGCCCGTCAAAGTAACGACCAAGGCGACCGTGAAGGTTACGCGATGAAAGAAATACAACAGCAAATAGATTTAGAGATTGACTTGGGCGTTCTCCGCGACCTGCTCGTCACCGACCCGCAATTTCTCGACCTTCTTACATTGGCTCTGGCGAACCGCGAGCGAACCAAACAACTTCTAACAACCGCTACCACGCCTAACCCCCGTAGCAAAATCCAGCAACCCATTGTCCAGCAGTCCCAGACGAGCCAGACCCCACTAGCCCAATGACGCTACTCCCGACCCTTCCACAGGTGGACGTCTACATCGCGTTCAACGTGCCATCGGTTCAGGGCGCGTTCCAACAAGCCCTACCGAGCCCCGGCACGTCTAACGCCTACTGGAAGAACGTGTCGTCCTACGTCATCGACTACACGATTTCGGGGGGCCGACAGCACTACAGCGACCGACCGAGCCCGACGACCCTGAAGTTGACCATGAACGGGCGAGACGGGTTCTTCTTCAACCCTGCCGTTTCGGGGACGGGGTTCGTCATCGGGCCACGTATGCCGATTGCCGTGACGACGACGGTGGCAGGCGTGACAAATCTTAAGTTTTGGGGGCTTATCGACTCTGCCAACGAAAAGCCCTCGGATCAACTGAATGTCGTGTTGGATATAGAAGCCAGCGACTTCACCAAATACCTCTCTCAGCGTTACGCCAACGTCCCCACGTTCTGGCCGACCTACGCCAACACGACGAACACCGCCCACTGGTATCGGTTTACCCGTCCCACGATTTACACCGTGACAGGCGCGACCAATACCTCGACGACATCAGTGGTCTACACCTGCGCCGGTCACGGGTTCGGCGTCGGGGACGAGGTCACGGTGTCGGGACTGTCCCCCACGGTGACGGGTTCCCAGGCCCTAAACTACGCCAACATCACGATTACCGCTACCACCACCAACACGTTCACCGCTACGGTTCCTACGTTGCCCTCTGGGACGTTCTACGCAGCGGGTCAAGGGTCAGGCTACAAAACGGCTTTATTTGACTCAGCGGGCTCTGTAACGGGCGACATCGTAGGGATTGCGTCGTGGAACAACGCGGGCGTGCTGGCCTACGACATTGACCAGAGCATCGACCTCGGGGCTGGGATGGGCTCGACAGCCTCGGCGCACGTCCAACTACCTATTTTCACCGGCGCGGGTGGGCTAGATTTCTGGATTCTGGGCGGCAACATGGCCGGCTCGACAATCTTGACCATCGACATCACCGACTCGGGTTCAGTAACCCAGACCCTCACCCTGTCGGTGAACTCCCCGGACGGTCACTTGATTGGCACGAACGTCACCGCCAGCACCTCGGTTTCGTCAAGCCTGCCCATCAACGACGGCTACTGGCATCACATCGGGTTGGTACAAGACGCGAGCAACAACTTACAAATGTGGTGCGACGGGGCGCTCTACGCGATTCCGTCTACCACGACCAACGGAAGCGGGTTTAACTCCCACGCGGGAGCGGTGCAGACCATCGGCTCCGGTACGCCGTGCTACCTGGACGAACTCATCGTGATGAACAACTCGGGCACGACTCGGGAAACGGATCTAAAGAACCGCTACACCGCCGGAACTCTGTTACAGCAGGGCTACCCGTTACAGACCAAGTACGCCACCGACCGGATTGCGGAACTCCTGGTCTTGGTGGGCTACGGGGCGATAGTGAACGGAGTGGCGAACCCGAACACCGCCTCCAACGTGTTTTACGTCTACGACACCCCGACGACGACCGGCCCCTACACCCCCGGAACGGTCTACGGCCCCACGCTCATCACGGGAACGCCCGGCGCACTCGTCCAGGGCTACTACTGGGACACTCCGGTGTCGGGAATGACAATCCTCGACCTCATCCAGCAACAGGCCGACACCGACGTGGGGATTTTCACCATCGGCAGACTCATCGGGGGCGTTCCGGCGTTCTACTTCCAGACTCAGAACTACTGGGGGACGTGGGCGTGGACGGCCTCGACCAACACGGGGACGTGGACACCGAACACAGCCAATTGGGCCGGTAACGCCATCCTCGCGGACGACGGGACTAATCACCCCTACGAAGTCACCTCACTGGAGATCGCACGGGACGCGGAGGACTTGTGGACGAGCGTGAAGATTACGCCCCAGTCCGGCTACGACCAGACATACCCCATCTCTAGCAACGCCAACGAAGTCTTGTGGGGAATGTCCACCCTTATCAAATCCTCGACCATGCACCCGAGCAACAACGCCGCGCTCAACACCGCCGCGTACCTGTCTCACCTTTTCAGATCTCCGCTTCCTCGCGTCAAGTCCGTCACGATTTCCAGCGTCACGGCCAACGGCACGAACACCGCGCTGATTTCCTCGACGTACCCCAACGACATTCTCTGGTTCCGTCGCACCGCCCCCAACGCCTCGACCACGGGAACCTATCCATCGACCCAGGGCTACATCGACCAACCGATGGTGGTGGAGAGTTTCACCGAAACATTCACCTCCGACCCTGGCGAATACAGCGCCACCTACACCCTCGACCCTTACCCCCTGAGGTCATAATGTTCATCCCCAATACGACAATTGCCGGTAACGTTCTCTACTCGAAGGGGAACGGAACGAACGCGGGGACGTGGGGGCCGCCTCCGTCCAGTGGTGGGGGAACGACGGGAGACGCGGCGTTAGCAAACGTCAGTTCGGGGATTGTATACGAGCTTTCTTCGGTTGCATACACGGCTGGCGGTGGTGGAATAGCGAGTGGGTACGTGACGATGGACGCAAGTTCACGCCTCACCGGAACCATGACGACTACCAGCGCGGGCGGGTCAATCGGCACGGAATTGACCATCGGCACTACGGGTCTTTATCAAGTTTCGGCTCAACTGACCCTCTCGGCGTCCAGCGCCGTTAATTTTCCGTGGGTATTTGAGATTACTACCACAAATCTTGGAAGTTCTGGTTTTTCAGAAATAGATAATTTTGCCGTCAATAACGTTTCAATCCAATGCTCAGGAACCGTTGTCTTAACAGCGGGGACAAATTTAAATTGTTCTTGGGCCAGTTATGGGCTAACGCCGGGTTTTGTTTTTAATTCCCTCGCCGGTGGTTCATACTTGACTTACCTTTCCGCCGTTCTCGTCTCCGTGTAGTTTTTGACCACCTGACCGGATTTTCTAGACTGGCCCTAGAACCCTAGGAGGCTCCATGTCTACGTTTGTCATGTTCGATTCAGTGAACATCAACAACATTCCGAAAGATGCTCAGGCGGTGGCCGGATACATCAACGGCGAGTGGCCGACGTTTAACTCACTTGCCAAGAAGTTCCCGAACGCCCACCGTGTGTCCATCTCCGTCAATGCTCAGCACGTCGCCGCTGTTCTCGACGTGGAGAAGGGTGACGCTACAGCCGCCGACGTTCCGGGCTGGCTGAAGATGGTTCGCTCCAAGGGGTTCCCAGGGGTTGTCTACACCTCGAAGTCGAACGTGGACGCGGTGAAGGCCGCGTGCCTCGCCGCCAAGGTCGCGGAACCTTTTATCTGGGACGCTGACTGGACGAACGTGGAGCACCTCAACCCTGGAAGCGTGGCGACCCAGTGGGCTGACGGTACGGATCAGTACCCCGGAAAAGCGAAATACTGCGACACCTCTCTTGTCTCCCCAAACTTCCCTGGTTTCACCAAGCCCGCGCCTAAGAAAGTCACGAAGGCGGTGAAGAAGGTGGCGACGGTCACGACCTCGAAGAAGGCCGGAGCCGGAGTTCGTAACGTCGCGGCGAGTGCGGCGGTCGCCCTTCCCCTCCTGCACCTCGATCACTTCAGCAAGCCGGACTACCTCGTCTTGGGTGCTGGCCTCCTTCACTGGCTACTAGCTCAGTGGCAGAAGGTGTCGAAGTGACATGGGTTCGTTGGTCGTCTGGAATTACTGGTCGGGAACGCTTTATTCAGTCGTTGGGCTGGCGTTTCTTTTTGTCGGGGCTGTGTGGGGGCTTATCAAATGGGGACATCGCATAACCGTGAGGGCCGCTAGTGAAGTTCACGAACCGAGACTAAAGAGCGTGGAGGACAGAATGGAGTCGTTTGAGAAGAAACTCGACGGAGTCCACACCCAACTAAACCGAGTAGAACGCACGCTCCTTGACCTGTCCAAGTCCCTCAGAGAAATCGGGGAGGCGGTCGTCGCCCACCAGGGCTACCACGAAGGCTTACGAGACGGACAGAATGAACGCTGATGGCGCGGGCGTACCAAGACCCAGTAACCGGGGACAAACTAACTAGATCTGAAGCCATTTCATGGAAAATCCAGTCGATTATCCGGCGCTGGACTTTCCTCATCGTCTACACCTCGATTACCGCCCTTGTGTGGGCGTTCGGATTGCACAACACTACGGCGTTACTGTGGTGGAACCTCACGGCCTCCTACCTGGCAATTTTTATCGAAAACACTGTGGGAATCGCCATGTTCTCCCAGACTCGGCGTGACGCGCTCATCATTCGAGAAATCCGGCGCTATGAGTCAGAGGACGCGAAAGCCCACGCGACGGAATTGGAAATCGAACAGGACGACCGTAGAATGATTGCAGAAATCCTCAAAAGAATTGACATTCTTGAAGGTAGGGAGTAATCATGGCTCGACTGTCCACCACCGGCGCGAACGCCGCCGCTAACGCCATCCTCGCCAACGGTACGACGTATTACCTGTCGCTACACTCAGCCGACCCCGGCACGACCGGAGCCAGCGAAATCACGGGTGGTTCCTACGCTCGCCAAGTCATCCAGGTGGGCGCGGCCTCGGGCGGTGTCGTGACCTCGACTGACGCACAGACGTTTAGCGGTATGCCCGCCGAAGCCTCGGGCGTTCCCTACGTCGGTATTTGGACGGCGGCGACTGCCGGAACCTACCTGTGGGGCGGGGCCAACTCGGGGACGAGCGGAAGCGCCAACATCCCAGCCGGGGCCACGGTGACGTTCGCCATCGGTAGCGTGACGGGAACCGTGTCCTAATGGGCGATATCAACGGAACGCTCGAAGCCAAGGGCGAGTTGATTCTTCCGGAGGATGAGGACACATGGCAGAAGCCCCCGTCAACGGAGTAGGCACAACCCTCGCCTCGTCCATCACGACCAGTTCGACAACCCTGTCGCTAACCTCGGCCACCGGTTTCACTAACGCCCAGTATCACGTTCTCATCACGGACGGGACGAACTACGAGATAGCCCTGGCAACGGCCCTGAGCGGTTCTAACCTCACCGTCACGCGAGCGGTCGAAACTTACAACGGCGCAACCGGCCCCTACGCTTTTTCGGCGGGGGCGAGTGTAACGGTGGTGCAATCGGTCGGGAGTGTCGCCAACTTCATCAACTCCCAGCCGTATCTAAGTCCAACGGGGCTGACCGGAGCAACGGCGGCCTCGCGCTACGTCGGATCTACAACCTCGGGAGCGCCCACGTCGGGGACGTTCGCGGTCGGAGATTTCGTCATAGACCAGACCGGCAAAGTGTGGGTGTGCATCTCAGCCGGATCCCCTGGAACATGGTCTACCCAGCCAACCCTGACAACGCTCGAAGCGACAGTGGCGACATCTGTATCGCTACCCCAGTCCACTTCGACCACTGTTATCACGTCCCCCACCCTGGCGGTCGGCACTTACTTAGTGAACTACAAGGCCTCGATATTGATAGGCGCGAGCGGTGAGTCCATCGACACGGTTCTAGCGGTCGCCACGGGGAGCATGACGTTCGCGGGTCAGACCTCGGACACCTGCGGATACACCACGTCCATCGGTGGCGGGGCCATCTCCCAATCGGTCATGAACTTCTTTGTCACGGTGACGAGCGCGGGAACGTTTCACGTCAATTCAACAATGAACGGAGCCGCGACCGCCTCAACAGTTCTGGCGACGACCCACACGGGTGCAACGGCCAACACCTCGGGCATGACGATTTTGAGAATCGCATAAGGAAGACTCATGTCCGCAAAAGTCGGCTGGGGGTCGGTCGAGTGGGGCGCGGCTAAGTGGTCAACACCACCGGCTAGCACGTTTTCGGGAACCGCGAGTCTTTCCGCCACGGCCACTTTTGCGGGTTCGGGTCTTGAGGTTCTGGCCGGTTCATCGGGGTTGTCATCCTCGGCAAGTCTGACGAGTTCCGGCCTAGAGGTTCTTTCGGGCTCTTCCAGTCTTATCGCGTCTAGCAGTCTGCAAGGCTCGGGCTTAGAGACACTGAAGGGGACAAGCGCCCTAAGCGCCTCTAGCACCCTGTCGGGCTCGGGTAGTTGGACTGTTCCGGGCATTGGTTCGCTCGCCTCTGGAGCCGTTCTAGCGGCCTCTGGCGGGCTTGTGCTGTCGGGTAGCGCGTCCCTCAGCGCGTCGGCCAGCCTTACGGGCTCGGGAACTCTCACTGAGTCGGGGGCGTCGGCCCTGTCTAGTAGCGCGACCCTGTCGGGCTCGGGTAGTTGGTTCATCTCGGGAACCGCAAGTCTGTCGGCCTCGGCAACCCTGTCCGGCAACGGTCTAGAAACCCTAAGCGGAACGTCAAGCCTCAGCGCGTCGGCGGTGCTGAACGGGAACGGATCACTAGCGGGGGTCTACTCGGGAGCGTCCAGTTTGTCGGCCTCGGCCACCGCGACAAGTTCGGGAACGTATTACCTTCCGGGAACCTCCCACCTGTCGGCCAGCGCGACCCTTTCGGGAAGCGGAACCGAGTCTCTGAGTGGTCAAGGGTCGGCCACGGCCTCAGCGGTGCTAACTGCGTCGGGGATTGTAACTTTCACTGGAGTCGGGACATTAGGGGCCTCGACCAGCTTTACAAGTGTCGGCAACCTCGGGGAGTCCGGCACGGGTTCGCTGTCTACCTCGGCCACTCTTACTGCGTCAGGAAATGTGTCCGGCGGGGTCGGAAGTGGAACGGTCTCCGTGTCGGCCCTGTCGGCCAGCGTGTTTTTGTCGGTGCGTTCCGGCACGGTCGGCGTGTCGTCCCAGTTCGCCACCGTGAACATCAAACCCCTGTCCGGTAGTGTGGTGGTAGAGGAAACGACCGCCCTGGTCGCGGTCACGGCGAAGGCGTAACGATGGCTCAGACACCCATTACAGAGGGCACGGCGGTAACCTTCGTCACCACTGAGCCGTTCACGTCCATCAGCGGGATTGTAGTGAACCCCGACACCGTAACGTTCAAGTTCAACGTTCAGGGTGGAACGGTTACTACCTACACCTGGATTAATCCGTCCGGTGATCCGTCTAACCACATCACCAACACCAGCACCGGTAATTTCTCTATCGCCATCGACACCACGGGACTGGCCGGAACGCTGTTCTGGCAAATTGCGGGGTTCCCATCCTCGGGACTTGACACCACCAAGACTAAGGTGTACCTGGAAGGAACGTTGGAGATTTCACAAGCCAGTATGTAAGGGGACGCATGGCAGACCTGTCGGAGTTTCGCCGGTTTAATCCTGACCTGTGCAAGGTGGGGGTGGAGAGACGCAATCTCTCAAAAGACCAACAGGAGTCACTGGACGCGGCTTTGCGGGAGCCCGACATAACCAATAACGAAATTGCTCGATGGATGTCGAGCAAACTTGACAGTACCGTCAGTCACATCACGGTCAAGTCGCACCGAGAAGGAAAATGCGTCTGTGCCCGATTTAAGTGAGTTTGCGAGAAAGCCGGTTCACCCCAAGGGTTTCGAGCCAGGACTTCAGTGGGACGGCACGAAGGGAACCCTAACCACCGGCCCGATGTCGGAAGAACCAGACCCCGAAGTGTGGGATCAACTCATCTCTGACTGGGGGTTAGACCCGTCGAGGACTCGCGTGGTGGACGGAAGCCTCCAAATCAGGGCGTGGGACTCGTCCCGAGACGGCCAGCCCGTTCGGATGAAGTATTACCGTTGCACGATTGCGCCACGGGAAGCGACGGTAGACCGCGCCGACATTGACGAGCTGTGTCGTCGGGCCATGAAGCGCGGTGCGCCCACTAGGAAAGAACCTGGCGACGGTGCGTTTCTCGTGTTGCTGTCTGACTGGCAGTTAGGAAAGGCTCGGGAACGCTACGGCGGAACGCCCGAAACCGTTGAACGTATTGAGTACGCCCTCGGTGCGTCATTGGCGCGGGCCCGGAAACTTAAACCCTCCTGTGTCTACCTGGTCGGCCTGGGTGACCTGGTGGAGTCGTGCATGGGACACTACGAAATGCAGACGTTTTCGGTAGACCTGTCAGACCGCGAACAAGACAAGTTGGCGCGTCGGCTTATCTTGAAGTTCGTGGACGAGTTTCTATCCCTGGGTGTGCCGATGGTGTGCATGGGCGTTCCCGGCAACCACGGAGAGAACCGCCGGAACGGTAAAGCGTTTACAGATTTCAAGGACAACCGAGACTATGCCGTGTTCGAGCAAGTTGCGGAAATTTGCGCGGCCAACCCCGAACGTTACGGCCACGTCAGTTTTCCGACTGAAGCCCTGAACGACGACGACTTGACTTTAACCCTGGATCTCCAGGGTGTGCCGGTGACCTTCGCGCACGGCCACCAATTCACCAAAGGTGCGAACGCTCAGGCCAAGGCCGAGACGTGGCTAACGGGTCAGGCGTTGGGAAGGCACGGCCCGAGTGACGCGCAAATACTGGTGTCGGGACACCTCCACCATTTCGCCATGTCGGAAGCCACGGGACGAACCATGCTACAGGTTCCGGCGATGGACGGCGGATCTCGGTGGTTCCAGGCCACGAATGGAGCGAGCGCACCGAGTGGAATGGTCACACTTATGGTCGGGGCTCGATTTCTTCGGGGTTGGTCACATTTGATGATTGTCTAGTGCTACACTCGAAACGAACTTCCCAACAGTTCAACAATTCCCCCCTCGACGAGCCCTCTGGAGAAATCCAGGGGGTTTCGTCGTATCATGGGAGAAACGAAAGGAAACCCAATGTCTAACGGACTTCGTAACGTCGTGCGCACCCTCGTTCCCTCTGTCGTGGGGGCGGTCGCGTCCTACATCGCCCAACTGAAGGGCCACTTGTCGCCCTCGACGGTCGCGGTCATCTTCCCCGCCGTGACCACGGTCTACTACGCCCTCATTCGCTACCTGGAGCAGAAGTTCCCGAAATTCTCCTGGTTGCTCGGAGCCCTGCCTGCTCAGGTTGTGGCGACCCCGACCAACACCGTGACGAACGGGCCGACGGCGTGAACTACCAACCCGGCGACGTCGTATTCGCCCACACCAACGGTATTTTTGGCAAGGCCATCCGGTTCGGGGAGGCGCTAAGGTTCAAAAATTTTTCCTGGACTAACCACATGGCTTATGTTTGGAAAATCGAACTCGGCAAAGCCTACGTCATCCAGGCGGAGCCCAAGGGCGTGACCAACGACAAGACAATTGACTCTCTAGGGAAGGTCAGGGTGTTTCGCCCGGCTGGACTGGACGTGCAGAAATCAACGACGTTCGGACTAGCTCAGGTCGGCAAGCGTTATGGCTGGTGGTCGATTGTGTCGTGTTCTTTCGACCTCGCTACCTGGGACTGGGTTCCGTCGATTCGACAAAAAGGAACGTGGATTTGCTCCGCCCTGGTGGAGGAGATGCTTCGGGCCGGTGGTGTGTTTGACCCCGTGATGAACTGGGGCGACATCTACGTCACCACTCCGGCGCAAGGGCTGGACGTGGCACACCGACTCGGATGGGTTGAAATACTCCCGTAAAACTCTTGACAACACCCTCTCATCCCTGTAATACTTTTTACACCTTAGGGAAAGGGGAACCGATGGTGATGATCACCGTTGAGATGTTGGAGGAGGCGCTTGCGAAGGCGCAGTCCGAGATTATGTGGGAGGAAGCGGAATGAGAGTGTTGGGATGGAAGCAGGACCAGTTTGACGCGTGGGAAACCGCGCCTCTTGGGGACTGGAAGAACGGCGAGGGGTTTTTCCTGTGGAGCGTCAAGCAGGAAAAGGGCTGGGGGGTGTCTCTGTACCTCAGCGCGACCAAAACCCTGGTCGATGCTGAGTTGTTCCCCCACGGCCACGGCCCGAGTGACGAGGACTGGAACCGCGAGGTGTGGGACTGGGCGTGTCGGGTGATGGACTGGTCAGATGAGAAGGAGGACGCGTGAAAAAGCGCATCGAATCTGCCGGTTGTGATCTAGAGGATTTGCCGATTTGGGTTGGGGGGCCACGAAGAATATTTGGGAAGGCCATTATTCCCGAAAGGCAAAGTGTGACGGGGAATGCTCGGGTTTATGAAACCTACTGGGTTACTAAATACGAGCCTGTTGAGGGGGACGCGTGAACAAGTACGAATTAACCGACGAGACCCTAGAACACGCCGGTCGCACCCTGCACCGCATCCGCGCCCTGCGTGACTTTGGAAACGTGAAAGCCGGTGACCTGGGTGGGTGGATTGAGTCGGAGAAAAACCTGA
>VFSW01009289.1_pt1 | contig 14049 bp, 14 predicted proteins | sample 5358111 | NCBI WGS metagenome assembly VFSW01 (sample SAMN11554181, study PRJNA540505) | mine drainage metagenome | isolation source: sediment from site ElyBrook_90M | place: USA: Ely Copper Mine, Vershire, VT | collected 2017
AAAATCCCGCCCCACAAACGCCTCCAGCCTATTTTGCCACCTCACCCGCCACTTTGCCCATAACGGGCAAATCGAGTTCGCTGCGGATTTCGGCTTTGGCGGCGGCAAGATCCTGACGGAAACGAGGGTTGGCGGTCATCAAGGCGTGGATGGCATAGGCGAAGCGCTCGCCTGCGGCCAGATCGCTGGGGTAATGCACGCCGCAGATCAGCCGGTTATGGGCAAAATCTTTGGCGCGCTGCAAGATGAGATCGCGCTTTTCAGGCACCATTTCAATCAAGGCCAGGCCTTCAAGATAGCCCACCGTAGTGTGGCCGCTGGGATAGGAACCGCTTGTGGAATGGCCGCTGCAGACCGGCTTTAGCGTGGTATCCAGCAGAAACGGGCGGATGCGGTGCCAATAGGGCTTCAGCACATCGACATTGGCGCTCTCGTCATTGGCGATTTCCTGCGACAGGATGGCGGTGAGCGGCAGCTTGTGGGCGTTGAATTTATCGCCAAACAGGGTGGCATATAAAAACATGCTTTCATCGTGGCTGTCCGCCTTGGCCTGCGCCACTTCTGCGGGCGTGCGGGTATCCTGAATGTGATGTAACCGGGCCAATTCTGCCTTGGTGGTGTTGGAATCGGCGGCAGGCGGATCGAGCAGCAGCAACTGGCCCTGCGATTGCTGCGGAGTTACAAAAATGCCCTGATGGTGTTCGGCATGGGCGACACCCACGGCCAGCACGAAGGCCGCGCAAATCAAATAAGTATATTTCATGACAATCTCCCTACCGGCGCGTCACTTTGCGCTCCAAAAACCTGCAACGTGCTGAGGCGCCTCGGCGCGTTGCTGCTGATGGCATGGGGACACGTCAGAAATATAAAGGCATTTTTGATATTTTTTCACGAAATTATGGCATCAACCATGCATTCCCGCCAGCACAGCCACAAAAAAAGCCCGCTTGCGCGGGCTTTTTCTTGAATCTCCAGGCTCAACCCTGAGCGATGCTCTCGCTGAGGACTTCGAGTTTGCGAACGAGGTCCTGCAACTCTGCCTCGTCGAGCGGGCCACGTGACAGCCGCAGCCTGAGCGCCTGCTTGAGCTTGTGCATGGCATCGCGAACCTGCGGCATCGGCCCAGTGCTGGCACCCGCCTCGGCAATGCGCGCGAAGACCGCATCGACGGTCTTGCGGCTGGCGACCAGCGCTGCCGTGCCTTCATCAGTGATGCTGTAAAGCTTGCGGCCATCCGCGCCATCGTTGACGGTGAGCTGGCCCAGTTCCTGCAGCAGCGTGAGGGTTGGATAAATCGCTCCGGCGCTCGGCGTATAGGCCCCGCCGGACTGCTCCTCGATCGCCTTGATGATTTCATAGCCGTGGCGCGGCTTCTCGGCGATCAGTTGCAAGGCTACCAGCCGCAGGTCACCATGTTCAAAAAAGCGCCCCATACGTCCGGGCTGGCCGCGATGCCGCGGGCCGCCGCCCTCGGCCGGCCCGCCAAAGCCGCGCCCACGCCGGTGGCCGCAACCCATGCCCGGCGAACCGCTGCCGTCCTGTTGATGTTCGTGTCTCATGTCTCTCATTCCTTTTTGCTCTATCGAAAAATTCGATATAATGAATGTTTAGATATATCGAAATTGTCAGTGTTCAAGGGCGTGGTGGAAGTTTTTTTGGATCGGGGTGGTTGCGGGTTGGTGGGGCTCGCGCTGCCGACCACGCGTCCCGCCCTTGCCAGCACCCCGCGGTGCAGGCACATTGCGGCTTGTTTGAGCGCTTGTTGCGAATCACTGGTGAGACTGCGAACTCCATGCTGGTCTATGTTTTGCGCCGCCTTGGGCTGATTGTCCCTACCATCTTCGGCATCTTGCTGATTTCCTTCACCATTGTGCAATTTGCGCCCGGCGGGCCGGTCGTGCGGGGGAGGGCGCAGTTGGAGGGCACGGCGCAGGGGGCCAACGCCAATTTTGGTGCGGGGTCGGGCGTTTCGGGCAGTTCCAACTATCGCGGGGCCGAGGGGCTTGATCCGAAATTCATCGCCGAACTCAACCATCAATTCGGGTTTGACAAGCCCGCGCCCGAGCGCTTCTGGATCATGGTCAAGAATTATCTGCGGTTTGACTTCGGCAAATCCTATTTTCGCGATCAGTCGGTGCTGTCGCTGATCAAGGAAAAGCTGCCGGTGTCGATCTCGCTAGGCTTGTGGATGACGCTGATTTCCTATGCGATTTCCATTCCGCTGGGCATACGCAAGGCAGTTCACGATGGCTCGCGCTTTGATGCCTGGACGTCGGCCGCCATCATCGTCGGCTATGCCGTGCCGGGGTTTCTGGTGGGGATTTTGCTGATCGTGCTGTTTGCGGGCGGCTCGTTCTGGCAGATTTTCCCGTTGCGCGGCCTCACCTCGGAGGGCTGGGCGCATTTCACGCTTTTCCACAAGGTCACCGATTATTTCTGGCATATCACGCTGCCGGTGATTGCCATGTCGCTGTCGTCGTTCGCCACCACGACATTTCTGACCAAAAACTCGTTTCTCGAAGAAATACGCAAGCTCTATGTGCAGACGGCGCGCATGAAGGGCCTGAGCGAGACCCGCGTGCTTTATGGCCATGTGTTCCGCAATGCCATGCTGATTGTCATTGCCGGCTTTCCTGTCGCGTTCATGTCGGCGTTTTTGACCTCGTCCTTGCTGATCGAGACGATTTTCTCGCTGGATGGCCTGGGGCTCCTGTCGTTCGAGGCGATCCAGAACCGTGATTACCCGATTGTCTTCGCCAATCTGTTCATATTTTCGCTGATTGGCCTGTTCGTCAATTTACTGTCTGACCTGGTTTATACGTGGATTGACCCGCGCATTGATTTTGAAACGCGCGAGGTATGATGAGCAGCGCCGCCCTCTCCCGCGCCCCGGCCCTCCGCCGATTCACGCTCTCGCCGATCAACCGGCGCCGTCTGGCGAATTTTCGCGCCAACCGGCGCGGCTGGTGGTCCTTGTGGATTTTCATCTTCCTGTTTCTGGCCTCGCTCACCGCCAATTTCTGGGTCAATGACCGGCCCTTGCTGGTGCGCTTTCAGGGGCATTTCTATGTGCCGGTGTTCGCCAATTATCCCGAAACCGATTTTGGCGGCTTTCTGCCCACCACCGATTACCGCGATCCCTTCGTGCAGAAGGAAATCAAGGCGCGGGGCTGGATGATCTGGCCACCGATCCGCTTTTCATGGAACACCCACAAGCTCGATCTGCCAACGCCCGCGCCCTCACCCCCGACGTGGCTCCTGAGCGACAAGACCTGCCGGCCTGCCGCCTTGCTGCAGCACAAGAATCCGCCCCCCGGTGAGGCCTGTGCGGCGCTGGAATGGAACTGGCTTGGCACCGATGATCAGGCGCGTGATGTCGTGGCGCGGCTGGTCTATGGCTTTCGCATCTCGGTGCTGTTCGGGCTGTTGCTAGCGGGCCTGTCATCCGTGGTCGGCATATTGGCGGGCGCGGTGCAGGGCTTTTATGGCGGCTGGCTGGATCTTTCGATGCAGCGCTTCATCGAAATCTGGTCATCACTGCCGCAATTGTACATTCTGATCATCGTCGCCTCGGTGATCACGCCGGGTTTTTTCGTGCTGCTTGGCGTGCTGCTGCTGTTTTCATGGGTGTCGCTGGTGCATCTGGTGCGGGCCGAGACGCTGCGGGCTCGCAACCTCGAATATGTCAATGCGGCCCGTGCTTTGGGCCTCTCCAACAACCGCATCCTGTTTCGCCATGTGCTGCCCAATGCGCTGGTGGCGACCATCACCTTCATGCCGTTCATTCTGAACGCCTCGATCGCCACTTTGACGGCGCTGGATTTTCTTGGGTTCGGCCTGCCGCCCGGCTCGGCCTCGCTCGGCGAATTGCTGTTGCAGGGCAAATCCAACTTGCAGGCACCGTGGCTGGCGATCACCAGTTTCATTGCCATTGCGCTGCTGCTGTCGCTGCTGACCTTCATTGGCGAGGCGGTGCGTGATGCGTTTGATCCGCGAAAGAGCTTTGCATGAGCGCCTTTATCCTTGCCGACCGGCATATTTATCTTGATGCCAATGTGCTGATTGCCGCCGTTGAGCGCGGCCATCATGGTGCCCTGGGTTTGCTGGGGGCGATCCAGCGCCGCGCTTGCGTGGCTACAACCAGCGAACTGACGCTTGCCGAGGTGCTGACCGGGCCTTTGGCGCAACGCGAGGCGGCGCTTGTTGCGGCCTATGAGGCGCTGATTGCGCCAGGTTCCTTGATCCATGCGCAAGCCATCAGCCGCGATATTTTGCGCAGCGCCGCGCGCCTCCATGGCATGGATCTGCCCGATGCCATTCATGTTGCGACCGCCATGGCGACCGGGTGCGATGTCATGGCCAGCGACGACCTGCGGTTGCGGCTGCCCGCCACCATCGAGCGGGTCGGCCTGGCAGAACTTGAGCGCAGCGGCGAGGTGACGCGATCATGACCAGCCCCCTGCTCAAAGTTTCCAGCCTTGGCATCGGCTTTCAGGGCGGCGGCATGGTGACGCCGGTGGTGCAGGACGTTGGCTTCACGCTGGAAAAGGGGCGCACTTTGGCGCTGGTCGGCGAATCCGGTTCAGGCAAGTCGATCACCGCGCTGTCCCTGGCGCGGCTGCTGCCGCCTGCGGCGCGGGTCACGGGCGAAATCCTCTTTGCTGGCGAAGATGTGGCGACCATGAGCGAGCGGCAGTTGCGCGGGTTGCGCGGCAGCAAAATCACCATGGTGTTTCAGGAACCGATGTCGTCGCTGAACCCGCTGCACACGATCGAAAAGCAAATCGGCGAAATCCTTGAACTGCATGGCACGCGCGGGCGCGACACCATTCGGGCCAAAGTGGTCGAGGCGCTGGCGGAGGTCGGCATTCCTGACCCGGCCTCGCGGCTGACCGCCTATCCGCATCAATTATCCGGTGGCCAGCGCCAGCGCGTGATGATCGCCATGGCTTTGGTCAACCGGCCTGATCTGTTCATCGCCGACGAGCCGACAACCGCGCTGGACGTGACGGTGCAGGCGCAAATTCTGGCGCTGCTGAAGGACCTGCAAACCAAGCTCGGCATGGCGATGCTGTTCATTACCCATGATCTCGGCATTGTCCGCAAAATCGCCGATGATGTTGCGGTGATGCAGAAGGGCCGCATTGTCGAAACCGGCCCTGCCGCGCCAGTGCTGGGCGCGCCGCAGCACGCCTATACGAAAATGCTGCTGGCTGCCGAGCCCAAAGGCAACGCGCCGGCCTCGGACACCTCGAAGCCCTTGCTGCTGCAAACCGACGATCTGAAGGTGTGGTTTCCGGTGCGGCGCGGGCTGATGCGTCGCGTGGTGTCGAACATCAAGGCGGTCGATGGCATTTCGCTGCAACTGCGCGCCGGGCAGACGCTGGGGATTGTCGGAGAATCAGGTTCGGGCAAAACCACGCTGGGCCTGGCGATTTTGCGACTGATTCGCTCGCAGGGGCCGATTTTATGGCTCGGCAAGGATATTTCGGCGCTGAATTCCACCGCCATGCGACCGTTGCGGCGCGATATGCAGGTGGTCTTCCAGGATCCCTATGGCTCGCTGTCGCCGCGCATGTCGGTAGCCCAGATTGTCGAGGAGGGCCTGCGCGTCCAGAACCCGGATCTGAGCGCAGCGGAGCGGCGTGAACGGGTGGCTGCGGCGCTGGCCGCGACCGATCTTGACCCCGCCACCATTGATCGTTTCCCGCACGATTTATCCGGCGGCCAGCGCCAGCGCGTGCCGATCGCCAGCGCCCTGGTCCTCCAGCCCAACTTCATCGTCCCCGACGAACCGACCTCGGCGCTGGATATGTCAGTGCAGGCGCAGATTGTGACGCTGCTGCGCGATTTGCAGGCCCGGCGCGGCATTGCCTACATGTTCATCAGCCATGATTTGAAGGTGGTGAAGGCGCTGGCGAGCGACCTCATCATCATGAAAGCTGGCAAAGTGGTGGAAAGTGGCCCGGCCGCGCCGATTTTTGCCGCGCCGCAACACCCCTATACACAGGCCCTGTTTGCCGCGGCTTTCAATATTGAAGCCGTGCCGCAACTGGAATCCGCAAAATGATGGCCCGCGCGCTGCTCATCGTGCTGGATTCCTTTGGCATCGGCCACGCGCCGGATGCAGAGGCCTATGGCGATGAGGGCGCGAATACGCTTGGCCATATTGCCGGGGCCTGCCAGGCGGGGCGCGGCGACCAGGCCGGGTTGCGCGCCGGGCCGTTGCGCCTGCCGGTGCTGGAGGGGCTCGGACTCGGGCTGGCGGCACAGACCGCCGGAAGCCTGCCGGCCGGGTTTGGTGCCGCACTCACGCCCAGCGGCTGCTATGGCAGTGCCATCGAGACCGCGCCGGGCAAGGATACGCCCTCGGGCCATTGGGAAATGGCGGGTGCGGGGGTGGATTTCGCTTTCGGCTATTTCCCCGCGACCGTGCCATGTTTCCCGGCGAGCCTGACCGAGGCGCTGATCCTGGAGGGCGGGCTGCCGGGCATTTTGGGCAATTGCCACGCCTCCGGCACGCAGATCATCGAGGATTTCGGGGCGGAGCATGTGCGCACCGGCAAACCGATCTGCTACACCTCGGCTGACAGCGTGTTGCAGATTGCCGCCCATGAGGCCAGCTTTGGCCTGGCGCGGCTTTATGAGCTTTGCCGCCTGGCGCGGCGCCTGTGCGATCCCCTCAAGGTTGGCCGCGTCATCGCCCGGCCCTTTGCCGGAGAGGCGGAGACGGGCTTCAGGCGCACCGCCAACCGCAAGGATTTCGCCATGCCGCCGCCGCACGGCCATGTGCTTGACCTCGCCAGCGCCGCCGGGCGGGCCATCGTCAGCATCGGCAAGATCGGCGATATTTTCGCGCATCGCGCCACCGGGCGCGAACTGAAGGGCGCGGATAATGATGGCAATTTCGATCATCTGCTGGAAGCCGTGGATACCCTGCCCGATGGCGGCCTGATCTTCGCCAATTTTGTCGATTTCGACAGCGACTACGGCCACCGCCGCGATGTTGCCGGTTATGCCGCCGCGCTGGAGCGGTTTGATGCGCGGCTCCCGGCGCTGCTGGCGCGCCTGAAGCCCGATGATCTGCTGATCGTCACCGCCGATCACGGCAATGACCCGACATGGCGCGGCTCCGACCACACCCGCGAGCAGGTGCCGGTGCTGGCTTTCCGCCCCGGCACCCCTGCCCGCGCGCTGGGCCAGCGCCGATCCCTTGCCGATATGGGAGCCACCATCGCGCGCCACCTCGGCCTGCCCGCCCCGCAGGCTGGCGTGGCGTTTTGACGGGCGGGTGCAACAGGGATGAAACCGCGTGACCTCTGGCCGCTGCCGCTGTGACCACCGCCGCTTGCCGGTTTGGTCACCGACAATGCAAAGAATTTTGCCGACTTGCGATTTATCAATCCGCAGCGCGGTGCGGTGGGGTGATCAACGTTTGTGCCGTTGGCTTCGCTCCATAAGTGGGTCTCCCCTCCGGGATCCCGCCTCATCGCGGCCTACACGCAGCCTCACGCGGTCGGCATCCCGTCGCGGAAGGGATCGTTTTTGTCGCGCAGCAGTGTGGCTTCAGCCATCACCCAGGCGCGGCCAGTCAGGGTTGGGGCGATGCGGCCCCTCTCCAACGGCTGGTATTGCGCCGTGAAGCGGCTGCCGATGATGCTTTCCTGCACCCATGGCTGGCCTGCGGCAAGGGCGCCATCAGCGGCGAGGCAGGCCAGTTTGGCGCTGGTGCCGGTGCCGCAGGGCGAGCGGTCATAGGCTCCGCCCGGACAGAGCACAAAGGAGCGGGCGTTGGCGCTCTGGTCGCCGGGAGCGCCAAATATCTCGATATGATCAACAGCGCCATCCGCCCCGCCGATGCCGCTGGCATTGAGGGCATCCTGAATCGCCTGCGCATAGGTAGTGAATTGCGGGATATGGCGCGGCTCCAGCGGCCATGGTGCCTGTCTGGTGAGAAAAAACCAGTTGCCGCCCCAGGCAATATCGCCGCGCACCATGCCGTAACCGGGAACGTCAACGGCGATATCGTGGCGATGCCGGTAGGCCGGGACATTGGCAATGCGCACGGTGTCCTGCGACAGGAGTTCGAAACTGACCAATCCTGCCGGGGTCTCGACCTTGTGATGCCCTGAATTTATGCGCCCCATATGAGCCAGCGTCACCGCCAGCCCCATCAGGCCGTGGCCGCACATGCTGAGCATGCCTGCCTTGTTGAAGAAAATGACACCCGCCGCGCAAGAAGAATCAACCGGTTCGCAAAGCAGCGCGCCGACCAGTGCATCCCAACCACGCGGCTCATGCAGGGCGCAGCGACGCACGGCATCATGCGTGCTGGCAAAAATGCGCCGCCGCTCGGCCATGCTGCCGTGGCCAAGATCGGGCCCGCCCGCGACGATGATGCGGGTTGGCTCGCCTTCGGTGTGGGAATCAATGACTTTCAGCCCGGTCATGCCGCCGCACTCGCCCAGGCCTGATACCAGGCCTTGAATTGCATCAGCGCCGCGCGGGCGAAGTGCTTCTGGCTGTCGCTCAGGGCATCGCTCTTGTTGAAATGGGCTCTATAGGCAGCGTCGCCCTCAAGCTCCGCCAAATATTTGTAATAGAGCACCAGATCAGATCCTTCATCAAAGCTGGAGAGCGTTGCCAGCGCTGCTTCAAGCTCCAGGGCTTTGGTCCGCGCCGCGACATCGCCTGATGCCGCCTTGCGGCAGAGCGCCACCAGATGCAACACCTCGCGGGGAAGCACGTTGCCAATGCCGGTAATCGCCCCTTTGGCACCACAGGTGACAAAGCCATGGAACACCTTTGTATCGACGCCAACCATCAGCACCAGTTCAGGATCGGCCCCGGTGATGTGTTCGGCCGCATAGCGCAGCGCTGCGGCACCACCGAATTCCTTGAAACCGACCAGATGCGGAAACGCCTTCCGGAGCCGAAAAAACAGATCGGCCCTGGTCTCGAAGCCATAATAGGGGCTGTTGTAGATGACGCTCGGCAGGCCATCACCCGCCTCGAGCACCGCGCTGAAGTGCGCTTCCTGCGCGGCGGGGGAACTGCCGCGCGAGAGCACGCGCGGGATCAGCATCAGGCCCGCAGCGCCGACGCGTTTGGCATGGGCGGCGAGTGCGGCGGCGCGAGCCGGGCTTTGCGCGCCGGTGCCGACGACGACCTTCAGGCCCGCCGCCACCAGATGCCCGACGCCCTCAAAGCGCTGCTCGTCAGAAAGCAGGGGCCAGTCTCCCATGGAGCCGCACCAGACGACGCCACCCATGCCGTGCCCGGTGAGTTCCTGGCCTTTGCGCACCAAAGCGGCAAAATCAGGCGCACCATCCGGCCCGCACGGGGTCATCAAAGCGGGAAGAACGCTGGAAAAAATCGCTGCCGTCATCATTGTCTCCGCTCAGGGGTCCAGCATGTGATGCCCAAATGCCGGAACCGTCAACATGCTGCTCGAATGTCAGTGACGTTTCAGGTTCAGGCGCTTCAGGTTCAGGCAAAGGCAATGGCGATGCCACGCCGGTCGGCCTCGGCTTCGATCATTTGCGTGATCGCCATCAGGTCGTCCAGTGTGACCTCAACCTCCTCATGAGGTGCCAGCCAATGCGTCCACTGGTCGAGATCAATGATGGTTTCATCATCCTCGACATGGCTGGCGAGCATGGCGGTCTTGTCCTTCCACGCCACCCGCACCCAACCTTGTTCAAACACAATGCTCATGCCTCTTTCCCATCCTCTGTCGCCACTAGTTCAAGAATTTTGCGCATCAGACTCGGCAAGGCAGCCTCTCCAAGCTGTTCGCGCGCCAGCCATGATTGATGGGGCGGCAATGGCGCCGGATTGCTGATCGTGCCGCGCCAAACGGTGAGACTGAGCCCGAAATGGGTGAAGACATGGCGGACATTGCCCGGCAGTTTGCGCCAGGCGATGCCCTCGGGCAGAAGCGGGACACGGGAATCAAGCCCGCGCAGGGGAAAGCCGGTCATGCCGCCCAACAATCCACGCGGCGGCCTGATTTCAACCAGCACCGCGCCACGCACCTGCGTCAGAAAATAGGCCTCACCCTGGCGCTCGGGCCGCACGGATTTGGGCGCGCGGCGCGGATAGGTGCCGGGGTTGGCAGAGGCGGCGCGGCAATGCTGCTGCACGGGGCAGACCAGGCAGCGCGGCTGGCGCGGCGTGCAAAGGGTCGCGCCCAGATCCATCATCGCCTGCGCATAATCGCCGGGCCGTTGCCAGGGCGTCAGGGCATCGGCTTTGGCGCGGATCTGCGCTTTGGCGGCGGGCAGCGGCGCATCAACCGCATAAAGCCGCGCCACCACCCGCTCGACATTGCCATCGACCACGACGGCGCGCTGGTCAAAAGCAATCGCGGCGAGGGCGGCGGCGGTGTAGGGGCCAATGCCGGGAAGCGCGCGCCAGCCCTGCTCGTCCTGCGGGAAGACGCCGTTCAGATCATGAGCGATATAAACAGCGGCCTCATGCAGCCGGCGGGCGCGGGCGTAATAGCCAAGCCCGGCCCAGGCGCGCATGATATCCTCCCGCTGCGCATTGGCGAGCGCCTGCACATCGGGCCAGCGCGCCAGAAAGGCTTGAAAATAAGGGATGACAGTCGCCACCAATGTCTGCTGCAGCATGATCTCCGAAAGCAGAACCTCGTAGGGCCGGGCGGTGGCACCGGGCGGGGCGCGCCAGGGCAAGGCCCGGTGGGCCTGATCATACCAGGCCAGAAGGTCGGCCGAAAAGCGCGATGGATCCGGTTGGGCGCGGGTCATGTTTGTGCTATAGGCAAAGACATCATCTCCGTCGAGGCTGGCGTAACACCGATGCAGACCAGACCCGCCCGCCGCGCGTCAGCCGTGCCTTTGGGCCAGCTCATAGGGGCCTCGCTCGACCCGTTGCTGGCCAAGCGCGGCTTTACCGAGAGCGGGCTGATCATGAATTGGCAGGCTATCGTCGGCGACCGCTTGGCGAAGGTCTGCACGCCGGAAAAAATGCTCTATCCGCCGCGCGGCCCCAAAACCGCACCCGATGCGAAAAGCCAGCCCGCCACTCTGGTGCTGCGGGTGGAAAGCGCCATGGCGCTGGAATTGCAACATCTGGCTCCGGTGATTGTCGCCAGGATCAATGGCCATTTCGGCTGGGCCGCGGTTGCCAAATTATCGCTGCGCCAGGGGCCGGTGGCGACCAAGATGCTGAAAAAGCCACCAAGGCCGCAACCCGATGCGGCGATGCAGGCCAAAGCCCGCGCCATCAGCGCCGGAATTGAGGATGAGACGCTGCGTGAGCACCTGGCTACCCTGGGTGCCCTGGTGCTGCGCGAACAAGGTTGATCAAATCCCTGCGAGGCGCGTTCAATGCGAACAAATGCCGTCTTTCAGTCACAGTCAAAATGCATTAAGCCAAGTCAAGGAAACGGTTTCAAACTCACAGGAATGCCCATGTCCAACAGCTTTACCCTTGATCGCCGCCGTCTGCTGCAATCGGCCACCGTCGGCGGGCTGATGCTGCTGGCCGGCAGTGGCCGCGCGCTTGCCGCCGGGCCGGATTACACCATGGCGCAGTTGATGATCCCGATGCCGCTGAAAGACCTGCCCGAGGGCAAGCCCGGCGCGCCGGTGACCATCATTGAATATGCCTCGATGACCTGTCCGCACTGCGCGCATTTTCAGGTCGAGACCATGCCGCAACTGAAAAAAGATTATCTCGATACCGGCAAGGCTGTGCATATTCTCCGTGAATTTCCGCTTGATCCGCTGGCGACCGCCGCCTTCATGCTGGCGCGCTATGCGGGCGATGACAAGCGCAATGCGCTGGTTGACATGCTGTTCCGGCGCCAGAACGATTGGGTCTATGTCGACAAGCAAATTCCGGCGCTCACCAAACTGGTGGCAGAAGTTGGTATCACGCCCGATGATTTTGCCAAGTGCCTCGCCGACAAGACGCTGTATGACAATGTCAACAAGATGCGCGACATTGCCGCCAATAATTTCAAGGTTGATTCGACCCCGACGTTTTTCATCAACGGCCGCCGCCATGAGGGCGATTTTGAGGTCAAGGATCTGGCTGATCTGATCAAGGTTTAGGGACTGTCATGGCGGCGCTTGCTGATCTCTTCCCCGGCTTTGACCAACATCAGGTCGAGGGGCCCGGTGGTGGCAGTTTTGCACGGGTTGGCGGCAAGGGTCCCCCCGTGGTGCTGCTGCACGGGTTTCCGCAGACCCATGTCGAGTGGCACAAGATTGCGCCCCTGCTGGCGCAGCGCTTCACCCTCGTCATCCCCGATCTGCGCGGCTATGGCCGCTCGGCCATGCCGGAAAGCCGGGCTGGCCACGCCTATGCCAAGCGGCTGATGGCTGAGGATATTATCGCGCTGATGGCGCATTTTGGCTTTGCCCGATTTGCGGTTGTCGGCCATGATCGCGGCGCGCGGGTGGGTTACCGCCTGGCCCTTGATCATCCAGAAAAAGTTACGCGGCTGGCGCTGATCGACATTTTGCCAACCTATCAGATGTGGGCACGGATGGATGCGGCGCGGGCCTTGCAGGCCTATCACTGGATGTTTCTGGCCCAGCCGGAGCCTCTGCCTGAAACCCTGATTGCTGGGGCACCGCAGCATTATCTTGACCACACACTGGCAAGCTGGACATCTGCAAAATCATTAGCGGCCTTTAGTCCTGACGCGCTGGCGCATTACCGTGCCGCCTTTGCGGCACCGGGCCGTGTCCATGCCTGCTGCGAGGATTATCGCGCCGGGGCGACGCTGGATCGCGCCGCTGACGAGGCTGATCTGGCGGCGGGCCGCACCCTGACGATGCCGGTGCTGGCATTATGGGGCACGGCGGGGATTCCGGCAGGTGCAAAAAGCGGTGCCGGGCCGCTCGACCTCTGGCGACCCCTCGCCCCCGGTATCACCGGTGCTGCGCTTGAGGGCGGGCATTTCCTGCCCGAGGAAAACCCCGCAGCAACAGCCGCCGCGCTATTGGCCTTTCTTTGACCAGCACCCCATATAGATGAGGATCGCGGGTCAGAGGGGGTTTGAAAGCATGAGGGCGGCACATGACGGCAGACCGCGCATCGGGCTGGCGCTTGGCGGTGGCGGGGCGCGTGGTCTCGCTCATATCACGGTGCTGGAAACGCTGGATGACATGGGACTGCGGCCCTCGATCATTGCGGGCACCTCAATTGGCGCGGTGGTTGGCGCGGCCTATGCCGCTGGCGTGAGCGGCGCGCGTTTGCGCCAGCATGTGCTCGGCCTGGCGCGCGACCGGCCCGATGTCATGGCCAAACTGCTGAAGGCCCGTGTCGGCCGCGTGACTGATCTGTTTGCCGGGAAACTGGTCAATCCGGCGACGATTGATGCCGAGGTTTTCCTGGATCACTTCTGGCCGCAAGCGGTGCCAGACCGGTTCGAGGATCTCGAAATCCCGTTCATGGCGGCAGCCACAGATTTTACAGGCCGCCGTGAGGCGCTGTTCAGCACCGGCCCGCTCGCGCCAGCGGTGGCGGCCTCCATGGCGATCCCTGGCCTCATTCGCCCGGTGGCTGCCGAAGGCATGCTGCTGGTTGATGGCGGCGCGGTGAACCCCCTGCCCTACAATCACCTCTTTGGCAAAGCCGATATCATCATCGCGGTGGATGTCACCGGCGGCCCGCTCGAAGACACCACCAAACGCCCGACGGGGTTCCAGTTGATGTTTGGCGCGGCGCAGATCATGGCGGGCTCCATCACGGCGCAAATGCTGAAGGCGCGCGCGCCCGATGTTCTCCTGCGGCCCCCGGTCGATATGTTCCGCATGCTGGATTTCTTCAAAGCCGCGCAGATTTTTGAAGCGGCCGCGCCTGTGGCCAACGCGTTGCAAGCCCGGCTGGCACAACTCATGGCCAGCGCCTGAGCCGGGGCTTGCCAAGGCCAGTGTGAGGTTTGGCTGGGGCGGGAGAATGCGAAGCCCGCGTTAGTGCCCGTGCGGTGATTGGCAGTCCTATTCACCGCATATGTTGCGGTGAATGGCTGTCTTGATCACGCCTTCGAGGGTGCGGAGACAATCCTTG
>VFSW01009290.1_pt1 | contig 14049 bp, 11 predicted proteins | sample 5358111 | NCBI WGS metagenome assembly VFSW01 (sample SAMN11554181, study PRJNA540505) | mine drainage metagenome | isolation source: sediment from site ElyBrook_90M | place: USA: Ely Copper Mine, Vershire, VT | collected 2017
TTTGCAGCGTCGGCTTTGCAGCGTCGGCTTTGCAGCGTCGGCTTTGCAGCGTCGGAATCGCCTTAGTGCTGCAAGCCGCTTACCACACGCGCATATTTGTCCGCCAGCGCCTGCGCCGCATCACGCGAGCGTGACTCCGCCAGAACGTGGAAGAGCGGGCGATCGGCGTCCGGCAACACCAGCACCCAGCCCTCGCCGCCGAGGTCAATCTTCACCCCGTCGATTGGCTCCTCGCTGCGCTCCCGATACTGCTCGCTGAGGATACGCATCACCTTGCCCTTGTACTCCCAGGGGCAGTTGACTTGCGTGCGAATCAAATGATACGGCGGGAGGTTACTGACCACATCAGAGAGCCGCGTCTCCTCGCGAGCTAGCGCCTCCAGCAGCTTCAGCGTAGCGAACATGCCGTCGAAGGCCGGGTGCAGCTCCGGGAAGACGAAGCTGCCCGTATCATTGCCAACCATCGCCACGCCCGCCGCCACAGCCGCGCTGGTGAGCGCCTGCGACATCACCTTGGTGTAGACAACGCTGCCCTTGTAGCGCTTGGCCACCTGCTCGATCACGCTGGGCGCGGTGACGGGCGCCGCGACAACGCCACCAGGGCGCTGCCGCAGTGTCAGGTCGATCATCGCCGCCAGCAGCTTGCCGCCATCCAGCAACTCACCACGATCATCTACGACATAGATGCGCTCGCCGCTGGTATCCAGACGCACGCCGAGATCGGCGCGCAGAGCGCCGGTGATCGAGCCGAGCACCTTGATGTCGCGCTCGAACTCCTCGCCAGTGCGCGAGTAACGCGCCGGATCGCGCGTCGCGTTCAGCGCGATGACATCCGCGCCAATTTCGTTGAAGATTGGCGCCATGACATCCACGCTGGCGCCGTGGCCGTAGTCCATCACCACGCGATAGCGACGCTTGCGCAGCGCCTCCAGGTCGAGCGCGCGCAGGAAGGCGTCAGTGTAGCGCTTGCGCACGTCTGGGGCGTACTGAATCGAGCCAATGTCGTCTAGATAGACGCGGCGGAAGTCTTCGCGGAAGAACAGGTTCTCGATCTTGCGCTCGGTGTTCTTGCTGATGTCCTGCCCGTTCTGGTCGAAGAACTTGATGTCGAGGATGCGCGGATCGAACGGCGAGAGGCGGATATGCACACCGCCAGCCGCATCGGTCGTGCGCACGTAGTAGCGCGCGACGGGCAACGGCACGTCCTCCAGGTCCTGCACGTTGATGCCTGCCGATGGCAGGCCCGAGATGATGGCGCGCTTGATCATGCGCGGCGTCTTGTGAGCATCGCGGTTGACGCAGACCACTGATCCCCTGGAGAGCGCAGCGCCATAGGCGGCGCCGAGGCGTGCGGCGAAATCGGGAGTGATGTCGACGTTCACCAGACCAGTGACGCCGTAGCGCCCGAAGAGACCGCGTCGGCCCGCCGACCCCCAAATGATGCTGCTCGTGATGACCGCGCCGGTCTCGATCTCTTTGTTCGGCCAGATCTTGACGCCCGGCTGCACAATGGCGTTCTCGTTGATGACGGAGTGATCGCCGATGACGGCCCCCTCGAACATCACCGCGCGGCTCTTGACGCTGGTCGAGGCGCCCACCAGCGCGCCACGAAGCTCCGCACGCTCGCCGATGTAGGAGTTGTTCCAGACGACGCTGCGATCGACCTGGGCAAAGTCATCCAGAATAGTGTAGTGGCCGATGCAGCTAGGCCCGTGCACGATCACGCCCTCTTTGAGCCGGGCGTCATGCCCAATGTAGGCCGGGCCGAAGACCTGCGCGCTGGGCGCGATGTCCACGTTCTCCTCGACCCAGACGCCGCCGCCGATATCCTTGCCTGGAATCGGCAGCTTGACCAGACCTTGCAGCATGTCGGCGTTGGCGCGCATGTACTCGGCGAGGTTGCCGACATCGCACCAGTAGCCTTCCGCGATGTAGCCATAGATTGGGTCGCCCTTCGCCAGCATCATCGGGAAGAGTTCCTGGCTGAAGTCGAACTGCTTGTCTTTCTCGAAGTACGAGAAGATTTTGGGATCAAGCACGTAGATGCCGGTATTGATCGTATCGCTAAAGACCTCGCCCCAGCTTGGTTTCTCGAGGAACTTCTCGATATGCCCGTTCTCATCGGTGGTAATGACACCGTACTCAAGCGGGTTGGCGACATGCGCCAGCGTGAGCGTCGCCATCGCGCGGCGGCGGTTATGCGAGTCAATGATAGCGGAGAGATCGAAGTCGGTAAGCGCGTCACCACTGATGACGAGAAACGGCTCTTGCAGCAGCTCTTCGGCGTTCTTGACACTGCCCGCTGTGCCAAGAGGCGACTCCTCGCGCGAATAGGCGATTTTCATGCCGAGGCTCGCGCCATCGCCAAAGTAGTCTTCGATGGCGCTCGCCATGTACTGCACCGTGACGACGACTTCGGTGATGCCATGAATTTTGAGCAGGTAGAGGATGTGTTCCATCACCGGACGCCCGACGATAGGCGCCATCGGCTTTGGCCTGGAAACCGTCAATGGTCGCAGACGCGACCCTTCGCCACCCGCCATGACGACGGCCTTCATCTCATACCTCCTCATCGTGAGTCCGTCGAAGTCCACGCGCCATCGCGCGAACGTGTGCCCGTAGCTCTAGGGAGTGATGCCTTGCAGGCCGCGTGTGCGTCGCTGTCCCACCCATTCCGCCGCGCCACAGCGAAGCCTGCTTGCCTGGCATCGTCATGGGGCGGGCGATACGGGACCGGCGAGCGCCTCACCCAGCGCGTGCGTCGATTCCCTCCGCGCGCCGACGATACAGGTGGCCAGGCCATCAAGCTGTATCGTACCACAAACGGCGCCAGTGTCCTGGGCGATGGAGAAACAAAAAGGAAGCGACCTCACGGCCGCTTCCCACTGGCGCGCCCGCCAGGCTCGCACGGGCGCCAGTCAGTTCCAGATATGCTTGCTATCGTCACCGAGCCAGAGCCGACATTGACGGTCGAACTCCTGGCGACGGGCCTCCTGGTCATTGCGCGTTTGCAGCTCGATCAGACGCACTGCTTCTTCCAGAGTAAAGCCATCATCCAGCAGGGCGTCAATTAGCAAGTCTTCGTACTGACTCATCTCGACACCTCCTGATCTCGCATGAGCGCAGGCAGATGAGGGTAAGTGTCTACGGGTAAGGCGCTTCAGTGCGCCACGCTACGACTGTGCTGCTCTGCGAACCTGCTTACCCTCTGCCTGCGCGCCACTGCGCCGCCACGCTGGCGACGCCGCTGGGCGCACCGACGAATCATGGTGGCGCTGGCGCGCCCGTCATAAGACTATATAGCGCGTAGAGCGAGATGCTCGCCACAGGTCCCAGGCAATCCGGCCACGTGTTCAACTGGTTGCGCGTCCAAACGCTGAAGATCAGACGGCGGCGGCATGCGGGCGCGTCGCTATGCCCAGGCGACGCAACATCGCATCGTGGGCCTGCCACTCGCGCGTGTCGTCAAGCGGAATCAGCGCGCTATCCGCTTCGGCGCCATAGCGATGATGCAGCGCCAGGCCGATCAGGTGGTCAGCGAGGTGCGGATTCTTTGGCAGGAGCGAGCCGTGGAGATAGGTGCCGTAGGTGGCGCGATAGACACAGCCTTCGCCGTGGTCTTCGCTGTTGTTACCGTGGCCGGCCAGCACGCGCCCCAGCGGCTGCGCGCCCGCGCCCAGGTACGTGCGTCCGCCGTGATTCTCGAATCCTACCAGCGTCTGGTCACCCCATTGCAACGCGACGTTGCCGATGCAGCGTGCGACCGCCTTGCCCTTATGAATCGTCCAGGCGTCGAGGATGCCGACGCCCTCCAGTTCTGGCCCCTCCGCGGGGCGATAGAACTTCGCCAGCAGTTGATAGCCGCCGCAGACGCCAAGGACTGGCATATCTGACTCGACCGCCTCGCGCAGCGCGCTGGCCTTCACCTCGCGCAAGTCGCGCGCGACCTCATCCTGCTCCTTGTCTTGCCCACCGCCGATGAACAGCATATCGAAGTCGTCTGGGCGCAAGGTGTCACCCAGGTCGAGCGTGACATGCCGCAGTGTCACGCCGCGCCAGGCGCAGCGCTGCCGCAAGGTGATGATGTTGCCGCGGTCGCCATACATGTTGAGCTGGTCGGGGTAGAGATGGCCGAGCCGCAGCTCGAAGGGGCGCGTCGCGTTTGTCTCAGGCGTCTCAGGCATCTCAGGCATCTTCCTGCTCCCAATAGCGCGGCGTGTAGCCACGTCGCTCCAGCTCACCACGCACCGCCAGCATCGCCGTGTACGTGGGAATGATGTAGAGCGTCCCGCCGGGTGGCGTCCGCTCCAGCGCATGCGTCAGCGCCGCACCGATCTCCGGCGAGACATACTGCGGCTCGGCGCCGATGTACTTGAGTCGCAGCGCGAGATCGTAAGCGCGCGAGCCGCCAGCGACCACATACGCGGTGGCGCCCGCGAGCTGCTCGAAGTCGGCGTCCCAGATCCAGGAGACATCCTCGCCGTCCGCCGCGCGGTCGTTCAGCAACATCAGCAGCCGCTTGCCTTCCGCTGCGGGATCGCTGGCGCGGTCGCTGGCCAGCGCGCGCAAGACCTCGTTCAATCCGGTCGGGTTCTTCGCGAGCAATATGCGAACCTTGCGCCCATCTGCGATGATCTCCTCAGCGCGGCCAAAGGCGGGTGTGAAGCGCTCCAGCCCGCCGACGATGGCGTCGAGTGGGGCGCCCATCGCCACGCCCGCTGTCGCGGCCGCCAGCGCATTATAGACGTTGTAGAGGCCTGGCAAGCCGACGGTGACTTCAGCGTCGCCCAGAGGCGTTTCGAGCTGGAAGCGCGCCGTCTCCATCCCAGCGGAGATGACACGCGCCGCGCGCACCTGTGGCGTCGGGCGGGCAAAGCCACATTGCGGGCAGGACCAGTGGCCGATGTGACTGTAGAAACGCGGCGCGAAGGTCAGCGGCGCGCGGCAGCGCGGGCAGGTGCGTGTATCCACCACCTGCGCCACCGAGTCGGAGTCGGCGTGTGTTGGCGTCTGCTCGACACCGTAAAACAGCGTCGGGCCGCCGTAGCCGTCCGCCAGCGCCGCTACCGCCGGGTCATCAGCGTTGAGCGCGAGCAGGGTGGTTGCAGGGAGCTGGCGCAGGCTTTCACGCCAGCGCTCGGCGACAGTATCTACCTCGCCATAGCGGTCGAGCTGATCGCGGAAGAGGTTGGTGACCAGCACGACGCGCGGGCTAAGGTCGGTGGCGATGCGCGCGAAGGCGGCTTCATCCACCTCCAACGTGAATGCGCCGTCGCCGTCGGCTTCGAGGCGGCCTGTGGGGCCAGCCCGCCGTAGCAACGTCGTGGCGATACCGCGCGCCAGGTTCGAACCTTCACGGTTGCGCCAGACTCGCAGCCCGCTAGCGCGCAGAATATACGCGACGAGGCCGCTGGTCGTCGTCTTGCCATTCGTGCCAGTGACGACGACGCACCCATGCTGCGCCTGCGCCGCCAGCCGACGAATGAGCTGCGGGTCGGTGTACTGCGCAACCAACCCCGGCAGGCTGGTGCCGCCGCTGATGCCCAGTCGCCGCGCCAGTCCACCGGAGGCGCGTCCCAGCAGAATCGCAAGCGCGGTGCGTGGCGCCGCTGCGACACGGCGGCGCGCCGGGCGGCGTGGCGGAGCGCGCCGGATAGCGGAAGTATGTGGGCGGGCATCGGCTGGTCGCTCTGCGCTCATGCTGGCTCCGTTTCGGGTTCAGAAAGCAGGCGACGGATGATCTCGACGAGGGTCTCCTGCGGAACTGGCTTAACGAGATACGTGTCGGCGCCGAGCGCCAGGGCCTGTTCACGCTGGCGGTCGGCGCCGCGCGAGGTGAGGATGGCGACGCGCACGCCCTCGTACTGCGGCGACGAGCGCATGATGCTCAGCAGGTCCAGCCCATTCAGGCGAGGCATCTCCACGTCAAGGATCACCACGCGCGGCCGCTCGTGCGCCATCAGCTCCAGCGCTTCATAGCCATCGCGCGCCACACTGGCCTTGAAGCCAGCCTGCGTCAGCGCCTGCTCCAGTGTCCGGCGAATCGTCGCGGAGTCGTCTACGATCAGCACCCAGGGCTCAGGAAGGGCGAGCGCGGTGGGCGCGGCCGGGCGCAGGTTGATCTCCTCTCCCATCAGGCGCTGCGCTAGCGCCTCCTGCGGATCGATCAGCAGCGCCACCTGGCCATCCTCTGGGCGCACGACCACTCCACGCACGGCCCGCCGCTGGAGCGGCCGCGGCAACGGGCGCACAGCGGCGTCGCGCACGTCGCTCTCGCCCACCGCCTCCACCAGCAGCGCGACCAGCGTGTCGCGCATGCGAATCACCACCGCGCGCGTGAGCGTTTCCGGGTTCTGCACGAAACCCAGCGTCTCGGCCAGCGCATAGGCGGCGATCTCACGCGTGGCCGTCTCATCTGGCGTGCCGCGCGCCTGAGCAAGGGAGTCCTCGGGCTGTACGGGCAGGTCTACCGTCAGGCGCCACTCGCGTAGGCCAGACTCAGCGGACGCTGAGGTCGCCGCCGGTCGCAGGCGCTCTGGCGTGAGCATGGCGGTGTGCTCCACCAGCTCAAAGGGCAGCGCGAAGACCTGCCCCACAGCATGCGTCTCTAGCACCGGCTGCACGCTCAGTGAGATTGGCGCGCGAATCTGAAAGACGGTTCCCATACCCGGCTCGTTGCGCACGCTGATCGAGCCTTTGATATCGCGGACGGCGTTGTCGACCTCGGAGAGGCCGATGCCGCTGCCCGCCAGCGCTGCGGCATGCGTGGAGGCATCTGGACTGCCAGTGGTCACGCCGGGCAGAAACATCAGATGGAGCGCCTGCTGCGGCGTGAGCGCGTGTTGCCCCGTGACCGGGATCAGATTACGTTCCTGTGCGACCTTCACCAGGCTTTCCACATTCACGCCACATCCATCGTCTCCGACCTCGATGACGACACTGGCGCCCGCATTGTAGGCGTGAATCCAGATGCGCCCACGCGGCGATTTGCCAGCCTCCACCCGCTCACGGGGCGATTCGACGCCGTGCGCGATGGCGTTGCGTAGCAGCTGGACCAGCGGCTCCTCGAGTTTCTCGCGTAGCGAACGATCAATCTCAACTGATTCTCCCTGGATATCCAGCTCTACGAGCTTGCCCATGTCCTCTGCGGCCACCATCGCAGAGACACGCAGACGCGGGATGATCTCGTCCAGCCGGGCAAGGCGAATGCTCATCACCTGCGTCTGGATGTCGCGGCTGATCGCCTCCTGCGCCTCGGTCAGATGATTGTGCAGGCCGAGCAGCGTTGAAAGCGCATGGTAGTTGGCGTTGACGTCCGCCACCACCTCGGTCAGCGCACGCAGCGCCGCGTCCATCTCGCTATGCTGCTCGTATTGCAGGCTGCTCCACGAGGCGCGCAGCGCTCCAGATGAGGTGGCCGCCGCAATAGGCGCGGTCACGCCACTTGCCCCGGGTGAAGTGAGTGGGGCGGTGAGTGGATGCGAGACGCCAGCCCGCAGTGCGCCGGACGGCGGGCCTTCGAGCGCCAGCGGGTATGAATCGCTGATCTGCGCCCCCTTCTCACGCAGTCGCACCAGCGCGTCCAACATGTCGCCCTGCGCTTTGGCGATCTCGCCGCGGTTGCGCGCCAACGCGCCACGGTGGGCCGCCAACGCGCTCAGCTCGTTCATCAGCACATCGAGCTTCTGCGCCTCGACGTGCAGCGACAAGTTGTGGTCGCGCTCGCCACGCTCGCGCAGCGGCGCGTCCGCGCTAGCGTGATCCGCTGAGTGAGGGCGCGGCTCAGGCGCTACCGCCGCCGACGGGAGCAGGGAGCGGTGGAGCAGGTGAGCGTCGTCGAGTAAGCTGGCGTCCAGGTCGTCGAGCGATTGCGCCGCCTCCATCGCCCGCTCGAAGAGTTCGAGAAAGCGAGCCAGACCTGCCACGAGCGCGCCATCGTCGGCGTCGTCGGCGCCTGCGCTCTCGCGCCGACGCTGAGCCGACATGATGACCTCCTCGAAGAGCCTTGCAAGGGATGTGAACCCGGGGAAGCCCATCGTCGCGGCGGAGCCTTTGATCGTGTGCGCGATTTCGCCCATGCGAGTCAGCGTCGCGGCCTCGCCAGGCTGCCGCCCGAAGGTGAGCAGCAATTGACCGAGGTCGCGCAGGTCTTTTTGCGTCGCCTGGACGAAGCTGCGCTTCAACTCAGGCGGAATCTCATCGAACTCGTCGATGGTCATGCCGCCAAAGACGGGGACCGCGCCTCCACTTTGGGTTCGCGCAATGAAGATCGGCATAGCGCTCATGCGCGTCAGCGCATCGGCGTCGGCCTGCGCATCGGCCCGCGCATCGCGTGGAAGCAACTCGGCGCTGGCAAACGATTGCACCATCGCCATCTGTTCTGGTGTCAGCTTGCCGCTGCCTGAAGCGGTGGTCCCGCCAGCGTCCGCTGATCCCAGGCGCAGCGTCGCCTCCAGCAGGCTCGTCGTGGCCATGTCCGCAGGGGTGGCCGGCTCGATCACGCCCGCGCGGGCCATCCGTTCGACTCGCCAGCTCAGATACGCCAGCGCGTCATGCGCGCCCAGCGGCGCAAAGGGTATCGTCTCGCTGGCAGTGTGGACGCCATGAGTCTCTCCCCCAGCGCTGGCGTCCAGCGCTGCCGCTGGCGCGACTGGCGCGTGCATAGCGGCCGGCCGTCCGCCCAAACGCCGCGCGGGCGCGCGCCGACGGCCAGCGCCAGCCGCGCGATCTCGCGCAGCGTGTGTCGGCGGCGCTCAGGCGGTGTGGCGTCGCGCAACGCGTCGGTCTGTGACGTGATCGCGTTGAGCAGCTTGCGCATCTCGATGATGAAGCGCTCGAAACCGGTCGAGTCTGTCATCGAATCAGTCGTCGATTCAGTCATGCGCAGGGCGCTCCTCCAGCGCGGAGAGCATGTCATCGGCGAGCCGGGCGACATCCAGCGCATAGGTCGGGCGGCCCAGGTCGAGCGTCGTGACGCCGCCTAGCAGATAGCGCGGCAGCGGCGCGTCGGCGGGCAGAGTGGCAGGATCCAGCGGCGCCAATTCATCTGGCTGGAGCGCGCGGATATCACCGATGCGCTGCACGAGCAGCGCGATGAGGCGCTCACCCTCGCCGACGACGATGGCTTGCGGCGCAGATACGCTGACTGGCGCTACTGGCGTCGGCGCGTCGGCGGAGTCGGGGCCATGCATCAGCATCGGCATTGGGTCAGCCAGCGCGACCAGATCGGTGCGCAGCGGAAAGACGCCCCAGAGCCACGCTGGACTGAACGGCAGCGCGATGTACGGCGGCGCGCTGAACAATACCTCACGCAGATCGGGCAACCGCGCAAGATAGGGCGTATCGCCCAGCCAGACCAGCAGGCGCTCATCTTCGAGTGCAGCGGCGCCTTCGGCGTCTGCGCGGGCGTCGAGCGGAATCAGCGCATCCGACGATTCCGACGATTCCGCGTGCGCGAGCCGACGCAGCAGCGCCTGTTCCTCATCATTCATCGCCTTCACGCAGCTCTCGCTCCCCCGCCCTGCTATACCCACGTCCATAGGGGTTCATGCGCAGGGTTTCCGCGCCCCCATCAGGGCGTGTGGCTACCACTCCGTGACATTCAGCAAGCCCAACGCCTCGCACACGCGCTTGACCAGGTCGTCTGAGGCGAATGGCTTCTCGATGTAGCCTCTCGCGCCGACCATGTGCGCCTTCAGGTGGTTGACGATGCCACCCATGCCAGAGAGCATGATAATCTGCGTCTGCGCAAATCCAGGATTCTTGCGCAGATCCCTCGCCAGGTCATAGCCATTGATGTCGGGCAGCACGATGTCGAGCAGCAACACGCGCGGCGGGGCGACCTGCCGCGTGTACAGCGCATGCAACGCCGACAGGCCGTTTGGGAAGGCGACGACCGAAATGCCGACGCGCTGCAGCTTGTACCTGACAATCTTCCGCATGCTCGGTGAGTCATCGATTACCATCACGGGCGCGTCTGGGTCTAGTATAGGCTCCAGTTCCGGCTCATGTCCTGGCGGTAGATTCAGCTCCAGCTCTGAACCGAGCACATACTCCTCGTCTGCGGCGAGACGCCGAGTCGTCCGCGACCGTTCGGGAACACGTCCGTTATCGCTAGCGCGTGTCATGCTGTTATAACTCCTCGTTGAGCGCGACGCCCGGCCAATGAGCGGGACGCCGCTCTGGCGACGCTCTACTGTACAGACAGTGGATAATGACGTATGGAACAGGCAGAACGAGCGCACGCGCATAGCGTACACCCGCGATCAACTGGCAATGGTCATGAATAACGCCTCCCACGCCTCCTGGTTTTGTACCCGTTCTGCGGGCGAGGCGATGCGAGCGTTGATGGCGTGGAACGCGACCTCCAGCGCATGCTGCAAATGGGCGCGGTACTCGATGAACAGGGCGCTTGGCGTGGAATCGGCGCGCGCGTTGCTCTCGAATACCTTGCGGCAGTAGACCGCGAAGTCCTCAATCGCGATGCGATTGTTCTCGATGACGAACAGATAGTCGCCGACGCCATAGATGCCCTCGCGCTCCAGAATGGTGGCGAGTGTGTCCGGAGACAACGTGACATTGTTGGCGCGATAGGTCTCGGCGAGCGCAACCATCGTCTCGTTCAGGAAGCGCGCCAGCGCCACCAGCCGGTCTGGCTCTGTTTTGCATTTGATCCAGATCTGTTCCATGCTGATGAGCAACGTGAACAGGTCGAATCGCTTCAGTTCGATGCGGTCTGCGACATCAGGCCGACCCGGCGCGCCTGACTCGCGGCTGGGCGTCAGCAGACCCTCGCGCACGAGTGAGCCGACCATGCGCGCCACCTCCAGTTCTGGCATGCGCAGCGATGTGGCGATGCGCCGTACAGTGCGCTGCGAATTGACGCGCGAGATGATGCGCCAGGCGGCGGGATGGAACTGCAACGAGTGGTCAATCGGCGGGTCGCTCGCCATCTGCAGTGAGGTGCGCATACCGGCGGGCAGCACGTACTCCAGCGCGTCCCACTCATGCTGATAGCGCAGCGCCTCCATGACGACGGTGCTGGCCTGGGTGCGCGGGGCGACGGAGTCGGGGGGCATCTGCTCGCCCATTTGAAAGACGTACTCGCCGTTCTTCCACAGCGCCAGCTCGCGGATAGTCCAGAGGGTCTGCATGCGCAGCGCGCGCTCGAGCTGCTGCTGGGTGATGATCTTCAGGTCCACCAGGCGCTCGCCGATGCGCTTACCTAGCGCATCCTGGGTTTGCTGGTGAAAGACGTACTCCATCTGCTGCTGGCTGGCGAATTGTAGCTGCTGGAGCACGTTGCCCAGGGTCAGCGCCTCGCGGTCCTGCTCCTGCGCGCCGACAATGTCGCCCTGACTGAAGTAGACGATGCCACTGCCGCCGGAGTCTGCGTTGAGGTGCAGCGCCCCTGACTTGTAATCCAGGCTCATCGCCTGGAGCAAGTCTATCAGGCCGAGTTCTTCAAGCCGCCCCTGAAATGCACGACCCTGCGCCAATGCGCCTCTCCTCACAGCGTCGCCGCCGCATCCGATAGATGCGAGCGACGGCTCCCTCGTTGACCCACTCGAACACTGCACACGAGCCGACCGCATTATATGCTGTGTGGTCACGTCCCGACAATTCACTACGACCTCTGAGCATGCGCGCGAGTCCCGCAGGACAGACCTCTACTGGACGGTAGGTGATCTCGTGCGGATTGCTCAGCGCAGCGGGCCAACCCGGCGCACATCACTGGGTGGCGCGGCAGAGGCTAGCGCCTGGGCTTCGCGCGCCAGCGTTGGATGCCAGGCGTGCGGCGCGATCTCGGCAAGCGGAGCCAGCGCGAATGCGCGCTCGCTCAGGCGGGGATGCGGAATCGTCAACCTCGGAGTGGCGAGGGCCAGCTCATCGTAGAGCAGGATGTCGATATCTACCAGGCGCGGGCCATAGCGCGGGCCAGGCGCGCGCCCCAGCGCCCGTTCGATGGCCTTGGCAGCATCCAGCAGCGCGAACGGATCGAGTGTGGTCAGTCCTTCGACGACGATATTGTGGAAGCGCGGCTGATCGGTGACGAGCAACGGCGCCGTATCCCAGATGGAGGAGACGCGCGTGACGCGCACGCTGGCCTCCAGCCTGGTCAAAGCCGCCCGCAACAGCGCGTCGCGGTCGCCCAGGTTCGATCCCAGCCCCAGGTAGACGAGATGCTCGCCCGACCCACGTTCGACGGTCGCGCCCGGCGAACCCTCAGCGACCATTCAGCCTCCCATGCCAGAAATATCGGGTGAGCGCCTGATGCCCGGTCTTGCGCGATGCTATAGTATGGATAGTGTTTTCCCGCGCGTGGCGCGACCCAGCCCCACGCGCATCTGTATGATCATCATACACTCCTGGCTGGCGTGACAAGCGTGGTCTGTGCAGCGCATATGCGGAGCGCAGAGGCGCCATCCGTTTTTCTCGATCTGACGATTCCAAAGGCGGTAGAGCGACCTCATGATAGCAATGGTGGGTCTCGACCATCGGCGTGCGAGCGTTGAAGCGCGTGGGCGACTGAGCTTCTCAGACGATCGGCTTGCGGCGGCGCTCCAGACGCTCGGCGGCGACCAGTGGATTGACGAAGTGGTCATCCTCTCGACATGCAACCGGACGGAGGTCTATCTCGCCAGCGCGCGCCCCGAAGAGGCGCTGCGTCAGGTCAACGGTCGCCTGCAAGACACCTTCGCGCGCGCAGGCGTTGGCGCGCAGAGTGACGCCTCGCCAAGCGCGACGTTGACGCGGACTGAGACGCCGACCGAGACTGCGCTCGAGACGCAGATCGAGCTGGCGCAGACCCTCTACACCTGCGAGGGGGCCGCGGTCGCCCAACATCTGTATGAGGTCGCCGCTGGGCTGCGCTCGATGGTAATTGGCGAGCCGCAGATACTGGGACAGGTGCGCGCCGCGCTGACCGCCGCTGAGGCCTCACATGTCGTCGGCGAGGAGCTACGCGCGCTCTTCACGAGCGCGCTCAAGGTGGGCAAGCGCGTGCGCGCGGAGACTGAGATCAACCGAGCGGATGTCTCGGTGGCGGGTCTGGGCGTGCGTGCGGCGCGCGCGGCGCTGGGCGACCTGCGTGGCAAGACGGCGTTGCTGGTGGGCGCCGGACGGACGAATCAACTCAGTGGCGCCCTGCTGCGCGCTGAGGGCGTCGGCGCGATCATCGTGGCGAATCGCTCGCTGGCCTCCGCGTCGGCGCTGGCCAAGCAGCTGGGCGGGCGCGCCGTGGCGCTGGCGCAGATCGTCCCCGCCATCGCCGAGGCCGATGTGCTGATCTCGGCCACCGCCGCGCCGCATAAGGTGCTGAGCCTGGAGACGATCTCCGCTGGGCGCGCTGGCCACGCGCAGCCACTCGTCATAGTGGACCTGGCCGTGCCGAAAGATATCGCTGCGGGGGTCGAGTCACTGCCCGGTGTGACGCTGCTCACGCTGGATACCCTGCGCGACATGGCCGACCCCGACGCGCATCAGGATCCCGCTGTAATCGCCTCACTTCGCGGGCGCGAGCGCGACATCGCGCATGCTGGAGAGATCATCGCAGAGGGGCTGCGTGAGTATTCCCGCGCGCAAACTCTGCGGCTGGCGGTGCCGGGCATCGCCGCGCTGCGCCGCCACGTTGACCTCTCGGAGGAGCAGGAGCTGGCGCGCGCGCTGGCGCAGCTCGACCACCTCTCCGAGCGCGACCGGGCGATCGTCGAGCGTTTCGGCGCACGTCTGGTGGATAAGATGTTTCACCACCTGGTGCGCCGCATCCGCTCGCTCGCAGAGTACGATGAGATTCCGCCTGACGTGACGATGCAGGTGCTTGCGCAGCTCTTCGCTGAGCCAAACGCCCCCGACCGCGACGCCAGTCGCTGAGCCACTTCTCCCTCGACAGGAGTTCCATCGCACAGCGGAGCGTCTTCCCTGCTCGCCGCCGCTTGACACCCCGCCGCCAGCCAGCTACCGTAAGACGCAGACATGCGGGTAGGCGATGGCGCTGGTGGCGGCGCTGACCCCGCCCACGCCGAAAGGGCGAGGCGTGACGATGGCGCG
>VFSW01009291.1_pt1 | contig 14049 bp, 20 predicted proteins | sample 5358111 | NCBI WGS metagenome assembly VFSW01 (sample SAMN11554181, study PRJNA540505) | mine drainage metagenome | isolation source: sediment from site ElyBrook_90M | place: USA: Ely Copper Mine, Vershire, VT | collected 2017
CACCTCATCGCCCTCGACGACCAGGCTCAGCGGAGCGACGTTGGCGACGTTGTACTCCTGAACGAGGGCGTTGAGTGAGTCGAGCAGGTGCTTTTGAAACGACGGCGCCAGGGTCAGGGACAGCCGCTCGATGATGTTCGCCGTCTCCTCATTGGCCAGAGCCGCGAGATTCGAGAAGTCGGTGCGTATGTCTTTGATGCAATCTGATATCAGCATTGACATCATGATAACAGCAATTTGATGGCAAAGTCAACATCAAAGACATTTTTCGGTTGTGCCAGGTCAGAAGGTGTTTTCCGTCAGCGGCGTCGAGACGATGAGCGAGTTGAGCGAGTCGAATTCCGGCGCTCGTTCGCGGCGAACTAGCTGAGTTCGGGGTGCGCCGGGCAGTGCGCCAGCAGGGGTGACTCGACGAGGGCCGCGTCGTCGATCGCGGTGCCACAGACCTGGCACGTGCGATAGGTGCCCGCTCGCAGCCGCTCGAGCGCACGGTCGACGTCGTTCAAGACGGCCTCGATGCGCGCGACGCTGCTGTTGTCGGTCTCGGTCACGGCGAACACGCTAGCCGTCTGCCTACTGGCCCGTCTCGTCTCGCCCCGTCATCATGCGCGAGTCGTCACTGTTGTTCAAATAGAGTGCGTTTGGTTGTCGCTTTTCGATTCTTGCCTGACAGAGTGCTACTCGGACAAAACACCGTTAGGTGGTGCACGAATCAGTAGTCCAGAGTGAGACGGGAGAAGTGTCGTGCTGATCAACGAGATCGGCGTCGCCGACGAGCACGTCGTAGAGATCGCTAGCCGGCGCGTCAGCGACGTGGCGAACCCGAAGGACCGCGAGACACTGGCCATGGCCGTGCAAGCGGCGCTCAGTCACATGAGTGACGCGACGCAGGTGGCGGCCCACGATCGCCCGCCGGCAACTGACATCACTGGTCTCAAGAGTGCACGCACAAAGCCCGCGCCGGCGACGCGCTCGGACGTCGCCTGAAAAGGTCTTCGGGGCATCGTAAACGCGACGTCGAGGTCGCCGAGGGTTGAAGGACTTCGATCGCCCACGTTCGTCGGGTCAGAGTCTTTCACACACTTTGAACTACTGTTGAGCGTTCGGAGTGAGGATTCATCAGCGAAGGACTCCTCTCACCGGGCCGCTGGCGGATAGAGAAATGGCTATTCCCTTGGGTTCTGGAGACCCGTTCTGAAGACCCTTCGGCTGAATTTGGAACGGATGTCGGTCGAATCCACGTTCATACGAGTTTCGGGAGTGGCTTTCAGGTTGACGCGCCGTACTCTGCGGGTCTACGTCGCCTCTCGGAACTGACGAACCCGTGTTAGCGTCCGATTGTGATCGCGCTGTACGACGACGGCAGTCTCGTATGCGGACCTGACCGCCTCGACATTCACTCGTACTACTTCCCCTTCGGCACGAAGTCGATCACCTATTCGTCTATTAAGCGCCTACAGCGCATTGAGATCACCGGTCCCCTGTCTGGCCAGTGGCGCATCTGGGGAACCGGCAACCCGCGCTACTGGGCCAACCTCGACCTGAAGAGACCGCGAAAGAAGGTGGGCTTCATCATCGACCTGGGCCGCCACGTGAACCCCATCGTCACGCCCGACGACCCGGATGTCTTTGAAACCACGATTCGTGAACAGGCGAAACTCACTGAAGGCGGCCCGAACAGGAAGGGTCCATTCATCTGACCCACCGTGGGCCCTGGAATCTCAACGAAGACGGGTGGGGTAGCCTTTGAGTTCCGGGGATTGAGCATTTCTCAATTCAATTCTCCATCCGCCGGGCCGCTAGCTCATCGGGAAGAGCAGGGGACTTTTAATCCCAAGGTGCCGGGATCGAGACCCGGGCGGCCCACAAAACTCCTGGTCATTGGCTCCGGAGTCAACCGATCTAGGTCCTCAAAGTGGCTTGGTGTAGCCACGGGTGTAGCCAGAGCCCTGGACGGCTGCGACGTCGTGCTTGATGAATCGTCGTAAAGGATCGTTCGCATCGCCTCGGCCGCCCTCGCGCGCGAGCGTGGCATGAGGTGCCCGTTGACGTCCTTGGTAACTCGGATCGAGGCGTGGCCGAGCTGCTCGGCAACAACTTCGAGCGGTACCTCCTGAGCGAGGAGGAGCGACGCGCACGAATGGCGCAACTCGTGTATCGACCAGTGACCGAGTCCCGCCTCTTCGCAGATCTTGGGCACGGTTCGACCGAAGGCTTCGGGGTCGAGGGGCGTGCCGATGGTGGAGGTGAAGATCAGCTCGTGCTCGTTGCGCCAGCGCACTCCCCCGACGAGTTCTTCAGCCTCCTGACGTCGCCGGTGACGGTCCAGGACCTCCACCAGTGGTGCGGAGAGGTGAAGGGTTCGCTTAGAGCCGGCGGTCTTGAGATCCACCAAATGAAGTCCTCCCTTGTCACGCACGAGCTGGCGGCGCACGTGAATCACGACCGTTCCTTCGGCCCACTCGACGTCGTTCCAGGAAAGCCCGAGAATCTCACCGCGACGCAGCCCCAGTGAGATCGCTGAGACGTACGCGGCCTCGTGGCGATGGCCGCGTACGGCCGCCAGGAACGTTCTGGCTTGCTCAGGGGTCAGGCTCCTCCCCTCGCGCTGGTTCATCTTGGGGCCTTCGGCGATCGAGGCGACGTTGCGAATGAGCAGTCCGTCTTGCTCAGCCATGCGCAGTGCCCGGCGAAGCGTGGCTCGCGCCATGCGTCGCGTCGAGGGTGAGTAGCCCTTCGCCTCCATGTCGCGCAACATTTGATTGACGTCAGACGGCGCCAATTGGTTGAGGCGAATTCGACCCAGAGAGGGAACGATGTAGTCAGTAACGGCACGTTCGTAGAGAGTCTCGGTGCGCGGTGCGACCGTTCCAGGAATCTGATCTGTGAGCCAGACGTCGAGGTACTGGCCTACGGTGAGACGGTCGGGCGCCAGCTTCACGCCCTGGGCAATCGACGGCTGAAGGGCGCGCATACGTCGAACGACCTCGCCTCGCGCCTTCGAGCTCACCACCCTCCGCACTCGCTTGCCGTCGCGCCAGCCAAGATCCAGAGCGCCGACCCAGAGGCCGTCGTCGCGCCGGTAGATCGAGCCCTCACCACTACCCCGTCGACTAGCCACGCCGCCTCCTCAAGTCTCCTTGCACCATCTCTACCCCAGCCCTACGACGCATCGTCGAGGTAGCGCACGAAGTCACCCAGGTCGCTAAAGCGGACGCGTCGACACGATCCAATCTTCACCGACTTGAGTTCACCGCAATAGAGGAGCTCATACACCTTCGATCGTCCGACACCGAGAACCCCCGCGACCTCGATGACGGTGAGAAGGCGCGGATCCCGCATCCCCAACGGTCTTGAACAGTCGTCAGCCACGACAGAATCCTCCAATACTTGCCGAGTCTTGAGTTCCAGCTTCAATCTTCCGACAGACTCCCGGTCTGCCTCAGGCTCGGCTGAATCGCTCGATGCGCCCATGTCCCTCCTTACGAGGGATGAGACATTCATCCCCCATAGGAGTAGGACGTTTTCTGGCCCCTTTCGAACACAATGTTCCGTCAGAGCCCTGCAGATTCCTCTCGACAGCACTCATGTCGGGAGATTTTGGGATCACACACTTGGCCCGATGGGCCGACCGCGCGCTACGCGCCGGTCAGCCCCGGGCGAGGAGCTGGTGAGCCGTACGACCGGAGAGAGTCGATCGGTGATGAACAGTTCTTGCGAATTCATGGGGTCGCTGGGCGTCGCCGCCCCCTCGGCCACTCGATCCAAGGACACGCACTTCTCGGCCAAGTATCGTCGACTGGCCGCCCAACGCGGACCGATCGAGGCCGTGGTTGCCATCGAACACGCGATGCTGGTGGCCATTTGGAACATGCTCTCAACGGGCACCACCTACCAGGATCTCGGTTCCGACTTCCATCTACGACGAGCACCTGACCGAACCAAGACACGTGCGCTCAAGCAATTGCGGGACTTGGGCTACGAGGTGACTCTCGCACCCATCCTCAACTAAGAGAGAATCTTCGCGTCAGAGATCAGCAGACTATCCCAAATGGCGAAACTCGGCGCCTTCAATTGCCGAGTTGCGCTAGCCGCTTCAATGAACCAGTTCAATGACGAACTGCCAACTGACTCAACAAGAAGGGCGAAGCAGAATATGGAACGGCTGGATGCCAACGAGCTCAGAATGGTGCTCTCCTAGGAATGAGATGGCTACCGGCAGGGACCGGACCGCGATGTAAGTATTCGGCCCAGCAACACATCGCTCGGAGTAGCGAATGCCGATCGAGACGCTGGCGTGGCCCGCAATACTTATCGGGTGGAACTTGCCAAGGCTCCCCCAGTAATGGTTACCTCCGCCGCTAAAGAAGACGGTGTACGCCAGCAGTGAAGGACCTGAGGTAGGTGGCTGGACGGCATTCAGTGTCACGCCGAAGTCTCCACTGTTCTGCAGGACGACTATGATTTCGACGCTGAAGGTATTCGAGGGTTCAAGCCATACCTGCGGCTCAGTTCCGCCGGCGACATTTCCGTTCTGGAGTGCCTTGACGACATTGCCGCTCGAATCAAGTACTCGAGAGAACGAAATCATGCTCCGGATCGGGGGATCATAGGTGGCGCGCAGCACGAAGCCAGCTAACAGGGCGACGACGACCAACACCGCCAACGCGGCCCATAGAGCCGATTGGGTGCGGGGTGCAGGACCAGATATGTCTTGAGTCACCAGTACTTCGGCGGCCAACTCCTTGGGATCACCGATTCTCTGGAGCAGTTCTCGAACCTCGGTGTCGTCGTCGGTCGCCAGCGCCAAACGACCCTCTGAAATGTGTCCCCGAATCGTGACAACGAACTCCTCGCGGACCTTATCCGGTGCGGAGCGAAGTTCAAAGTCGAGGTCCTTCAGGTATTTCGCAATGATCTCTTTGGCATGCGTGGACTTTGACACGGCTATCCCTTCTCCCCAGTGATGGCGTCGACCGAATCACGAAACCGGCCCCACTGCGCGACGAACGATCGCAAGGCACGGCTGCCTTTAGCGGTGATGCGGTAATAACGGCGGTTGGGCCCCTCGGAAGACGCCCGCAGATACGTGTCCACCAACCCATCGTTGCGAAGCCGCGCGAGCAGCGGATATACGGTGCCCTCGCTCGTGACCAAACCATCGGCTTCAGTAAGCGTGCGGACGATAGAGAAACCGTAGCGATCCTCCGACTGAAGAAGCGCGAGCACGCAGTACTCAATCGCACCACGCCGCATCTGATAAAGCTGCTTGTCGTAGTCACCTACTACCATGTTTCACATGGTAGTAGGTGACTACAGAAGTGCGCGGACATGCTCGAAGTATTTCTGATACGCGGATTATTGAACTATTGGTATAAGAGTTCGCGCGCCAGTAACGCCATTCAGCAATACGTAAGCCCTCTGTAATTCCTTCGATCCGCTCAAAGTTGCTAGATTCATAAGCTGTCTCGTAAGTTCCAGAAGTAACTCCCTCTCCTATCAGTTCTTTAGAGCATAGAGAGAGTCGTCCGTCACAACTTCTGATAAACGCGCCTGCCATCCTCGCATTGACGTAATAGAATATTCTTTCATCTAGCCAATCCGATCTAGATATGGTTCCTAATCAGGGTGACATCTTCGCCGGATTGCCCTAGGGGTTGTCGCATTTCCGAACACCTCAGTCTGCGATTTCGCCTCAGCTGAGTGCCTAACTCATAGACGGTAGCCAGATCGGCGCCAATCTGACCAAGGAGGAATCAATGAAGGTAACGAGGAAAACAGGGGGGCCGTTACGAAGGTTCCCGCTCGCAAGGACAACGCTCGCCGGTGTATTTCTCGCGAGCGCGTTCGTGTCGATTGGTGGAGCGTCCGAAGCGACCCCCAGCCCGACCGCGAGTCCGATAACGGTCAGTACTGGAGCCGGTTCCTCGGCAGGTCAGGTCACCTTCACCGGTGCTCTGCCGTCATGGGCGAGCGCAGGATCTACTCTCGAAGCGCTCGTCTGGCCCAGCATGCCCGGAGCCGCGGCCGGAGCGAGCTTCCCGATGACGGAACTCAGCAGCGAAGAAGTGTCCGGCGCGTCGTTCACAGATCCGGTCGCGACGCAGGGAAACATCAACCTCGCATTCGTCCTCACCAACGGCACGCAGAGTTCAATTGAATTCAGCACTGTCGGTGAACCACCTCAGAATAGTGCGCCACTTGCGGGCCCCCACGTGGCGACCACTCCAACGAAGATCAGACTCAAGGCATTCCCGGCTCCGCTTCAAGGCGTTCCAGCCTCGAGGCTGCGACATGAGCTGTCGTCAGGCGTACGCTCTGCGGCGGCGACTCCCCATGTCCTGTACATAGACAGTTGCGTTGCCACTGTGCTTTCAAACACCGGGCGGACGTGGACGAACATAGGCGAGGTCCACACCACTGCGGACACCAGCGCGTCGTACGATTTTGGGATTAGCACAGGTGATTCCTTCACTATTGGCTACAGTGCCACGGGCTCCTCTGGATCGTTCTCAGTCGATGGTTCGACGTCGACAACCGCCGGTGGAGGGTCCGCGCTTCCTGTTGCTGCCGGTATCCATCAAGCAGTGCAAACTCAGTTCATCTATACGAGTTACGAACTTGGGTGCGGCGCCGGGAAGTACGCGTACACCGCGTACGCCGTGGCCGAGTCGAATTGGTCTGGTGGTATGCAACTGGGCGCGAGTGTTGGCACGGACCCTAATGGCGGATGCAATTCTCTCCACGACATCATCCTCTCGGCGAACGGCGGCAATGCGGACCTCTACTACGGGACGACGGACACGATTGATACGGGTTTCAGTCTTCTGGGATTCAACTTTTCAAACTCAGTGACCTACGGCACACAAGACACGACGACGTGGATCAATAACGGGACGCCGACCACTTATCTGTGTGGGGCTGACAACAACATAAGTCCAATAGGACAGCCAGTCATCTACAACAGCACCTCCGGCTGAGCCGGCGAACTCGATCCCTGGCGGGTGCGAAATTGCACCCGCCAGGGATCACCTCGTCCACTGAGGTTGCCCTAAGCTCTTATGAATGTCAAGCCGCCTTCTAAACACCTGAAGATCCGGCGCTCCAGGTAAACAAGTTCCCGCTGCCTTGCCCCAGGGATAGTTTCCTCCCCACTTGTTGAATTCGGGCCCAGATGAAAGCCTCCATTCATGCCACGTGCCTATCCCGCAAAGTCTGGATCATGAGCGCGTGAGGCGCTCCGTACTGACGACGTAGGCCTCGATCTTCGCTGACACGCGCGCCACCGCATCTCTCGGCAGGACTTCCCTCTCAACGAGCTTTGGGCGCCACTCCTTGGCTCTTCCCCCATGGATAATTCGCACATCCTCTGCCCTACCCTCCAGTCTTCGGATCGACGCTTGCGCTGACTTGACTTGCCGTCCCCAGAAGACGACTACCGGTCGAATCGGAAGATCAGATTCGACTTGATGAAGTAGAGCCTTAACTCGCCCGGCGTTGTCTCCAACCTGCACCATCGCCTCGCGCACCTGCCTATCCACAGGATCGGCATCCAGATCGAGGGGCAACGAAGTGAACTTGGTCTCGAGCACGAGCACTCCGTAAGGCCCGACGACGATGTGATCGACGTCAACCGCGTACGACCTCTCCCCGAAGCCGACAGAGAACGGAACATTGGAGAAGATCCGCCACGCTGGACCCAGTGAGTCCAACTCTCTCTTGGTCCACCGCTCGGCCAGACCACCAGTGAGATAGCTCGCAGCGCCCGTAAACACAATCGTGACGTACAAGACGACACAAAGGAATGTAGCGAGGATGAATCCAAAGAGAAAGGCCAGTCCACTGCCGTTCGTGTGAACACCCAACGCCTTCAGCCCCGCGAGCTCGCCTACGAGGAGAAGGATGTAAGCGAGAACAATGCCGACCACTAATGAGACAATTTGCGGAGCGAAAAGCATTCCGCGAATTCGTCGAGTCGCTTCATGCAGTGGACTAGTACGGACTTTGCTCATCATTGATCAGGAATAGTTGGGTACGGTTTGCGCGAGGCTGGCAAATAATCTCATCGATTCGTTGGAGCGGAGCACTGCTTGACGATCTTCTCCCAATTCGAGCAGTGGATCTTGAGGCCCGACGCCAATACGTTGTCCACGCCCTAATGAAATTCCAGAGCGAGCTCTTCCCAAGTCGCCTTGGAACCAGGTCGATTTCTCTCCCTTTGTGCCCTTTCCATCTCATCGTGTGAAAGAACGTAGAACTCCTCACTTCCATCATTCTTCAGCCAGTAGAGCACCCAAAAGTCAGGGTGCTCCATCTTCCTCGTCGGATACTTCTGGTAGAAACTCGTCACAAACCGGCCAGTGGTCGATGACTTGACCTCGACGACAGTTGCTTTGCGGCGTTTTCCAACCACGTAGATATCGATCCCTTTCATGTGGCCGTAGGTGATCGTGGCGAAGAGACCTCGCTTAAGGAGTTCCGCCGCCACTCGGTACTCGCCAGCGAGGTTGAGGTAGTACTTGTCGAGACCCATGCAATCTCGACGCTAGATCTAATGACAGCGCTTCGAGCGTTCCTTGCCGGGTCCGCTGAAATTTGGCAACAGTTGAGTTGCCAGAACATACTCGTCAAACCTCAATCCGAAGGTCAAATTGATTACCGTCAACACTCTGGAAATGGATCGTCCCGACGACTCGAGAACTGCTGTCGTGTAGCCACTGGTGTAGCCTCAGGCCCAATTCCGAGAGGATTCCAGCGGACGTCGGCGGATTCGCTGACGGATCTGACCAGGTCAGATGGATTCTCACGGACGCCCTCGGACGGGCTTGATCCGATCCCAAGGTGCCGGGATCGAGACCCGGGCGGCCCACCAGCAGTAAGTGATACTCGATTGACCCGCGACCGGTCGGCCGCGTCGGCGCCGATGCGGCCGACCGATCAAATCGTCAATCGAAGTCCCTGGTCACGGGCCCGGGCGTGGATGAACTTGTCCCTTTGCTTGACCCACATGATCCAGGATCGGTCCTTCCATCACAAAGCAGGCACCAGTAGCAGTGGCAACGGTCTGACCCGCCCCATTCAGTATTTCGGCGGTCGCGTACGCGACGCGGCGTCCGGGTTTGTTCAAGAGACCAGTCGCCACAAGGCGACCACTGTCCGTCGTCACGGGACGTAAGTAGTTGACGTTCAGGTCGATCGAAGTGAGGTTCACGCCGGCATCGAGTGTCGTTTGAACACTGCAGGCGATCACCGTGTCGGCCAGCGTGCACACGAGACCACCGTGCACGATTCCGAACGGGTTGTACAGCGACTCATCGGGAATGCAGTCGAAAACAACCCTCCCGAATTCGACGTCGACTATGCCAAAACCCATCAGGTTCGCGATCGGAGGTGGAGCAAGCTGACCGTCTCGAATGGCCCGAAGGAACTCGATGCCACTCGAATTCTGCGCGGCGGAAGCGCTGATCAGTGGGTCGTGCCAGGTGATGGACTTGCTTCTGGCGCTGCCCCAGCCGACCTGCGACGAGGCATCTGACCGATCGTGACCGGCGCCTCTCATCCTTCGTCCTCGGATACGGTGAGCGCGTCTTCGAGTGCGTCGCTGTCGACCAACACGAATTCGCCGTCGAGCACCTCCTCCATCGCCTGAGCCTGCGCGAGGCGGAGACTGAACTCGCCCGAGGCGTTCTCGGCCGCGTCGCTTCGCCGTAACGTCAGAGCCGCCAGCCCCGCCGCAACTGCGGTGGCTGCCACGTACCACCACAGGTGATGGAAACCCTCAAGTGGCGATTGAGCGGTCGAGGGAGATCCCAGCACCACCACCAAGACGGCGACGCCTATCGCGCCACCAACCTGTCGAGCCGTCTGATTCACCGCGCTGCCCACGGCGAATCGCTCGGGGCGAAGCGACGACACGGCCGCGGCGCCGAGCACCGGGAACGTCAGACCGATGCCCAGACCAACGGTGAGCGTCCCGGGAAGCCACACACCGAGATAGTCGGGGCTAAGCCCCACCCTGAGTGCGAACCAGGCGAGCGCAAGGGAGAACACACCACAACCGACGAGCAGCACCGGTCGAAAACCCCAGCGGCCCGCCCAGCGGCCCGCCGAACGCGACACCAGGGCGACCACCAGAGGACCAGGCGTCACGGCCAGACCCGCCAGAAGGATCGAGAAGTGCCAGATGCTCGTGAGAAAGAGAATGTTGCCGAGCAGCATGGCGAAGAATCCCATCGCGTAGAGAAGGGTGGCGGCGTTGGCCGCACTGAATGATCGCGCCCGAAAGAGAGTCAGGTCGAGGACGGGCTCGGCGTGGCGGCTCGAGCGATGCCAGAACAGAGCTCCGAGCGCGACCGAGCACGCGAATCCCGCTACCACCTTCGAGTTCGACCAACCCCAGCTGCGACCTTGAGAAATCGCTAGTACGAGCGCCGCCAGCGACACGCTCAACATCAGCACGCCCCAGTAGTCCGGCGTCGAGCGTGACGAACTCCCCTCGGTTCGCTCGAGCACGCGACGTCCGACCAACCAGGCCGCGAGACCAATCGGAAGATTCACGTAGAACGCGGATCGCCACCCCATCCACGTGATCAAGGCCGCGCCCACGGAGGGACCGGTGGCCACAGCGAGTGCTCCGATGCCGCCCCACATCGCCACTACCTGAGAACGTCGTTCCGTCGGATAGGCCACCAGGAGAAGTGCGAGCGAGGCGGGAAGCACCGCCGCCGCGCCGACGCCCTGCACGACGCGCCCGGCGATGAGCAACTCCACCGACGGAGCCACACCACAGAGCGCGGAGCCCGCGCAGAAGGCCCCCAGGCCCGCGAAGAAGACCTTCCGGCTTCCGATTCGATCTGCGCTCCTTCCGGCAACGACAAGAAGTGCACCGAAGACGATCGAGTATCCCGTGACCACCCATGCCAGGCTCGCGCGTGCGTCGTGGGGGAACGCGCGCTCCAGCGCCGGAAAGGCGACGTTGACAATCGATAGGTCGAGCGACGCCATGAACGCGCCCAGCGCGGTCACGGTGAAGACCGCGGGGTGACTCGTGCGAGCGGACGTCCCCAGTACGTCCCCGGGTGTGACTTTGCGTTCTGTCATAAAACGCACTATAGAAGAGTGACTTCTATTATGCAACTGACTACACTGCGATTATGGAGCGAAAGAGTTTTGCCGAGATGGACTGCTCAGTGGCCCAGTGCCTCGAAGTGGTTGGCGAATGGTGGAGCATGCTGATCATCCGTGACGCTTTCTTGGGCGTGACGAGATTCGAGGACTTCCAACGGCGCCTCGGTATCTCTCGCAACATCCTTCAGCAGCGGCTGACGAAGCTCGTCGACGAAGGTGTGCTCGTTCGGTGGCCCTACAGCGAGCACCCGCCCCGAGACGACTACAAGCTCAGCGCCAAGGGGCGCGATCTGTGGCCCATTCTCACTGCCATGCGCCAGTGGGGTGACAAGTACGCGGCGCCGTCTGGGCCACCTGTCCTCCTCGTACACAAGTCATGCGGACATGACACGACCGCTGTGTTCGTGTGCAACCAGTGCGGCGAGCGACTTGAACCACGCGACTGCGAGGTCAAGGAAGGTTCCGGGCGATTGAATTCGCCGGGTTCCGTCATCTTTCGCAAGCGAGCGACAGCGGACACGTGAACTCCACACACCACACGTCATTGATTCATGACTGAGCGCGCAGCGAGAAGGCCAGCTCCCCCAGCCTGACTGCCTCCTCCTTTTCCAAAGTGCGGGGATCAAGACCCGGGCGGCCAACATGGTTCATGATCACACGCTCGAGAGTTGTCTCATCAAGGACCCAAAGGGACGTGGTGTGCCCGCGGGAGTGCCGAGAGCCCGTGATGCCCGCGACGCCGTACAAGGTGAAACGTTGTACAGGCTCAATCGCATCACATCGGCGGTCCCCACGTGCGCACGGCACGAAATGCCCCTACACGACCTAGGCGACTCGAGTAGCCCTAGTGTGCGCCCAATTCCCACTCTCTATCGAAGCAGGGCGGAGCGAATGACCTCTCCCACCTCATCAATTTCCAGCAAAAAGCCGTCGTGACCCGCGAGAGAGGAAATGGGGTGCATCCGCCCCGCGGAGGGAATGAGGCGAGCGAGTTCTTCCTGGAGCTCTCGCGGGTAGAGACGATCCGAGGTGATACCAGCGATGGTCACCGGCAGGTGCACCCCCTTTAGTGCGATGGTGACCCCGCCACGATCTCGACCGATGTCGTGGTGGTTCATCGCCTCGCTCAACACGATGTAGCTGTTGGCGTCGAAGCGGGCCGCGAGCTTTTCGCCGGGATACTTCAAATAGGACACCATGTCCTAGCGCCCTCGTTCGATCACTTCGTTATAAACCTGGGGGTCGCGACCGAACCGAGTCTCGAACTCGGTCCACGTGCGATAGCTGAACTGGCCGATGCCTCTCGCGATGGACAGGCCCTCGTGAGGCCCGTCCGTCGTCTCGTAGTAGTCGCCCCCCAGAAAGTGTGGATCCGCACGGATGGCGCGCACCTGCAGCGAACAGAGAGCGATTTGATCGGCGGTTCCCGCGGCCCCGACCGCGAGCACGACGGCGCGCTCGACGCGCGACGGATGTCCGATCACCCACTCGAGCGCGCGCATGCCGCCCATGGACCCTCCAACGACCGCGAACCACGTGCCGATGCCAAGGTGATCGGCCAACGCCACCTCGACGGCTACCTGGTCACGAATCGTGATGACCGGGAAGCGAGAGCCGTACGCAGAACCGTCAGGCGCGACCGATGAAGGGCCGGTCGTTCCCTGACAACCCCCGAGCACGTTGGGACAGACAACGAAGTACTTGTTCGTGTCGATGGCGAGACCCGGACCGACCACGCCGTTCCACCAGCCAGCGGTGACGTGACCGGGGCCGGGCTCACCAGCGACGTGGCTGTCGCCGGTGAGTGCGTGCAATATGAGGACCGCGTTGGACGCCGCCTCGTTCAACTCGCCCCAGGTCTCGTAGGCGACCGTCACGGACTCGAGGTGCTCGCCACTCTCCAGATCTAGTGGGCGTCCACCCGTGACGGATGCGAACTGACGGCGTCCCGGGTCGTCACCGTGCCTCCAGTACCTGGCGGAGATGGCACTCACCCCCGAGCGGCGCGAAATCCCGCCTCGAGATCAGCCACGATGTCTTCGATCGACTCGATGCCCACCGAGAGGCGCACGAGATCGGGGCTGACTCCGGTGGCGGCCTGCTCGGCGTCGGTGAGCTGGGAGTGGGTGGTCGACGCGGGATGAATCGCGAGGCTGCGCACGTCGCCCACGTTGGCGAGGTGGCTGAAGAGTCCGAGTCCTTCGATGAAGCGCCGACCGGCGTCGACGCCGCCCTCAATGCCGAAGGAGACAATCGCTCCACCACCCTTGGGGAGGTACTTGCGCTGGCGCTCGTGCCACGGGCTTGACGCGAGGCCCGAGTACTTCACCCACAGGACGTCGCTGCGCGCCTCGAGCCAGTTCGCCACCGCAGTCGCGTTTTCCACGTGACGCGCCATGCGCAGACTGAGCGTCTCGAGGCCCTGGATGAAGAGGAACGAGTTGAGTGGCGCCACGGCCGGACCCAGATCGCGCAGGTACTGCAAGCGCGCCTTGAGAACGAAGCGCGCGGGAAACAGCTGAGGCGGGAGCTGGCCGAACACGAGACCGTGGTAGCTGGGGTCGGGCTCGGTGAAAGAGGGAAAGCGCCCGCTGTTCTCGTAGTCAAATGTCCCGCCGTCAACAATCACGCCGCCGATCGAGGTCCCGTGTCCGCCGATGAACTTGGTCGCTGAGTGGATCACGATGTCGGCGCCGTGTTCGAGCGGACGCACGAGGTAGGGCGTCGCGAGCGTGTTATCTACCACCAGGGGGATGCGGTGGTCGTGGGCAACCTTGGCCACACCTTCGAAGTCGAGCACGTCGCCCTTGGGGTTGCCCAGCGATTCGGCGAAGAAGGCCCTCGTCTCGGGCCGCCCGGCGGCGGCCCCCGCGGCGAGATAGGACCGCTACAACACCCAGGGACGCTCGAAGCCCAAATTTG
>VFSW01009292.1_pt1 | contig 14048 bp, 13 predicted proteins | sample 5358111 | NCBI WGS metagenome assembly VFSW01 (sample SAMN11554181, study PRJNA540505) | mine drainage metagenome | isolation source: sediment from site ElyBrook_90M | place: USA: Ely Copper Mine, Vershire, VT | collected 2017
CCACACGCACAGCTCCCATTGAAAGGCCGCTCTTGCCGGATCAATCGCTGCTTGTCGATCGCATCGGCAACGAAGTGTACTCGTCCCATTATGCCGAGCGGAAAGCCCACCGCTTCATTATCGCCTGTGGCACGGTTGTGCTCCTCGGTTCGTTGGGGATGAACCTGTCATTGGCGCACCGTCCGATTGCAAATCGATACATCCGCATCGACGAGATGGGGCGCGCTCAGGCGATTCAATACAGCGACCTCAATTACAGCCCGCGCGAGGGTGAAGTGCGTACATATCTGACCGACTGGGCCAACTATCGCTACACGGTCAACCGGGACGTAATCGCCAAGAAATATCCGCTCAATTACTACTTTCTGTCGCAAGCGTTGGCCTCGCGCCTGATGGCCGATGACAATGCGAATCACTTGGTCTCGCAGGTCACGGCAGGCCAGATCGAATCGAGCGATGTCGCGGTGCAGAACGTAACCATCACGTCCATGTCCGAGGAAATGGTTCAGGGGGCTCGCATTGCTCGCGGGACGGCCCTGATGACCGTCGATCGGTTTTACTCGCCGCAGAGTTCGCGTGAGCCCCGCACAGAGCATTGGATGCTCAGTATCACGTACTATCTCAATCCCAAGCAGGTCAGCGACCAGTCCCGGATTTGTCCCCAATACGAATTCATCAATCCGCTCGGCCTCACGATCACAGAGTTCCACGAGAACCGCGTCTCCGTAGATCCAATTAAGCCGGATGCAACTGTAGGAGCGGCAAAATGAGTTACGAGCTGATTCTGCCGTTCTTCCCGGAGGAATTGCGCGAGCTGCTGCTCGACCCGTCGATCTCCGATCTGATGATTAACGGGACGACGGGGGTGTTTGCGGATCGGAACGGAATGGTCGAGCACATTGAGTTGCAAACGCCGTACACGAACGAGCGGTTGCAGGCCGCGATTGAGCGCGTGGCGCGCATTCTCGGGCAGGACCTCACAGGCCAGAATCCGATCCTCAATACGCGCTTGCCCGATGGCTCCCGCGTGGCCGTTGTCGGCCCGCCATCATCGGTCTATGGCCCGACGCTCACCGTTCGCAAATTCAACCGCTGGTTTACCTCGGATGAACTGGTCGTATCGGGCAGTCTGCCCGCGCAGGTTCGGGATACTGTTGTGCGGCTGATTGGAGCACGGAAGAACGGCATTATCGCCGGTGGAACCGGCTCGGGCAAAACGACCTTGATGAAAGCTCTGCTGGACCACGTTCCCATGCAAGAGCGGCTCATTGTGATCGAGCAACCGGCCGAGTTGAAGATTGCACATCGCAATGCGGTTCGTTGGGAAGCCGTCGCGGCCATTCCCGGCCAGGTTGCCGTTACTCCAAGTCAGTTGGTGGCTGCCGCGCTCCGCCATCGCCCCGACCGCATCATCATGGGCGAAATCCGCGACGAATGCGGTTATGACCTGTTGCAAGCGATGAACACAGGCCACGGCGGAACGCTCTCGACTCTCCATGCCGATTCCGCTCTCGACGCGCTGGATAGGCTGGCAGATATGGCACTCAGCGCCAGGACGAATCTCAACCAGCAATTCATCCGGTCGCAGACCGGAAAAGCAGTGGAATATGTCCTCTACTGCGAACGCGATTCCACAGGGCGACGCCGGGTGCGCGAACTCATCACCGTGAAGGGCTACAGCCACGCGGAGCAGTGCTTCGAGACGGAGGAAATCTATCGAGCTTCCTCCACGGCGGCAGCGTGAATTTCGGTGCGGGCCGAGCGGATGGAAACGCGAATTGGAGGCACGGCTATGCAGCACCTTCTTGGGCATGGCGGAACAAACGGAATCCCGCCCTTGTTGTGCGCTTTTGAGCGTGTCCGAGCCGAACTTCAAGACGAGCGAATGCGGGCGCGAGATGCGGCTCTTTGTCCAGAGATCAGGCGGCGAGGAATGTGGATCTGGTTTTGCCGGTCATTGGACCGATGGCATCGCCAGGAAGCGTGGAGTTTGCATGGTTCAGATGCGAGTCTCTCCGGTTCAATTCCTCACTTGCTCGGTCACTGCTTCAGGGCTTTTGCGACGCCCGGCGGCAGGCTCGCTCTTCTGCTTCGATTTCATCGCCCTGCGGGTTACGGTTTCCATCTGCGACGGACCCTCCGTAAATGCAGAGCTTCGGCCTTGGGAGTCGCGCCCACTCGCATAGCTTCGCCAGGTGTGACCCGAGCAGATCGGGAATTCAAAAACGGAGACTCGAATATGTATCTGAATCGCGCAACTCTCATTGGCTACCTGGGCGGCGACGCCGAAGTTCGCACCGGCAAGAACAACCAGAAGTTCACCACCTTTTCCATCGCCACCAAGACCTCTTACAAGGACAAAGAGTCCGGCGAATACATCTCGCACACCGAGTGGCATCGCTGCATCGTCTTTGGCAAGTTCGGCGAGTTCGCGGCCACGCTGAAGAAGGGCGCGCACATCCAGGTCGAGGGTGAGATTCGACACACCGAGTACACGCCCAAGAAGGCGAAGAAGCCGGTGCGCACCGACAGCATTCGCGTCAACTCCATCCTCAAGCTCGACCGCGCGGAAAAGGCCGCCGCGGAAGAGCAGGAAGTCGAGCAGGAGATTCCCTTCGAGGCCGGGGCCGAATAGGCCCTGCCCTTCACGGTGAGAGCCCGGCTCACGCCGGGCTTTCCACTGACAATGGCCTGTGGAATCTCGTCCTTGAGAGGTCCAAACATGAACCAGATTTCCGCCAACTTTCTCACCCGTTGCTTCGCCCCGTGCGAAACGATTGCGCTTCTATTGCGCTGCGATAATGCGACCCGGCCACAGCAGCGCGTGGTTACGCTCGAACAAGTTCTCGCGCCTCGCTATATGGCTTGGCTCACCTCTGAGAATGACAATGGCGCGAACATCTATGTTTCTGCCAATCCGTTGCTTCCCGGTAGCCGCAAACGGACCAAGGAGTGCATCGTTTCCGTCCGCCATCTCTATATCGACATTGACGAGGAGGGCGACGCTCGGCTTGCCGCGCTGCGGGCGTCGGATGCAGTGCCAGCGCCCACGGCAATCCTCTCCACTTCGCCCGGCAAATACCAGGCGCTTTGGCGCGTCGCCGGCTTCAACTTCGAGCATCAGGAACAGACACTCAAGCTGCTCGCCCAAGCCTTCGGCGGCGATCCCGCTTGCACCGACCGAAACCGTGTGCTGCGCGTCCCCGGTTTCTACAACCGGAAGTATTCTCCCGTGCATCGTGTCGTGGTCGAATACCCTGCCGACGCGACTTATGGTCCCGCAGACTTCCGGCTTGATGGTGCTATCGGCTTTTCCGTGCTGCCGCTACGCGGGAGCACACGGAAATCGCTGGCGACAAAACACTCGCATTCCGAAGACGATTGGGCGTGGGTTTGCGCGCAGCTTACCCACGGCCGGGACGCTGCGAAGCTGACACATGCATTGGTAGTTCGCCGTTCTGATAAACCTGATCCTCTCTACTACGCCCAGCGCACCGTCGATGTGGCCTCAGCCTGCCTTTGGCTTGGCAGTGGCATTCCCATCGACGACGTCATCACCATGCTCGAAGTCCGCCGCCGCTTCGAGATTCCCACCGCACTTTGCTCGGCTCGTGCGCAGGAGATTGCAGCGACCGCCCAACGAATGATTACCCGTCGAAAGACGGCCTGATTCCACAATCGAAGGAGAGTCAGTATGCCACTGCTTGAAGTCGCCCAAATCCGTTACGTTAGCGCGTCGATTCGACTGACTGATTCGACCGCTATGCAACTCGATCAATACGCCGCGTTCATCCATGCAACGGCGGATGAAGTGATCGGTCAGGCGCTTGCCTATGTCTTCTCGAAAGACCGCGACTTCCAGGAGTTCCTTCGCACATCGGAAGCCAAGCGAATCACGCCCACGTTGCGTGTGCGTCGGGCACCCGCCAATGAGCTAGCCGAACCATCTCGTAGAAAGCCGGTTTCGGTGGCTTCATCGACATCCCAAACAGCAGTAGCGGTGGCGGGATCAAAGGCATGATCCCGCGCCTACAAGGGTGGCAAAACCACTACGGTGCTTCGCACCGGAAGAATTTGGACACTCCATCCCTAGTAGGGTCATGCAGGAGCGCTCTTGGGCGCTCCGAAATTGATGCAGAAACCAAATGACTTGCAAACAGCAGAGCGCTCCAAAGCGCTCTGCTGTTTTGGAGAAATTCAATGCCACTACTCGGTGAAGAACAACTCCTTGCAAGCGCTGCGAAGCGCGCAACATTTCGGATCAAAACGGCTGGAACCAAACTCAACACCGACGAACTTGCAGCTCTCGAAAAACACTGCCGCGACCGCAACATCACTCCGGGTGAGCTTATCAGGCGGTTGATCTTTGCAGAATTAGAGCGCGGAAAGATAGCGCTTTCTCCGAGCGAACCAATGCTCACGGAGATTCTCGGCGTTCGCTTGCTTCTGGTCAACGTGCTTCGCCCACTGGCCGCTGGTCAGAAGGTGACACCTGAAACATTCGACAGACTACTCAACGAAATCAGCACCGCAAAACACGAGTTGGCTCAGAAACTCATGTCTGAGCGCAGGAGGTAGCTGTATGCAGAACACTACATGGGGACGTAAGGAATCGATCGTCTGGCCTTATCAGATTCCGATTTACGCCTACAGCACGGCGTTCCTTTCCGCCGTGCTGACCTTCTTCTTTGTTTGTGGGTGGATTCGTTTCGGTGCGACACCCTTGCAGCAGTATTACCTGCCGATCTATGAGCGGACTTCGGTGATCGGAGCGTTCAGCAAAACTCACCGCAGCAACTACCGGGTGCTCTTCGTTGCGAACCAGAGACTCTCGCCCCGACCCGTGCAGAATGCCGACATAATGCTGGGAAGGACACCGGAGTTGGATGGTAAATCAATCCCGCTCACTCTTTCTCCAGCAGCGCGACAGACTGGCATTACGTTCCTCTTTCGAGGTCCACAACGCAGCTTCAATGATGCCAAGTTGCATGACTTCCTGAAGGATATTATTTATGGCGGAAGCAGCCTGCTCGCCTTCTTCCGGCCTCCGCTCGTCGCTGGTGCAGCGATCTTTCTGGCCCTGCTGCCATTCGCAGTGTGGAGCGATGTAAAACGGCAGAAACAGCTTCGCTACGGGCGGCGTCTGAAAGGTCCGGAGATGCTCACGCCACGCCAGTTCAACCGCATCGTCAAGGGGGACGGCATAGGCTTCAAGATCGATGGAATGCGCAAAATGCTGCGCATCCCGGCCCGCGCCGAAGCACAACATATGCAGATCATCGGGGACACTGGCGCGGGCAAGTCCGCGCTCATGTTTCAACTGCTCCGTCAGGTCCGCAGCCGGGGTGATTCAGCTATTGTCTACGACCCGGCGCGAGAGTACGTGAAGCGGTTTTATGATCCGGATCGAGGCGATGTGATCCTCAATCCGCTTGACCGGCGCTGCCCCTACTGGGGTCCGGCCGAGGAATTGCGCAGCCGCTCGGAAGCAAAGGCGCTGGCAGTCTCGCTCTTCCAGCCGCCACAAGACAAGAAGGGCGAGTTCTTCATCGAGTCGCCACAGAAAATCTTTGCCTTTCTGATGGCCTATGGGCCAACGCCGGATCAACTGGTCCATTGGATGTCGAACCCGGAAGAGATTGACCGCAGACTCCAGGGCACCGAACACGCGCACCTGATCGATCCGCACGCGCACCAGCAGCGCGCCGGTGTTCTGGCCTCGCTGGGCTTGGTCGCCGACAGCCTCCGGCTTCTCCCGAAAAGGAGCGAAGCCAATGGTGCGTGGACAGCAACGGAGTGGGCCGAGAAACGCCAAGGCTGGATCTTCCTTACGTCGTTGCCAGCCGAGCGCGAAGCGCTTCGACCCTTGCAGAGTCTGTGGATCGATTGGCTCGTTTTGCGCCTGCTCAATGAGCCGACCGCTGCGCAAAAACGTGCCTGGTTCGTGATCGACGAGTTGGCGAGCTTGCAGAAACTTCCTCAGCTTCACACAGCGATCACAGAAGCCCGCAAGAGCAATAACCCTGTAGTTCTCGGGTTCCAGGGCAAGGCCCAGCTTGAGTACCTGTACGGACATCTGGCCGAGGTCATGCTATCGCAGCCTGCAACCAGTGTTTGGCTCACGACCAAGGAACCGAACGCCGGGGAGTGGGTATCGAAGTTCATCGGCAAGGTGGAAATCGAGCGTCTGCGCGAGACACATTTCGACGGGACTCGCGCAGGCCGCAACTTCGCGCTTGACCGGCAGGTCGAACAGTTGGTTCTGGAATCTGAAATTGCCGGTCTCGCCGACTTGCACGCTTACATGAAATACCAGAACTATGTGACGCGGTTTTCCTTCCTGTACTTCAATATGCCGGAAGTCGCCGAGGGCTTCGAGCGTCGCGAGCGGCCCGACGACAAGCTGCCTTATGATCCGGCACGCGTGCATGGCGGTGAGCCGAATACGGAGCTGAAACAGGTGCCGGAAAACTCTCCCTCATCGCAGCCCAACGCACTGCCTGTGGTGCAGCAGATCGAACCCGAGCTAACCGTTGCTCCCGACGCGGACGATCAACAGAACCTTATCTTGAGAGGTTGAGGTGTAACCATGCTGACCATCTCCAAACCGCTTTCCGCCAGCCAGGCGCAGACCTATCACGAAAAGGAATTTACCGCGGCCGAGCAGAACTATTGGAAACAGACCGACACGATTCAGGGGGAGTGGCACGGCAAGCTCGCCCAGAAGTTCGGCCTTACTGGCGCGGTTGCAGCCGAGGAGTTCGCACGGCTCTCCGAAGGCCAGCACCCGGAGACCGGAGAGCAACTGGTGCGCCATCGCAAAGCGCATGAGTATAAGACAGAAGAGGGTAAGACCGTCGCGCCCGTCGAACACCGCGCCGGGTGGGACGCAACCTTCAGCGCGCCCAAGTCGGTGTCGCTGACCGCCCTTGTTGGCGGTGATGATCGGGTGCGCGAGGCCCATCGGGAAGCCGTGAACGTCACGCTGAACGAACTTGAGCGATATACCCAGGCGCGGATCGGTGGCAATCGTCCGGCTGAAATGACCGGCCAGTTCGTCACAGCCAAGTTCGAGCACGATACGGCACGCCCGGTCGATGGCTACGCCGCGCCCCAGCTCCACACCCATGCCGTCATCTTCAATATGACCGAGCGCGAGAACGGCCAGATGCGCGCACTTCAGGAGCGCAGCTTCTTCGCTTCGCAGAGCTACGCGACCGCTGTTTATCAATCTGAGTTGATGTACCGGCTACGCAGTCTTGGCTACGAAATCGAACCGGGCAAGAGTGGCGCTCCGGAGATCAAGGGATACTCGCAGGAATATCTTGATGCCTCCAGTCCACGGCGTCAGCAGATCGAAGAAGCCCTTGCGCGTGACGGGTTCAGTGGCCCGGAGGCCGCGCAGATTGCGGCCCACAACACACGGGACAAAAAAGTGATCCTGTCGCCTGACGAAGTGCTGGCGGCGCACCGCCAGATCGCCACCGAATTTGGCAACCAGGCTCATCGTGTGGTTGCCGAGGCCCGAAAACGGCAGATCGGCCAGACTCAGGAACCCCAGATTCAGGAACGCCAGAAACAGGCGCACTCGGCGCTGACCTTTGCCCGCGACCGCAGCTTCGAGCGCGAAGCTGTCCAGGATGAACGGGCCTTGCTCGTCGATGCGATGCGGCGCGGCATGGGAGAAACAACCTACCCGGAGGTCCGCGCCAGCTTCGAGGCCCGCATAGCCTCCGGCGAGTTCCAACTCGTTCCTGGCGAAAAGCACGATTCGGCGCGCAAGTTTACAACTGCCAAGATGATCCAAGCCGAGAAAGAAATTGTCCAAACGGTATTGGATGGCCGAGGTCGCGCTCCGCAACTCATGCCTGTCCAACAGGCTATTCCGCTCTCGGAAGCGAGTCCCCAGCTCAACCGAGCGCAGCGGAACGCCATCGAAGGAGTGCTCACTTCCAACGATCGGATACAGGGATTGCAAGGAGTCGCCGGAGCCGGCAAAACGACAACTCTTGCCAGCATCCGTCGGGGAGCAGAGCAGAACGGTTACACGGTCGAGGGCTTCGCCCCGACCTCCCGCGCTGCTCGCCAGCTCCGCGATGCGGGCATTGAAGCCGACACGCTGCAAGGTTTCCTTGCGCTTAGCAATCGGCAGAGTAATGACGCGGCGCGAAAGCATCTCTACATGGTCGATGAATCCTCGTTGGCATCGACACAGCAGATGCGGGATTTTCTCGCCAAAATCGGTTCTCAAGACAAAGTGTTGCTCATCGGGGATACTCGTCAGCATCAAGGCGTCGATGCTGGAAAGCCTTTCGAGCAGTTGCAGCAAGCGGGGATGCAGACCGCGCAACTTGACCAGATCGTGCGCCAGAAAGATCCACAACTACTGAAAGCTGTCGAACATCTGTCGAAAAATGAAACTGCCATTGGTGTGCAGATGCTTCAGCAGCAAGGCCGCGTGACGGAGATCGTAGACCCGCAGCAGCGCATCGAGGCGATAGCAAAAAGCTATGCGGCCCGTCCTGAAAACACCATCATCGTATCTCCCGACAACGCTTCGCGCCGGGCCATCAATCAGGCCGTGCGCCAGGAGTTGCAGGCGCTTGGCAGCTTGGATAAGGAGGATCATTCCATGCGCGTGCTGACGCCGCGGTCCGACATGACCGGCGCGGATCGAGCGTGGGCTGCCCGCTATCAGCCAGGCGATGTGCTGCATTACATCCGTGGAAGCAAGGAGCTTGGCATTGAGGGCGGAAGCTACGCCCAGGTCGTCACCATCGACCCAAAACAAAATCTCGTTACGGTCAAGAAACCGAACGGTGAACAAGTGTCTTATGATTCGTCACGGTTGCGCGGCATCAGCGCCTACCGCGAGATCGAGCGTGAGTTTGCCATAGGCGACCGCATCCAGTTCACCGCGCCAAATCGTGCGCTGCAAGTCGCCAATCGTGACTTCGGCACGATTCAGCAGATCGACGAAAACCACAATATCAGCGTTCGCATGGATGGCGGCAAGGACAGAACTGTTACCTTCAATGCCGAAGAAATGCGGCACTTCGACCACGGCTATGCCGTGACCTCGCACAGTTCCCAGGGACTCACCGCCGAGCGTGTCCTGGTCAACATGGATACCAATGTTCACCCGGGACTCATCAACAGCCGCTTTGCTTATGTCTCTGTTTCCCGCGCCTCGCATGACGCGCAGATTTATACCAACGATGCGGCCACGCTCGCCGAAAGCCTCAGCCGTGATGTCTCCAAGGCTTCGGCGATTGACTTCGGCAAGGCTCAAAGTCCGGTTGCGAACGTGGGATTGGAGCAGGCTGCGGCGGCGTTATCGAAAATACCTGCCGCGGGGCTTGCGTTAGGACTCTGAGGTTTGCGAGAGCGTCTCAATACGCCATTCATCGTGAACAAGGAATGGCGTATTGAGATTCGTTGGTGTCGCCTGATCGAAGCGGCACATTTGGATTGAGCGATTTCAGCCTGTTGCGGAAGGTCAATTCTGGAAAGACATTTCCAGTTCGACCCCGCTGTAATTGACGTGCGGTACAAGCTGACGATTCGGACCTTGCTCAAAATGCACCAAGCCATATCGCTCCATCGTCCGCAAGGTTCGGGACAGGTTGGATGTCGCTCTTCCCGACCTTTCCGCCAGTTCGTTGAGAGATTGAGGGCTGGTCTCCAGGATGAGCCTGAGCAAATCCCGGTTCTGGTCGGAAAGCACTTGGGACAGCGTGCCTAAAGATTCAAACCAAATCTTAGGCTCACCTTTTGCCGGGACATATTCTCCCTTTGCGATTGCCAGCGTCCTCTTCTTGTAGGCTTCCCGCGAGGCAATTCCAACTTTCAAAGTCTTCATGACGCTGTGCTCCTTTCCTTCAAGATCGACTCAACTTCTTTCCAAAAATCCGCCAGCAGGGACATTGCATCCTTGTAGTCGTAAAAGCGGACTCGATTGCCCTTATGCTTGTGGTCGTATTCGATGCGGGTGCGGGCGCCAGGTCCCGCCCCTTCACGAATGGGATGCGCGTTGTCAAAGCCCAACAGGCGTTCTCCGTGGCCATCGTGCAGCGTCAGCGAGTAGTCCAAACCATGCGATTTCTCCGGCATGGACGGAACCCGTTTTACCTCGAACTTGACCCAGAAATTGCCCTCCACCACGAATGTCTCGCCATCCAGCAGGAGCAGCGTATCGAGACTGGGATCGTGGTCCATCGATCTGCATATTATCATCTGGTGATAACAAAGTCAAGCAACCACATCGAGTGGGAGCTTATTCGCTCATTCCACAACGATTTGTTGCCGTGCTGAAGACGCATCGGGGTCCTTCGGAAGACCACTCCGAAAAGAATACAAGTGCTCATTTTTTATTTGCTGGCGGGAAGGATGCTGCGCCCTTCCCTCGCTTCGACCGCCGATCGATCTGGCGTTCTACGCTTCCCATCCATGCGGGCCTGTTCCTGCCCGCAACGCCGGCCCTAAAAGCCAAAGCAATGCGAAAGAGGACCGAATTTCTTCTTCGTTCAAGTGCCCCCGCTTCATGCGGCTTTATGGCAGAAGCGGTCGGAACCCGTCAAGGGTCTCCGCTGCGCTGCGATGAACGCGCAAAATGCGCGCGCCCTTGACTGAACCCGCCTCGCCTCTGCCCGCCGCGCAAGACATGAAGCGGGGGCACTCAAACAAAGAAATTTGGTTTGAGGCAGACGCCCTCCTTCAAATTCCGCCCACGCGGCACGACAGGAGAGCGAATATCATGCCTTACGCCAGCAGCAGCACCAACACCACCGCGCCGCACAGCAAAAATGCGGCGCTTCGCAGTGAGTCCCTTTACCAGCAGCGCACCACACAGCGCGACAACCCCACGCAGCAACTCATCAAGCAGGCCGTGGACTTTCTCATCCAGCAGCTTGAGGCGGGCAAGAGCGAAACCTTGACCGCGTATCTGGCGGCGATGGCCCGGTTTCATGCGTATTCCTTCGGGAATATTTTGCAGATCGCCAGACAACGCCCAACGGCCACGCGCGTAGCCGGGTTCTACGCATGGAAGGAACTGGGCCGATTCGTGAAACGGGGCGAAAAGGGTATTCAGATTCTCGCCCCGATGGTCGGACACCGGCGCAGAAAGGACACGACAGAGCAGGAGCCGAACACGAATCGGGAGACGAAGCCCGCGCCTGTGTTGATTGGCTTCCGCGCTGTCTACGTCTTCGATGTGGCGCAGACCGAGGGCGAAGACCTGCCCGAGTTCGAGCACAACATCACCGGCAATGTGGGCGAGCACCACGACCGGCTGACTGCGTTTCTCGATGTGCAAAATATCGCCCTCGAATACAGCAAGAATATCGCGCCCGCGCTCGGCGTCAGCTACGGCGGAAAGATTGCCTTGCTGCCGGGCCAGTCGAAGGCTGAGGAATTCGTGACTTTGGTCCATGAGGCGGGACACGAACTTTTGCACAAAAGTGACCGACGCACCATGACCACTGCTACCGTGCGCGAAACGGAAGCCGAAGCCGTGGCCTTCATCGTGGGCCAAGCTATCGGCCTTGAGATGGGGCGCGCGTCGAGTGACTACATTCAGATGTACGCAGGAAACGCGGCGCTTCTGGCTGAAAGCCTTGAAGTCGTACAGCGTACCTCTGCGGTGATTCTCGACGCGATCAACGGGAAGTCAGCCACCACGCAGGATGCGCCTTCGGCATCTTCGCCGGAGGCGCAGGACGCAATCGCGGAGGTGGCGTAATGCAGACCATTCTTCGCATTCTTGAGCGGGCCGGTGGTTTCCGGCCCACTCTGTACCTCAAGATCGAGAATCCGCCCTACATGGCTTTGGTGATCGAAGCCACGCCGGAGCCGGGACCGCTGAACCTGCCCGCTATCTCCGTCGCGCACTACGGCGAACAGAACGGCGACCTCATGCGCGACCCGGAGATGTGTTTTGAGTTGAACCAAGTCATCCTGCCCCCCCCGAGCTTGTGACCTTCTACTTTCGGAATGACTACATAGGCGTCGAGCAGTATTCGCGCACGCTGGACGGGAACAACTATGTCTTTCATCCCGCCCTCTACGAGCAGCACCAGAGCTTCGCCACGCAATGGGACAGGAACCTCGACGCGCAGAGCTTTCTCGAAGCCTTTCTGCGCAGCAGGTAAACGCGCCCATTTCACGGACGGACGCCGGTTGCGCCCGCCCACGCCTTCACGAACGACAACCCATAGGAGACATCCCCATGACTACCGCAGTCGCGACACAATCCGAATACCGCAACCTGCCGCTTATCAATCTCACCGAGTCGCCCGCCAATCCCCGGAGCAGCTTCGATCAGGCCGCGCTTAACGAGTTGGCCGAATCTATTCGCACCCAAGGCGTGCTCTCGCCCTTGCTGGTGCGGCCCAAGAGTCAGCACAGTTACGAAATCGTAGCCGGGGCGCGGCGCTATCGCGCAGCGCAGATCGCCGGTATCGATTCCGTTCCCGTGCGCATCGTGGAACTGACCGACGCCCAAGCCATCGAAACCAGTATCGTCGAAAACCTGCAAAGACGCGACGTGCATCCGCTCGACGAGGCCAGCGGTTACGCCCGGTTGCTGGCTCTTGACGAGCCTAAGTACAGCATCGAACAGATTGCCGCCAAGTGCGCCAAGCATCCGGGATACGTGCTGTCGAGGATTCGCCTCACAGAGCTTGCACCCGCCGTCAGCGAAGCCTTCGCCAAGGATGAAATCGGCTTGGGACATGCTTTGCTGCTGGCGAAGTTACAGCCAGCGCAGCAGGAGGAGGCGCTGTCGGCTTGCTATCAGGAAACCTATGGCAACGGCAACAAATCGAAACGCATCCTGCTGCCGGTCCGCCATCTCCGGGATTGGATCGAGTACAACATTCTCCTGGAGCTTGCCTCCACGCCGTTCTCGAAAGAAGATGTTGCACTGGTGCCGGAGGCCTGTTCCTGTGTTGAATGCCCCAAGCGCACCGGGTACAACACGCTGCTCTTTGAGGGCATGACGCATTCGGGTTCCGACCAGTGCTCCGATCCAAAATGCTATGCGGCCAAGCTGAACGCGCATGTAAAACAGACCGTCACCGCAAAACCGAAGCTGGTACAGATCAGCACGGGCTACGGCAGACCCGCCGAAGGCAGCCCGGTTGTACCCCGCAACCAGTACGTCGAAATCCGGCAGGACAAGCCGCAGAAAAAGGAACAGCGCGACTGGCCCGAATACAAGACGTGCAAGTACACTGCCGAGGCTATCGTTACCGAGGGCAGCGAAAAAGGGGAAGTGAAGCGGGTCTGCGCGAATCCCGAGTGCTCCGTGCATCACCCGAAGAAACAGCAGCGGGTACGAGCCGACGCCGCAATGAAAGCGGAACAAGACAAGCGCCGCCGCGAGGAAGCCATTGCTCAGACTACCGGGTTGCGTGTCTTGAAGGCCATTGGCGAGGCGGTTCCCGTTCGTCTGATGAAACGCGACCTGCTGTTTGCCGTTACTCGTCTCACCGCGCTCTTGGACGAGCGGCGAATTGCCGTACTCATCCGGCAGCACGGCATCGGCAAACCCAACGGCGGCGAGGCTCCAGCGAAACTGCTGGCGGCCTTTCTGCCCAAGACCGAAGAGAGCAAACTGGGGCGCATTCTGGTAGAGGCGACCATTCTTCTCTCCATGCGCACCAATGCGGACACCGCAAAGGTCCTCCGCGACGCCGCGCAGGCGTACAAGGTGGACACGGACGCAATCGCAGCGAAGATCAAACAGGAGTTCGCGGCGAAGGAGAAGGCCAGGACCGTTAAGAAGACCGCGCCTAAACCACCCGTCAAATCGCAGCCAAAGACAGCCAGGAAATCCGCAGCGGCGTAACCATCCATCCAACAGGAACATCCTGCGGAGCCAGCAACATCGGCTCCGCATTTTTTTGCCCCTTCCCGTCTAACCGCCCTCTTGCGAAGCTCCTGTCCAGGACAGGAGCGGCTTCTCTGGGGTGAGTAGGCCCAGGGAATTTCACCCTGAGCCTCTCGCAGAACCGTGCGTAAATCTCTCGATTTACACGGCTCCC
>VFSW01009293.1_pt1 | contig 14048 bp, 17 predicted proteins | sample 5358111 | NCBI WGS metagenome assembly VFSW01 (sample SAMN11554181, study PRJNA540505) | mine drainage metagenome | isolation source: sediment from site ElyBrook_90M | place: USA: Ely Copper Mine, Vershire, VT | collected 2017
GCTATGTATATAAAAATATAAAATAAAAAAAGAGAGAAAGAGGTCTCGTTACTGGCCGATTACTGACCGAAGAAAATACCAACGATGACTGAGATGGCAAAAAGAGCCCCAACGATGATGGTGAGGTAATAGAGAGCGAGCTCGGTGCCTCGGCGAGTGTGTGCTGGCGCCCCAGCCAAGTCGCTGCCTCCGAACGCGCCACCCAAGTCAGCATCTGATTGCTGCAAGAGGACAAGCACGACGGTAATCGTGGCGAGAGCTATTTGGATGTAAGGAATAATGGAAACTAAATGCATCACTTCGGCATACTAGCACGCTTTTTTCGGAGGCGCAAGGTGACAAACGACTCGCCACTCACTATAATGCAGTCCTTAAAAATATTTATTAAATATTTTAATCTCTATGACAATAAAGAAAAAAACGACCCAAGTAGGAACGAGTTCAGTGCGTGCGGAAGCCGTTAAAATTCGACCGCTCGGCGATCGGGTTTTGGTGCGGCAACACGAAGGCGACGGCGAAAAAACTCCTTCGGGAATCTATATCCCCGATACCGTTAAAAAAGAAAAGCCGGAAAAAGGTACTGTTGTGGCTGTCGGTGAAGGTCATCGCAATGCCGATGGAAAACTCACTCCGCTCTTGGTCGCTATCGGTGACACAGTGGTTTTCTCTAAATACGGTTACGATGAAATAAAAATTGCCGATACAGAATACCTCATCGTCAAAGAAGACAGTATCCTTGCTATTATCAACGAAAAATAAAACATAAATATAAATAACTATGGCTGCAAAAAAAATCATCTTTGCTGAAGACGCTCGACGCAAGCTTAAAATTGGTGTTGATAAAGTTGCTGACGCTGTGAAGGTTACTATTGGTCCACGTGGCCGCAACGTTGTTCTCGACAAGGGGTGGGGATCGCCGACTATCACTAACGATGGCGTTTCTATTGCCAAAGAAATTTCTCTTAAAGATAAATTTGAGAATCTGGGTGCCGAAATCGTCAAAGAGGTCGCCAACAAAACTAACGACATTGGCGGTGACGGTACCACCACGTCGGTTATTTTAACTCAGGCAATGATAGATAGTGGTATGAGTCGCATTAAGAGCGGTGTTAATGTCATGGCTGTTCGGGCTGGTATGGAAAAGGCTGTTTCTGAAGTGGTTGAAATCCTTAAGACAACCGCTAAGCACATCAAAACCGACGAAGAGGTGCGCCAAGTGGCGACCATTTCCGCTGAGTCGGAAGAGATTGGCTCAATCGTTGCTGATACGCTCAAAAAAGTCGGCAAAGACGGTGTGGTTACCGTGGAGGAATCGCAGTCGCTGGCTATCGAGTCCGATGTTGTTGAAGGTTTACAATTTGATAAGGGCTATGTCTCCGCATACATGATAACCAATGCCGAACGAATGGAGGCTGAATTAAAAGATCCGGCTATTTTAATTACCGACAAAAAAATATCAACTGTCAAAGAGATTTTGCCACTTTTGGAAAGTCTTGTTCAAACTGGCAAGAAAGACCTTGTAGTCATTGCCGACGATGTTGATGGTGAAGCACTCTCAACATTTATTCTCAATAAATTGCGCGGCGGTTTCAATGTCTTGGCTGTTAAAGCGCCCGGCTATGGCGACCGTAAGAAAGATATGCTTGAAGATATTGCGGTGACAGTGGGCGCGACGGTTATTTCCGATGATGTTGGCTTGTCGTTTGAAAAAGCTAGTTTGGATATGCTTGGTAAAGCTAATCGGGTCGTCGCTACTAAAGACAACACGATTATTGTCGGTGGCAAAGGTAACACTAAAATTATTAAAGATCGAGTTAGCCAACTCAAAAAACAGCGCGAGAATACCGAAAACAAATACGATGCCGAAAAAATCGATGAGCGTATCGCTAAGCTGGGCGGTGGCGTTGCCGTTATTCGCGTTGGCGCGGCTACCGAAACCGAAATGAAATACCTCAAGCTCAAAGTTGAGGATGCCGTCAATGCCACCAAAGCTGCTATTGAAGAAGGCATTGTTGCCGGTGGTGGCACGGCGCTCTTGAAAGCCGCCAACCAAGTTCGCGGCAAAATAGACCTAGCGTTCAAAGAAAATAAAAGTGCTCGCTTCACGTTTGATGAGTTGCGCATCGGCTATGAAATAGTTCTCGATGCTTGCAAAGTGCCATTGGCTCAAATCGCTGCTAATGCCGGCGTCGGCGATGGTACACAAGTCGTTGAGGAAGTATTGCGCCAAGAAAGCATGCACGGTGGTTTCAATGCCACCACTAACATGCTCGTGACCAATATGATTACTGCCGGCATTATTGACCCGGTCAAAGTCACTCGCAGTGCTCTTCAGAATGCCGCGAGCGCCGCTGCTATTCTCCTGACGACCGAAGTGGCTGTTGCTGAAGAGCTTGAAGACAAACCCGCTCCCGCAGCGCACGCTCCTGGTATGCCTGGCGGTATGGACTATTAATCGGGGTACCACTTTTGGATAAAAAGTTGTACAATTACGTTATTAAAGTCGTATAGCCACTAAAAGCAGTTTTAGTTTCATCAGTTTTTTAAATTTAATTCATAAAAACATGATTACTCTCTACGTCATTTTAGCTCTTGTTGTTATTGTTCTTATCTGGATCGTTGCTTCCTACAACGGTTTTATTACGTTGGTTAATAGAGCGAAAGAATCCTGGGCTGACATCGACGTCCAGCTCAAGCGTCGTTATGATCTTATCCCGAACTTGGTTAATTCAGTCAAAGGTTATGCCGCTCACGAAAAGACGACGTTCGAGGAAGTTACGCAAGCGCGAACAGCGGCGATGGGCGCCACCGGTGTCGCCGACAAAGCTAAAGCGGAGAATATGCTCTCAGGCACCTTGAAGTCACTCTTTGCCGTTTCGGAAAATTATCCTGACCTTAAAGCTAATCAGAATTTTCTTGATCTCCAAGCACAACTCACCGACACGGAAAATAAAATTCAAGCCGCTCGTCGTTTTTATAACGTCAACGTTCGCGACCTTAATGTCAAAGTCGAAAGTTTTCCGTCGAACATTATCGCCGGCACGTTCCACATTCAGAAGATGGAATTTTTTGAGCTTGGTGACAGCACTGCTGACCAAGCTGCGCGCACCGCGCCCACGGTTAGTTTCTAATGGATATCTATAAGCAACAAGCACACAATGTTTGGAGGACATGGTTCACTATGTTTGTGTTCGTGGTGGTGGTAATTGGTATTGGTTTTGCTTTTGCTGAGGCTTTTCAGAATGTATTTATCCTTTATTTTGCTATTGTTTTCGCGCTCATTATGAATATCACCAGCTATTGGTATTCCGACAAAATTATTCTGGCGCACTACAAAGCGGAGCCGGTGACTCTCGAAAAAAATCCAATGCTTTATAACACCGTGGAAAATTTGGCCATCACCGCCGGTTTACCGACGCCAGCTATCTATATTATTCCCGATCCAGCGCCAAACGCTTTCGCCACTGGCCGCAACAAAGAGCATGCCGCGGTCGTAGTCACCGCTGGTCTTTTGAGTATTCTTAACCAGACTGAGCTCGAAGGTGTCATCGCTCATGAATTGTCGCATGTTAAGAATCGGGACATTCTCTTGTCTACGATTGTAGTAGTGCTGGTCGGCTTCGTTAGCTTGATGGCCCACTTTTTTCTGCAAGCATCGTTTTTCGGCGGCTTGGGCGGTGGCCGAGACCGCGGCAACAATACCATTTTTATCGTTATTGGTTTGGTACTAGCCATTCTTTCACCGATCGCCGTTACTCTTATTCAGCTCGCTATTTCTCGCCGTCGTGAATATTTAGCCGACGCTTCAGGAGCGCTTTTGACACGTTATCCGGAAGGACTCGCGAGCGCGCTCGAGAAAATCGGCGCTGCCACGCGGCCGATGAGTCGGGCCAATGAAGCCACCGCTCATCTTTTTATCACTAATCCATTTGGTAATGTTGGTAAACACATCTCTAATCTTTTCAACACCCACCCGCCGATTGCTAAGCGTATTGCGATTTTGCGCGGTGAACACTAAAAATAAAAAATGAAAAAAATTACCATTCTCATTATTTTAATTATTGCCGTCATCGTGCTCGGCTGGTATTTTTATATTTCATATCAAATTTCCGGGCCGCAATCATTATCATCGACAACGACAAGTACCTCTACTGGTGATGCTGTCGGTAGTTTAATACACGTTGACGGTGTGAGGGTTAAAATTGGTCAGCCATTTTCCATTCCAGCGACGGCTACCGGCACGAGCGCGCTCGGAGCAAATGGACAGTGGAGTACCTATACGAGTGCCACCCAAGGTTTTTCTTTTGATTACCCGCAAATCATGGCAGCGTACACTAACCGCAAAGACATTCGCGGTCTTAAAAGTTATCTGCCACTTTCTTCCGATGCTCAGGCCGTTTTAGCTTTAGTGCCGTCGCAGTATCCGGCTAGCACCACGGTCCATGAGGCGTTCGTCGTAGCTGCCGCGACGACGACGCCAGATTTTGCCGCGTGTATGAGCGCAGCTCAAGAAGCTGGAGCAGGTGGAGCGGGCGCCGCGACGACGACGCCGGTTCAAGTGGCTATTATTCCGCCCGGTAGTAACGTAACATCGCCATCCGCATCTGTTGATTTTTATCAGTTACCCAGCGATCTCGGCGGCTGTTGGGCTGGCGGCTGTGCTTTTGGTACGCTTTTCGCGACCTATCGAAGCGGCACGTGCTACCAATTCAGTCTCCAGGCGGCGGTGACCGATCCTGGCGTTTATGCTTCGAGTCAGGCCGAATTCCAGCAAATGAATCACAACAATCAAAATTTTGAAAGCCAATTAACAACGCTTTTTTATCAAATTCTTTCCACCATCAGGTTTCAATGATAGGATAGGACCGTTTGGAGGGTTCGCATAGCGGTCTAGTGCGCACGCTTGGAAAGCGTGTGTGGGGAAACCCACCAAGAGTTCGAATCTCTTACCCTCCGCCTTGACAAGTTGCTAGGTATATGTTTTTAATTTTAACCTTGCTCCGATGCGCAAAAATCTACTGAAACAAATTCTTGCCCTCGTCGCGCTGGCTGCGGCGTTCGTGATGGTGTCGTATCTGGCGCACGTTTTTAAGGCACAGCTTGCGGATATTGTGCAGGCCGGGGGAGTGATTGGCATTCTTGGATTTGTGGCACTAACAGCTATTTTCGTGGTGTTCGTTATTCCGCTTGATATTGTATTTCTCATTCCCATTGGCGTGGTGGTTTGGGGTCCAGTGCCTACGGCGTTCATGTCTATCATCGGCTGGACGCTGGGTGCGGCCGTGGCGTTTAGTATTGCTCGTGTTTTTGGTGGCGGCGTGGTTGGTCGGCTCATAGTACTTTCGCGGGTGGAAGCTATCGAGCGGCGAATACCAAAGCGAAATCTTTTTGGCGCGGTCGTGGTGTTGCGTATGCTCGTCTCCGTTGATATTTTGAGTTACGCGCTTGGTCTTTTTAGCACGATGCCGTGGAAGCAGTACGTGTTCGCGACATTGCTCGGCGTGACGCCGTTTGGTTTCTATTTTGCGTTTGCTGGGACACTGCCGCTCTGGTATCAAGTCGCCGCTATTGGTATCGCGGTCGTGCTAGCGAGCGCTATTATACTCATTTACGGAATGCGCCGAGAGCCGTGATACTAGTTGATTGGTTTTCCATTTTGCTATACTACATAAAACCTATGCCAACTGATTCTCCCGGATTTTTCAAAATCATTCAAGAAAAAATATTTATTACTAAGGTGCCGCGCTACGGCAACAGTATTTATTATTCGTTGGGGTTTCTTGGGTTAGTGTGTTTTGCTATCTTGTTGGTGACTGGCCTCGTGATGGTCTTTATGGGGAGCGCCTGGTGGCTTAGTAATTTCTGGGGGATTTTTTTCCGGAGTATTCATCTTTGGGCAGCCCAGGCGTTTGTTCTTATTATTTTTCTCCATGTGCTGGTCGTATTTTCTACGAGCGGTTTCAAACCGCCGCGGCGTTTGACCTGGGTGCTTGGCGCAATAGTGCTTTTGTTTTTGTTGCTTGAAGCGGAATTCGGCTACTATTTGCGTGGAGATTTTTCTTCCCAGTATCGAGCTCTCCAAGGTGCTGATTTCTGGAACGGCACGTATTTAGGCAACGCGATAAATACTCTCAATCACGCCCAAGTGTTTGGAATTCACGTCATTATTATTCCGGCAATTATTATTGGGTTACTGTTTACGCATTATCTTTTAGTGAAAGCCCGCGGAATCGCGTTGCCGTATCGGCGCGACGTGGTGACGACAATCGTGCCAGCCAATCACGTGAAGCTATTTTTGCGAGGTGCGGCTCTGGCGATTGTTATTATTCTGCTCGCCATCTTCTTTCCATCTCCGTTTGTGACGCCTGCCGAGATCAATACTGTTGCTGGTGATAATCCGGCGTTGATGGGGCAGACGCTTATCGCTGAATTCACGCGGACATCCGACACGGCCACCTATCTTGATTCAATCGACCCATATACTTTTGACACACGTGATGTGTATGTGACCTGGCCCTACACTCGCTATCTTGCCGCGACAGGAGGTCCTAATGAGCTCGCGGCATTTCTCGCCGAGCCGCCAGCTACTGAGGCGCAGAATATAGCTGACGCTCAGGCTTATTTTCAAAACCCAACGGCAGTCGTGACAACAGGAACCAGCAGTCCTTTTTTAGCAGTTATGCATTCACTCATCGCGATGGGCGCAAGCGGCTTGTATCAAGCGGCACTTGACGCCGAGCAGCCGGCAATCAACCCTACATACTCGCTGCGTTTTTTGAATGACACTGGCGTGCTTGATGATGAAGCGAATGATCTACATATCACGACAGAGCAATGGGGTATGGTGCGGGAAGAGGGAAATGTTATTCCGCCGGGCGCGTGGTGGCTTGCTCCGCTCGGCGCGTTGGACCACACTATTCTGGCCAACGATCCCAATGGCGATCGGGACGGTGCCGAGATACTCGGGCTCGTAGTGTTGCTCCTCATTCTTTTCCCGTACATCCCGTACCTCAATCGTCTGCCGGAAAAATTGCATCTCGCGCGATTTTTCTGGAATAGAAAGTAGATTGCCACCTATAAAACAGCGTGTCATACTATTTACCATGACCCGAGCTCTTATTTTTGGCAGTGTGGCAGCATTTACTTTTCTGGGTTTTTTTATTCCATCATTTATATTAGTTTTTAACGGCTTGGTTAAGCAGGCTGAAGTTGCCTCGGCCAAAAACATTCAGTTATATTCTTCGACTGTGTCCACACCTCACCCTTCAATAGTTATTGGCGGAAAAACATTTACCGCCGACATCGCCGACACTGAAGCTAGCTTGCAGCTCGGTCTTTCTAATCGCCAAAATTTGCCGGCTAACCGAGTGATGCTTTTTGTTTTTCAAACACCAAGCAACTGGGGAATATGGATGAAGGATATGCATTTTCCGTTAGATATTTTTTGGCTTAATGCCACGGGCGCGGTGGTATATTTACAACAGAACGTTTCACCTAATACCTATCCGACGATATTTGCGCCACCTCCGTCAACGCCGGCCGCTTTTGTTATTTAGGCCAATGCCGGCACTGCCGCGAAACTCGGAGTACCTCTCAATTCAAATGTCACCATTCCATCGAATTTAAGTTTTCAAAATTGAATACCTTGCAAGAATTTTAGAGTATTTGATATACTTCATCATATGAAAACCATTCGCATCGCCATCAATGGCGCTGGCCGTATCGGCCGAGCATTTTATAAAGTTGCTTCTACTCGACCAGAGCTTGAAGTTGTCGCAGTCAATGATTTAGCCGACATTAAAAATATTGCTTATTTACTTAAATATGATTCGGCCTACGGCCGGAGTGGCTTGGATATAAAAGTCCGCGACGATAACAAAGCGCTTATCGTGAACGGTAAAGAAATCAGTTATTTGTCGGAAAAAGACCCAGCAATGTTACCTTGGAAAGATTTGCAGATTGATATTGTTGTTGAATCAACAGGATTTTTTACTAGTTATGCCAAAGCGAGTGCTCATATTACCGCTGGTGCTAAGCGTGTTGTCATTAGCGCACCCGCCAAAGACGAGGCTGGTGCGGCAACTGTTGTCGCCACGGTTTTGATGGGTATTAATGAGGAGGCACTAGAAACCTGTGACATTAGCTCGAATGCTTCGTGCACGACAAATGCTAGTTCGCCGGTTATTCAAATTCTCAACGAAACGATTGGTATTGAAAAGGCTATTTTGAATACCACGCACAGCTACACCGCCAGCCAATTACTCGTCGATGGGCCGGCCAAAAAGGATTTTAAAGAGGGAAGAGCGGCAGCGCACAATATGGTGCCCACTTCCACTGGCGCTGCCATTGCCGTCACTAAAGCTGTCCCAGCGCTTGCCGGAAAATTTGACGGGATTTCTATTCGCGTGCCGACTATCGCCGGGTCTATTGCTGACACCACCTTTATCGCTAAGCGGCCGACCACAGTTGAGGAAGTTAACTCAATTTTAAAAAAAGCCGCTCAAGACCCGCGCTGGCAAAAAACTTTCGCTGTTACTGAAGATCCTTTAGTTTCGAGTGATATCGTTGGCGACCCGCATGCCTCTATTGCCGATCTAGGCCTCACTCGGGTCGTCGACGGCACGCTCGTTAAAGTGATGGCGTGGTATGACAATGAAATGGGTTATACCCATTCGCTTGTGGAACACGTCATAGTGGCGGGAAAAAATCTCTAACATGTCCTCTGGAGTTCAGTTTGATGAAGAGTCGTTTAAGCCGCTTAAACGCCAGATTGTTGAAAACGAAACTGGTTCATCATTGGTGCGGTTTCTTATTCGTTATCGTATTATGAAAACAAAAGCTGGTGCCACCGCTTTTCTGATCACTTGCATTGTCCTACTATTCCTTGCCTCCGCTGTTTTTATTATTTTAGGTGAGATGCGGATTCAGATCAATGCTCCGGCGTTTCAGTCTAATCTAACGCAAACGAAACCGTAGTAAAATAAAGAATATATAAAAAATATCTTCTATGTTTAGAAAATTCACAAAATCAGGATCTTCCGGTTTCACTCTTATCGAGCTTATGGTCGTTATTGCCATTATCAGTCTTTTGTCTAGTATTATTTTTTTCTCATTGACCGCCGCAAGGGCAAAAGCATCTGACGCTCAGAAAATTACCGAAGCTGGCCAAGTACAGACCGCTTTAGCACTTTACTATGATAAACATGGCACGATGCCAACCGACTATGCTGGTACTGGTGTGCCTGCTCAAGAAGGTACACCTTCCTATACCCAAAGCTTACAACCGCTTGTCAATGATGGCGATATTGCTTCTATTCCTCAGAGTTCTAATCAGCCTTCTTATTTCTATGATAATTATGGTCCTGGTTCTACCCATGGAGCTGTTTTTGGTGCCACGTTGCAGATTACTGATCCAGCGACGGTAGCGCAGCCGACATGTCAGACAAAAACTGATCCGGCAAGTTTGTACCCTGGATTAGTACTCTCTTTTAAAGGAAGATCACTTTATGACTACACAACTCAAAATAATTCTGGTACTGGAAGATGTGCGCGAACAATATTAATTGTTATGGGAGTGTATTTAGGGACATCTCAATGGACATGTTCTATAAATTATCCTAGTAAAGGTACTTGCACATGGTCTACGGATCAAAATTTTACAACTGTTACAAACACGCCCACGGGCACTTATTGTCAACCTGTTATCGACGCGGAGCAGTGTTCCGGCAGTAATTACTGTGTTTGCAATCCTTATTAAATAAAGATGAAAATTTATCTTAGCTCTGATCACGCCGGTTTTGCTCTCAAAGAGCGGCTTGTTGACTATCTGGAAAGTGCTGGTTTTGAGGTTGCTGATTTAGGTCCGACGGTGTTTAACGAGCACGATGACTATCCTGATTTTATTTCGCTTACCGCCAAGGAAGTGGCAAAAAATCCGACTGGAGCGCGTGGTATTGTTATCGGTATGTCTGGTCAGGGTGAAGCGATGGTTGCCGGAAAATTTGCCGGAGTTCGGGCTGGAGTTTTTTATGGTGGCCCGGAAGAGATTGTGCGGCTTTTGCGCGAGCACAACGACGCCAATGTTCTATCGCTTGGCGCGAAATTTTTGACTGTCGAAGAAGCCGAGCGAGCGGTCAGTGTGTGGCTGGAAACGGAATTTTCCAATGAGCCGCGCCATGCTCGGCGAATCGAAAAAATGAGCGATATTGAAAAGAAAAACGGGTTGAAAATTTGATATACTTGAGCAATGGTAAAAATTATTCCGGCGATTCTGGTGGCGGATTTTAAAACCTTAGAAAAGGAGGCGGCGTTCGTTGCTGGCCAATCGAAGTTAGTGCAGCTTGATGTTTGTGATGGCCGGTTTGTGCCGTCAACTTGTTGGCCATATATGACCGCGGCTAATCCGCATCACGACGCGCATTTCAAAAAAATAGTAACTGAAGGTGATGGGTTGCCCCAATGGCAAAAATTAGATTACGAAATTGATTTAATGGTAGCCTCGCCGACGCCGGCGGTGATTGACGATTGGGTAACCGCCGGTGCTGCGCGGATTATCGTGCATCGGGAAAGTGTTTCTGATGAACAGTTATCGGTTATTATCCGTCATCTTCGTGAACGTTTTGCTTGTCCTTCTGATTCTAAAGAAATTAGTGTTCAACTTGGTTTGGCAGTAGCTCTAGACACACCACTTGACGCGCTCGCCCCATATCTTGAGGATATTGATTCTGTTCAAATCATGGGTATTGAGCGGGTTGGTTTTCAAAGTCAGGAATTTGCCGGCGAACGAGTATTTGATAAAGTGCGCGCTTTTCATAGTGCTCACCCAGAGATACCAGTGAGTGTCGACGGGGGAGTAAACTTGGAAAACGCAAAGGCAATCATAGAAGCGGGTGCTTCGCGACTCATTATTGGTTCAGCTATTTTTGGTAATCATTCCGCGCAGAACGCCGAGGAAAGTTTCTCGGCTGCTTCGGTATCAGCTGCGTTGGAAAAATTTAAAGAAATTTTATAGTTTTTTATGGTAGAATATTAAAATGCACCTTGATGACGCGGCGATTCAAAAACTAGAACTCCAAGCTAACGCTATTCGTCAGTCCATTATTCAGATGCTTTTAGCTGCCGGTTCCGGCCACACGGCTGGCTCGCTCGGCATGGCTGACATTTTTACCGCGCTTTACTTTCACATTCTGAGACATAATCCGATGCAGCCCGATTGGCCCGCTCGCGACCGGGTCATTCTCTCTAACGGTCACATTTGTCCGGTTCTGTACGCGACAATGGCCCACGCCGGCTATTTTCCGATTGAAGAGCTTCAGACACTGCGTAAGCTTGGCTCGCGCTTGCAGGGTCACCCGCATCGAGAATTTTTACCGATGCTTGAGACGAGCTCCGGCCCGCTCGGCGAGGGTCTTTCACAGGCGGTTGGCATGGCTATCGCTGATAGAATGAATGCCGCCGTGGAGCGCCAAAAAGTTGGCGATGATCAAAGTGTCATCACCCCGCACTTTTTCTTCTGCCTCACTGGTGATGGCGAGCTCGATGAGGGCAATAATTGGGAGGCAGTTATGCTCGCTGGCCGTGAAAAACTTCACAATCTCATTGCTATTGTTGATCGCAACAATATTCAAATAGATGGCTACACCGAAAATGTTTTGCCATTGGAAAATTTGCGCGCCAAGTGGGAGGCGTTCGGTTGGCATGTTTTAGAAATTGACGGCCATAACTTCACCGAGATTATAGCGGCTGTCGATCAGGCAAAAGCGATTTTTGAAAAACCGTCGGTCATCATCGCGCACACCATTCCTGGCAAAGGTGTCGTTGAATTTGAACAGAAATTTGAATGGCACGGCAAGCCGCCGACCGCCGCCGCGGCAGCGATAGCTCTCAACGAATTGCGCACCCTTCAGGGCCGGATTCAAAGCGAGCATCAATAAAATTTTTACCTATGATAAACCCTCAAGCAAAACTTAATCCTAAAATTTTTGACGCCGATTGCGACGAGATGCCGATTCGCCGCGGTTTTGGCGAGGGTCTGGTCGCGGCTGGTCAAGCCGATGAGCGGGTTGTGGGCCTCTGCGCCGATCTCACTGAGTCAACTCAAATGTACCTTTTTAAAGAAAAATTTCCTGAGCGCTTCGTGGAAATGGGAATCGCCGAGCAAAATCTGGCGGCGGTAGCCAGCGGCATGGCGGCTGTTGGAAAAATTCCGTTCATCACGTCCTATGCGATGTTTAGCCCCGGCCGCAACTGGGAACAAATTCGCACCACTATTTGTTACAACAACCGCCCGGTCAAAATTGCCGGCTCGCACGCTGGTGTTTCCGTTGGTCCTGATGGCGGCACACATCAGGCTATCGAGGATATCGCTCTAACGCGCGTCATCCCGAGGATGGTTGTTATTTCGCCATGTGATGCCATTGAAGCTAAAAAAGCCACTGAAGCCGTCGCTAAAACTGCTAATCCGACTTATCTCAGATTGGCTCGCGAAAAAACTCCCGTTATCACCACCACCGATTCGCCGTTTGAAATAGGGAAGGCCCAAATTGTTTTTCAGCCGATTACTAAAGTGCCCGACGTTGCTATTATCGCCACGGGCGCGCTGGTACACAAAGCCCTTCTGGCCGCCCGTGATTTAGAAAAAGAAAAAATTGGCGTCACGGTTCTTAATCTCAGCACCATCAAACCTCTCGACGAACGTGCCATCGAGAAGCTCGCCGAGGAAGCCGGCGCGCTCGTTACCGTTGAGGAACACCAAATTGCCGGCGGCATGGGCAGCGCCGTCGCCGAGCTTATCGCTGCCAAAGGCACCCCAGTCCCGATTGAATTCATTGGTGTTCGTGATCAATTCGGCCAGTCTGGCACGCCCGCCGAACTCATTGAGCATTACGGCATGGGCCGCGATGCGATTTTAGCCGCGGCGCGGAAAGTGTTACAGAGAAAAAATAAAAAAGTAGCAAAATTTAATTAACGTGAAAGTATTTACGCTTTATTCACTTTATAATCGGCGGGTGCTTTCGCTAAATAGTCTAATAGTTTTTCGCGGGAAAGAAGCCCTTCCTGCGCGCCAATGTATTGGACGACGGACATAGAATTGATTGGGCCCCATGCGAGAGCATCGGGTAATGATTTACCGGAAGCGAGCGCTGCGGTGACCGTGGAGCTAAAAGCGTCACCCGCGCCGGTGCGCTCAAAAGGTTTGTGTGGATAGATAGGGACGAACCATAGATTGGTGCCATCATAGCCGTAAGCACCGTCAATGCCGTCGGTGATGCAAACGATTTTCGGACCAAGCGCGGCTAGTCCTTTGGAAAATTCCAGAATTTCATTTTTCTTTGCTTCTGGCGCGGTATTGGCCGTTTCTGTTTTGCCGAGAATACGCGCGGCTTCTTCGCGATTGCAAAAGAAAATTTCGGTGCGCTTATAGATAGCAGCGAGAGCCGCGGTGCCAAACTCCATCTGGTATGTGCCGGGCTGAAAAGCAAGCTTAACGCTTGGGTTGGCAGCGAGATACTGTGAAATTTCCTGATGATAGGGTAGGGAATTTTTGCCGAGTGAACTCAGATAAATCCAGCGTGGCGCATTTTTGTCTGAAAGTTTATTAGTGGTAGGGGCAAAACTGTAGGGATAGGTTTCGTGTTTAACGAGGATAGTGCGTTCGACGTCGTACCAGAGGACATAGTGGTAATTTGATTTCATGTCCTTGTGAACAGCAATGAAATTAGTGCCAACATTATTGCCTTTGTAGGCAGTCAGCATTTCCTGGCCATACATATCACCGCCAATGTCGCTAGCGATGGCAGTACGCAGGCCAAGACGAGCGGCAGAAACGGCGGCGTTGGGACTGTTGCCGACACCAGCGATGACATGTACGGATTCATAGGGAACCTTGTCGCCAAACGTGACGCAGAGCTCTTTAGTGACGCCGTCGGCGGCGGGTAAAATACTGGCGTCGGTAAGGCGGATAAAGGCATCAGTGACCGTGTCACCAATAGCGAGAAAATCAATGGGTTTGGAAAACATAAATTATCGTGGTTAAAATTCTTAAAATT
>VFSW01009294.1_pt1 | contig 14048 bp, 12 predicted proteins | sample 5358111 | NCBI WGS metagenome assembly VFSW01 (sample SAMN11554181, study PRJNA540505) | mine drainage metagenome | isolation source: sediment from site ElyBrook_90M | place: USA: Ely Copper Mine, Vershire, VT | collected 2017
GCCGAGAGCGAGCCGATCACGATGTCGGCGATATTGAGGTAGGGACGATGGCTCTCGAAGGGGACGGCGGTCCCGCCCAGCGCGCGCGCCAGCGCGACCGCATGATCGAAAGTGCGGCTGGTCACCAGCAAGGTTTCGGCGCCGAGCGCATGGAGCTGGCGCGCGGTGAGCTCGGCCATCTGACCCGCCCCCATCAGCATCACGGTCTTGTCGCTGAGCGTATCGAAAATCTGTCCGGCCAGACGCACCGCGGCCGAACTGACCGACACTGAGCCGCGGCCGATAAGCGTCGCCTTGCGCACCCGCTTGGCAACCGAAAAGGCGCGATGAAAGGCGCGATGCAGCACCAGGCCGACGGTGCCCGCCTCGGCCGCGTAGCCGTACGACAACTTGAGCTGGCCGAGGATTTGCGGCTCGCCGACCACCATCGAGTCGAGGCTGGCGCCGACCCGGAACAGATGGTGCACGGCGTCGCGGCCCTCGAAGCGATAGAGCGCACCGGCGAACAGCGCCGCATCGACCTCGCGGTCGGCCGCGAGGAAGCTGGTGGCTTCGTCGATGGCGCGGGCGGAGTCGGCCGCCACGCCGACGATCTCGACGCGGTTGCAGGTCGAAATCAGCGCGGACTCAGCCAGCGCAGGCGCGCGATCCTTGAGCCGCAAAAGTGTTGCAAGGATCTCGCCGTCGCCATAGGCCAGCCGCTCGCGGACCGCGACCGGGGCCGTGCGATGGTTGATACCGACGATGAGAAGCTTCTCGTCCATCCTGTCCGCAAATGCACCCGCCCGTAGGTTAACCGAAACTCCCGCCGTGCTTGCCCGGAAAGAGCAGGCTCACACTCAGGAACGATCCTAACAATACAGTAAAAGCCGCCAGCGTCAGCGCTGCGGCCCGCCGCCCGCGCCATCCCGCCGCCACCCGCGATTCCAACAGCGCCGCGTACAGCAGCCAGGTTATCAGCGACCACGATTCCTGCGGCTCCCATGACCAGAAATGGCCCCAGGTCGCCTCAGCCCATAGCGCCCCGCTGACGATCGCCAACGACAGCATCACGAAGCCCCATCCCAGCAGGCGGTAGTTGATGCGGTCGAGTTTTTCCAGGCTCGGCATCGTCTGCCCCACCGGCGTCATCGGGCGCTTTGCCTTCAGGCGCGACTCGTAGACCAGGTAGGCGAGACTCACGCCGGCCGCAACCACGAACAGCGCATCGCCCAGAAACGCCAGCGTCACGTGGACCGGCAGCCACGCGCTGCGCAGACTGTCGGGAATGACCAGGCGGCCGCGACGCGTAAGCAGCATCGCCGCGCCCACCGCGGCCAGAACGCCCGGCGCCACAAAGGCCCCCAGCACCTGCATCCGCATCCGCGATATGAGGACAAAGCTCACGATCGCCGTGAGCCAGGCCAGGAAAGACAACGACTGGGCGAAATTGGTGACCGGGATATTGCCGGCCTTAAGGGCGCCAATCACCAGGTCCAGCGTATGAAACAGCACCGCCGCACCCAGCAGCGGCACCGCCTGATCGGTCCAGCGTGGACGGTTGGCGGTGCGCCCGGCCACGAATCCGGCGGCCGAAAGCGCGTAACATACCAGAGCGGGTGGAAGCCAGATCGTGTCCATACTGATTGTGACTGATTGTGCGCCAGCACGCGGGAGGGCCCGCCGCGCCGTGCCCGGTGTTAAATGATGGGCTGGCCGACGCCGCTCAACCAGCGCCGACGTGCTCTCCTTGCCGGCGATTGTATTACACCCGACTTGGACGGGACAGGGCGGCGGGTATCGCGCGGCGTTATACTTGAACCATAAGCAACCGAGAAGCGATGGAAAGTACCGAGGTAAAGCGGCCGGCGAACCTGCGGGCGGTGAATCAAACGCGCGCGACCGTCCTCTGTGAGCACCTCGAAGAAGCCAGCGGGATGATGGGCAAGAGCCGCGGCCTGCTCGGACGCGATAGGCTCGAAGCGCAGGCGGGGATGCTGTTCGAGGCGGGACGACTGGAGCCGTTCATGTGCATGCACATGTTGTTCATGCGCTTTGCCATCGACATTGTGTTCCTGAACCGGCAAGGCAGAGCAATTCGAATCGATCGCAACCTGCGGCCATGGCGCATCTCCTCGGTCGTTTGGGGCGCGCGCAAAGCGCTGGAACTTCCGGCCGGCGCCGCGGCCCGTAGCCAAACCGAGGTCGGCGATCAAATCATCTTCGAGCGGCCGTAAGCCACGGCCTCCACCCGTGTCCTGACTGCAAATGTGCTCGATATTTCCGATAGATGCACTCGATAATTCTGAGTTACGGCCCCCGTCTCTCTCATGATACGTGCAATGTCACGAACGGTCCTCACGTTTCCGCTCAAAAGCAAGCCTCATTGAAACGGGAATGGTCAAGAAGAAGCAAAAGACTATCTGTTTGTGAAGGCATTTCTGCTACGCGAGCGTTTCGTCGGCTCCCGTCTCGTCCCATCGGCCACAAATAACATCAAGCATAATACGCTGTCCGTCGGTATAAAGAGTAGAAAGGCAAGTTCCGGGAGCGACAACACTGGGCAATCAATCCTCCGCAAAGCATCCTTTAACCGGCTAAAGAAAAAGAGGCAATAAAATCAGCCGACGACGTTTGTCGGCGAGATGCGAGCTCTACCACCCGATTAGTCAATTCGCAGTGACGCTCGATCGGAACGGGCCGTCTGTCGTGAAGCGCGCCGCAACTGGCTTGGCAGAGAGAGACAGACTATTCAGAGCAGGGTAGGCGTTATATAGAGGGGAAGGATCGAATCATCGATTCCGCGAATAGTGACATAGTTTAGCCGCTCGGCACGCTTGACGAGAGTCAGCCAGAAGAGTCCTGACTTGATTTGACAAGAATAGCCATTACTGAAAGTCAAAATTGTCGCGCTCTTGCTTCGGGATGCTCCACGCCATAGTTTGTCAGTAAAGAGGAATGCTTAGCGCGGCATCGGACTCCGGCGAATCCCCGACGAAGAAATCGCTCATCGGGATCGTCATTAGCAACTTCCATGCGGCGCTCATTTATGAGGCCTTACTCTGACTGCGGTTGCGTCGAGAGTTCACCGCTTAATCGAATCCTGACGGCACGAAAAACCACTTTCGGCGGCGAGGCGATGGTCGAGTTCGTGCTGGTGTCCTTCACCAGCGGGGAAACGGTCATGAGCGGATGCGCGTGCGGCAACCACGGCCGAGTGGTTCGGAAAAGCTTGCGGCCCTTGGGCATGGCACTCATCAGGGGGAGGGCTCACGATGAGACGATCGCTGTTGTTCATGATGCTGGCCGGCGTCGCAGCGCTGGTCGCTGCGCTGGTCGTCTACTCGGCGCTGAAGAAACGCGAGCGGGAAGTCCAGGAAGCGATGGCGCAATCGGTCAATATCGTGGTTGCCACGCATGATTTGCACATTGGTTCACAGATCGATCCGACCGCGGTCAAACTCGTGCGATGGTCGCGCGACAGCACGCCACCTGGCGCCTTCACTGACATCGCGGCTGTGACCGGCAAATACGTGAAGACACCGTTTGTGGAAAACGAACCGATTATCGGTGACCGCCTGTTCTCGGGGGTCAAGACCGCGGGCATGCTGCCGCTGTTGATTCCGGCCGGGATGCGCGCGATGTCGTTTTCGGTGGACGAGGTCGCCGATATTGCCGGCTTCGTCCTGCCCGGCGCGCACGTCGATATACTGGTCGCGATCTCCGATCCATCCACCGGCGGCCAGCCATTTTCCAAGATCGTACTGCAAAACGTCGAGGTGCTCGCGGTTGCGCAGGAGATCGAGGAGGCGAAGGACGAACCCAGAGTGGTCAAGGTCGTCACCGTGCTGGTGACACCCGAGGAGGCCGAGCGGCTCTCGGTGGCCAGCCACGATGGGGTCTTGCGTCTGGCGCTGCGCAATTACGACGACAAGAAGATCGTGATGACCAACGGGTCCGACATCGGAGCCATGTTGCGGGGCGGCGCGGCGGCGCCGGTGATCGAGCATCAGGTGGTGGCTCCGATACCTCATGTCACCGCACGCCCAGGGCCCGAGACGGTACAGGTCGAGATCTTGCGCGACGGGCATAGCAGCGAATCGATTTCTTTCGTGCATGGCCGGGGCGCACGCGATACCGGAGGCGTGCACCGGAAGACGGTCGGTTCGGCCGCGGCGAGTTTTGAGGTGGCAGGGGTCGAAAGCCTGACGCCTGCTCCTGGAGCGGCGCCACCGGTCTCGGCGTTGCCTGTTTCGGCGCCTCCGGCAGGAACTGTTGACTCGAGGGCGAACGGCAATCACGGCGCTGACGTGCAAGCGCCGAGTGTAGCGGGCTTCTCGGGGGCTCCAGAGGAAAATCCGTTTTTCGCCGGGCCGAATTCAAAGACTGTCGACGTGCCGTAATTGGGGGGGATGGGACGATGGTCGAAGCGATAGAGAAAAAGGCGCGCCACGGCCGCAAACTGATAGCCGCGGCCGTGGGAGCGTTCGGATTCTTCATATTGGCGAGTCATCCAGTAGCGGGTTCGGAAACCCGCACCGATGCGACCCGCACAGGATCGGTGCCAAGCACCACCTTGACGGACCCGGCAGGTCCGGTCGACGCTGCCGCCCCGTCCGCACCTGCGTCGCCTGGTGCGACGCCATCGACGGCGGTGGCGCAGGCCTCCACTTCTGAATCTTCGACCGCGGTGCCCAATTCGGTGGCTCCGATTGTCACTCCCAGTTCAACCAGTGGCGACAACGGGATGCTGCCGGCGCAGGCTTCCTCGACTGGGGCGCTGCCGCCCTCGCGGACGTTCAATACCGATCCGATGGCGGTCATCCCGTCCGCTCCGCCGCCGCTCGGCGAGAAACATTTCATGCCGGGTGATGGCGTTGACCTGATGACCGGAACTTCGGAGGTGCTCGACTACCCGACCCGCATCCGGCGGGTCTCGATCGCCGACAGTAAGGTCGCCGACATCCAGGTGATCAATCCTTACGAGCTTAACCTGGTAGCCCATCAGCCGGGCTTCACTACCCTGGCCGTGTGGGACACGCAGGGCCGCTACTCGGAGCGCGAGATCAGGGTCGACGAGGGCGGCAAGCAACAGGTGCTACTCAACGTAATCGTCGCCGAACTCAACCGTTCGCGGATCGAGAACTTCGGCGTCAACTGGTCGATGGCTTTGCCGAGATGGAACATTTCGCTGGTCAACATGGCCGGCGGTGTGGCCACGCCCTACAATGCGACGTCCCTTCTGACCGCCAACTCGCTGATTTCCTCGAATCCCCCGATTACGGTCTCCAACACCGCGACAGGCACCTTGCCCCCGAACGGCAGTATCATCCCGTTGCTGTTGTCTCAGAACATAACCTACGGCCTTGCCGCGGGTAACAATAATATTCAGACCCAGAGCTTCTTCCAGTTCCTGGAAGAGAACAGCATGGGAAAAATACTGGCCGAACCGCATCTGCTGGCCAACTCGGGCGAAAAGGCCGAGTTCCTTTCCGGCGGCGAGATTCCGATCGTGATTTCGCAGGCGCTCAACACCTCGATCGTATTCAAACAGTTCGGCACCTCGGTCATCTTTGTACCGACGGTAATAGGTTTCGACGACATCCTGCTGAAGGTGAAGCCCGAGGTTTCAGAACCTGACTTCGCTCACGGCGTCAACCTTTTCGGCTTCACCGTGCCGGCCTTCGTAACGCGCAAGGCCGAGACGATGGTGCGGTTGAAGAACAATCAGACCTTGATCGTGGCGGGCCTGTTGCTCAACACCAAGAACGAGACGGTGGCCAAGGTGCCCTACCTCGGCGATATTCCGTATGTACGCGGACTTTTTCGCAATACCAGTTACAACAACGCGCAAACCGATCTGGTGATGACCGTGACACCGCAGATCGTGGCTCCGCTGCCGTCCAATGGCCGGGTCGCTCTGCCGACCGATCGCGGACCGATGAATTTCGACGAAATCAAGACCCAGAGAGTCTATCCCGAAGACGCCGGACGGCCCCGCTTCTAACGACGGGCACACGTGCGGCCGGAAAGAATCCTGTGGCAGTGCTAGGCAGAAAAACCGACGGACGCACGGGCGCGCTCAGGGTTCTATTGGTCGGTGAGGACGAGGGACGGCGAGCCGAGATCAAGTCGGCGCTCGACAATCTCGGCGATCCGCCGCTCGAGATCGTCTCGCTAACCCCGCAGGCCGGCGCCCAGGAGAGCGGCAACGGATTGGCGCCGGCTGACGTCGCGATGGTGGTATTCAACGGCAACGAAGAAGTGTCGCTGAACTATCTCCAGAAGCAAGCCGAACGCTCGCCGCGCCCCGCCCTGTTCGCGCTGGTGCGCGAGCGTTCACCCGGACTGATGCGGCAAATCCTGCGCGCGGGCGCCGACGAGTTGCTCTTCCTGCCGCTCGACCCCGGCGACGCCACGCGCGCCCTGCTCAAAGTCAGCGAATCGCATCGGCGCGAAGAGAAGGAACAGGGTGGCATCATCTGTTCGGTGGTCAGCACGGTGGGAGGGGTCGGGGTCTCGAGCCTTGCCGCCAACCTGGGCCTGGCGCTGCGCTACACGCTGCGCAAGCGGGTGGCGCTGGTCGATCTCGATCTGCAGTCGGGCGGGCTCGCGGTGGCGCTCAACCTGGAACCCGAGCGCACCATCATGGCGCTGGCCGAGCAGGACAAGAAGCTCGATTCCATTCAGCTCGAATCGGCGCTGACCAAGCATCCCTCGGGGATCTATCTGCTCGCGGCGCCCAAGCGTATCGAGGACAGCGAACTGGTCTCGGACGTGACCCTGGGCGCGGCGCTGGACCTGATGCGGCGGCTGTTCGACTTCGTGGTGGTCGATTGCGGCGGTTACGTCAATGAAAATGTGGTGGCGGTGTGGGAGCGCTCGGACCATCTGTTTTATGTGCTCGACCAGTCGATCGGGGCGGCGCGGTGCTGCTGGCGCTTTATCGAACTGTTCGGACGCCTGGGGCTCAGTGGCGTGCAGCCGCACTTCATCCTGAGCCGTTATGTTTCGCATCACCCGATCAGCGAGGAGCAGATCGTCAACACCCTGGGCCGGCCGATTTACGCCAGGATCCCGCGCGACGAAAAGGCGCTCGAGAAAGTACAGCTCATGGCCAAGGATCTGTGGCAATGCGCGGGAAACTCAGCTTTGACCCGGGCCTACGAGGACCTCGCCCGCCGGCTGGCGGCCGGCGACGAGGCTGTCGAAGAGCCGCCGGGCCTGATGTCGCGCTTGCGCGGAGTGTTCGGCGGCCGCTCCTGAAGTTGGTCAATCCATGAAACTGGTCGAAAGAATATCCCAAAAAGAAGGCACCACGCCGCATCCGCACATACGCGTCGGCTCGCGACCAACAACGGCGGCGCGGCCGCGCGAGGCTGCCCTTCCAGACCGGGCTCGCGGATCCTACAGCCCCAGGCGCTTCATCAGTCGATACAAAGTAGTGCGGTCCACGCCGAGGGTCGCCGCCGCGATCGCGCGGTTGCCCTTGGCGGCGTCGAGCGCGGCGCGGATACGCGAGACGGCGGCGCGGTCTAGGTAGCTTTGCAGCGTCTCGCTGGACTCGGCGGGTTCCTCGGATTCCGACGCCGACTCGATGTCGCCTTCGAGCGCAAAGGCGTCGGGAGTCAGGACTTCGGCCCCGCTCATGACCACCGAGCGCTCGATCACATTTTCCAACTCGCGCACGTTGCCGGGCCAGAAGTAGCCGACCAGCGCGCGTTCGGCCTCGGGCGACAGGGTGATCGGGCGTCCCGCCTGCGCCGTGTAGTAGGCCAGGAAATGACGGGCCAGCGGCAGTACATCATCGCGGCGATCGCGCAGCGGCGCGATCTTGACCGGGATGACGTTGAGGCGGAAGTAGAGATCGGCGCGGAAGCGGCCGGCCGCGACTTCATTGCGCAGCACGCGGTTGGTCGCCGCGACGATTCTCACGTCGACTTTGCGCGTTTTCGAGGCTCCGACCCGCAATACCTCGCCGTCCTCGAGCACGCGCAGCAGCTTGGCCTGGAAATCCGTGCCCGCCTCGGCGATCTCGTCCAGGAACAGGGTGCCGCCCGAGGCCCGCTCGAAGCATCCGGCGCGCGCGGCAATCGCGCCGGTGAAGGAGCCCTTCTCGTGGCCGAACAATTCGCTTTCGACCACTCCGTCGGCGAAGGCCTTGCAGTTGACCGCGACGAAAGGCCCCTCGGCCCGCGCGCTCCAGTAGTGGAGCATACGCGCGATCAGTTCCTTGCCGGTGCCGCTCTCGCCCTCGATGAGGGCGGTCGAGCGTGACGGCGCCACCCGGCGCACCATCGCGACCAGTTGTTTGCTCTGTGGGCTCTCGGCGATGAAGCCGGCGGCCGTGCTGGCGACGTCGAGCTGCTGGCGCAGGCGGCGGTTCTCACGTTGCAGCGAGCCCATCTCGATCGCCCGCGCGACAGTCTTGATCAGTGCATCCGCGCTAAGCGGTCTCGTCACGTAGTCGAAGGCGCCTTCACGCATCGCGGCGACCGCCGAGGTGACACTGCTGTCGGCCGCGAGCAGGATCACCGCCACGTCCGGCCGCCGTGTCCGGACGTGGGGCATCAATTCCCGCCCGTCCATTCCCGGACCGCGGCCGGCCGTAATGATAACTTCACAGCCCTGCTCGGCGGTGGCGAGCGCCGCGTCGCTGGTCAGGCAAATCTCGGTTTCGTAGCCCTGTTCGTCGAGCGCTTTGGCGAGGGAATGTGCCACAGCCTCGTCGCTATCGACAATCAGGACTCTCGCCCGATAGCCCTCTAACGCTAATGCACTTAAACTCTCAGACACTAGCGTATGGCCCGATCTGGCACGGCTTGTTGAGCATATTGGTGCATAATCGCGCCTGGTGTACCACATGTCAACAGTTCCGCGGCCGCATTCGCGTGGCGACAGTTTCGAGGGAGACGACCATGTTGCCGGTCCGCAACGCATTGGGTAATCCATAGTTGGCTCGCAAAACCCTGTGTTTATTGATGTTTTGAAATACTGGATGCAGCGCCAAATCGCCGCTGTTGCAAAATGTATCGAGGGATTGAACGTCGGATATTCGCCCAGTCATCTTCTCAGTCACAGGAAGAGTTCATAAGCGAGATGTGTGCCAAAGATCATGTGGCAAACATGCAGTAATGTTGTTGGGGAATTGCAACAAACTCAGGTCATCCGCGCGCAGCCGCGCGAGGGCGTATTCGTCGCTTGGGGCGACATTGCCAACGTCCGCACCTGATGATTTTCAACGTGCATCAAGCGCCCGGCGGACAAGCGCTTGCACTGAGAGTTGAAGCATCGAGAGCTTATCGATTATATCGATGGTTTAGACTGACGATAAAATATGGCTAGTTCTCGTCAATTGCGCCTTGGCGCTTTCATGCGACCCGTCAGCATCCATACCGCAGCCTGGCGCTATCCGGGTGCGTGGCCGGATGCGAATTTCAATTTCGAGCATCTTCGCCGCCTGGCGCAGACGCTGGAGCGCGGCAAGTTCGACGCTTTCTTCATGGCCGACCATCTGGCCGTGCTCAACATGCCGATGCAAGCGTTAAAGCGCAGCGCCACGGTCACCTCGTTCGATCCGCTGACCCTGCTGCCGGCGCTCGCCGTCGTTACCCAGCACCTGGGTCTAATCGCCACCGCATCCACCACCTACAACGAGCCGTATCATATCGCTCGGAAATTCGCCTCGCTCGACCACCTCAGCGGGGGCCGTGCGGGCTGGAACGTGGTCACCTCCGGCAATCCGCACGAGGCGATGAATTTTGGCCTGGAGGAACACGTCGAGCATGCGGAGCGGCATCGCCGAGCGCGCGAATTCATCGACGTCGTTACGGGTCTCTGGGACACCTGGGCGGACGACGCCTTCGTTCGCGACGTCGAGCATGGGATCTATTTCGATCCCCGGAAACTCCACATCCTCAATCACGACGGGGAGTATCTCAAAGTACGCGGGCCACTGAACATTGCCCGGCCGATTCAGGGATGGCCGGTCATCGTACAGGCCGGCGCATCGGAGGCGGGCCGTCAACTGGCCGCCGAGACCGCCGAGGTCATCTTTGGAGCCGGCGGCACCATTGACTATGCACGAGCGTTCTACGCCGATGTTAAAAACCGGATGGACCAAGCAGGCCGTGACCGCGACCACCTGAAGGTTCTGCCCGGCGCCTTCGTCGTGGTGGGCGAGACGGCCGCCGAAGCACGCGAGCGGCGCGCGCGGCTCGACAGTCTGGTGCACTACGATAGCGCAATTGCGTCGCTCTCGGTTGCCCTCGGGCACGACGCGTCGGGCTTCGATCCGGACGGCCAGTTGCCGGCAATTCCCGAAAGCAATGCGAGCAAGACCGGACGGGAGCGGGTCGTCGAAATGGCGTACCGGGAGAACCTCACCGTGCGACAACTCGCACAGCGCGTCGGTGGCTACAGCGGTCTGGCCTTTGTGGGCACACCGGCGATGATCGCCGACCAGATGGAGGAATGGCTCGTAACCGAAGCCTGCGACGGCTTCAATGTAATGTTCCCCTATCTCCCCGGTGGACTCGACGACTTCGTCGACCGTGTCGTGCCCGAACTGCAACGACGAGGGATCTTTCGGCGTGAATACGAAGGCAAGACACTCAGGGAAAAACTTGGCTTGCCGCGGCCCGAGAACCGCTTCTTCCAAGCTCGCGAGCCGTAGTTTTGCCGGCGCTGTCTGAATAGCAAGATGGGGACCGCGGGCGCGGCGCGCGCTCGCCCGGAAACGCCACGCGCCGGGCCCCGGGAACATCACGCGAGTTGATCGATGCGGCGATCGCCGCGCGCCTGAAAAAAATGCGGCGGCGGCCGCGGATGAGCCGGGGAGAGGACTCATCCAGCGCCGCCGCCGCGACCGGAGTATGGAGGAGACTACCTCAGTAGTTGAACTCCACGTTGGCGAAGATGGAGTGCGTATCACGCTGCACCATGTCCGGGATGCTGCCGGTTTTGGGCAGTGTCTGGCCATTGAAAGTGCCGCCCGGCGAATAGCCGAACGGTTTCAGCGCCGAGATCGGGATCGACTGCTGGCTATGGTAATAGGAGAGGTTCTGCGAGTCGATCGCGAAGCGCACGTACTCATTGTACTGGTAACTAATGCCGAATATCCAGCGCTGGAAGTCCAGCGGATTGGTGGCGAACTGAGTATTGGGCTGGAACAATTCGAACATGCCGAACAGCGTGAGCGGAGTTTCCGGGATGTGAAAATGGCCGAAGAAGTCGAAGCCTTGCTGCTGCGCCTGGCCATTGTTCAGGATCGCCTCCTGCGCCGCCGCCTGCGGCCCGTATGTGTTAAGCAGCGGATAGCAAGGCTGCACCACCTTGCCTTTCACGATGGTGGTCGAGCCGTTGCCGCAGGTATTGCCCGCGAAGGTTCCCGAGGTGATTGGTTTGCCGGTCGGGTAACCGAACGCGTCGGACGGGCCGCTGCCCGACCACAGGTTGGAGGCCTGGAACGCGTTGCTGCCGGCGTCGTACTCGGCCGCCACGCCCCAATTGTAAGCGGTATAGTGGAGCAGCGCCGCGATTCTCTGGATATGCGCGTTGCCGCCCTTCAGCGTGGCCGGTAGGTCCGCGGTATCAGGCGCCGTGTTGCCGTAGCCGTAATTGTAGAAGCCGGTCAGGCCAAGCCCTTGAAAGCGCCAGTCCGCGCCGAACGGATAGGCCGATATACGCGCCATTAGCTGCTTGGTGTCAGTCTGCTCGAAGGCGTGGAAGCTTGAATTGTCGTAGGCGCCGATCGCGTAGTCGAGATACATCTTTTCGCCGAACGTGACCGGGCCCTGCATCGACGCGCCAACTTGCGTCGAGGACAGGCTCAGATAGTTCCACGGCGTCAAGTTGACATAGCGGAATCCGTAGAGTTGCTCTTCCCAATCGACCAACGGGTTAGGAACTTCACCGACCGAAACCGTCCCGCCCTTGAGCATCGGAACCTGATCCCACAGGCCGTTATACGTCAAGCTGGCGTACTTCATGCGCACTTCGAGGTTGCCATCCAGGTTGGTGCCAAATCCCGTCGTCTGGCCAATTTTGTCGTTGGGCGCCGACGCGATGCTCTTGTACATGTTCGGCGTCAGCCGCAACTCCCAGTCCTTGGTTGGAAAGAAGAAGAAGTTGAGATAGGTGCGAGTGATGTCGAACGAGTTGTACTTGTTGTTGCCGGGCCCCGGATTGGTGAGCTGGGTCAATTCCTGCGGCTGGAAACCGGTGTTGTTATAAAATCGATAGTCGCCGTAGAATAGAGCGCCGAGCCGGAACTTGTCATGGAAGTCGTCCATGTAACTCTTCCACGCTGGCTGCATCTGGTTGACCTGCTGCGCCAGCACCTGGTTCTGCTCCTGTAGCTGTGCGGCGCTCTGCTGGACCTGCGCCTTGATCTGGTCATTGGTCTTGGCTTCGACCTTCTGCTCGACGCTCTGCTCGATCGCGGCCGAGTCCGCCGTGCTCAGCGACAGCGGCACGCGTCCTTTGCCGGGCCGCACGAAGACCTGCCCGGTACGCTGGTCGACCCAGAGCTTTAGCGCGCCGCTGCCGGAATCCTGTGCGGCCGCGCGTTGCGCCCCAACCGCGGCGATTCCCGCCACGATTAAGAACCCGAGCATTATAATTAGTAACCTGCTGCGTTTCATTGCTTCTCTCCTCGACGTTCGGCCGTTGTGCCGACTGACCCCCGTCGCCGCAACCTGCCGGTCATCGATCCGACCAGGCAGCACTGTGGGGCGACCTGCCTGACCGCCGCGCTTGCGGCGGTCTCATCATCGCGGTGGTTGGGCGATTTCATTGACCCCGCTTAGCTGCCAACTCGGGATCGATAGAGCTGGAAGGTGGTGTAGACCTTGCCGTCCGGGCAGGCGTATCGGGTCGGCGTCGAGATCGCGACGATCGCGCAGTCCTGCACCCTTATCCACGACGGCGCCTCGACCTCTTTTTGCGCCTGCGTCAGCCTCATCCCGGTCGTCTGGACGAACGGCGGTGCTCCATGCCGCGCCGAGCCCGGCGCGGCCGTCATCGGCGGCGCCGGACCCCATCCGGCCGTTGACGCGCATCCCGTGGCTATCGCCAGCGCGGCGCCCGCGATTAGTCCCAGACCGAATCGACCAACTGCTCCCAACTTCATTTGACCCCCTGCGTCGCGGCCTATACTTAGGCGCGACCTCTGCTTCAGTTGCTTTTCTTCAAGCGGTGACGAACCGTGCCCACAATGTGTAGTACGCCGACGTCACAAATCCTTGCCCCGTCGCGCGGAACCCGGTTGAAAGACTTAAGCGGTGCCCTGCCCTGCACTTTGGTCGCTCGACTTCGTATAAACGGAACAAGCAAGTGAACCGTGCCTGGAAAGCTAGCGTTGACGCGCAGGGTTTTACAGACCGTACGTTACATCCGCGTTACGTACTAATTACGTGCCCTTGAAGTTGCTCGTTAGCAAATGAGTTTTAACGGTTCTCGGTCACAGCACCTGGAGATCGCCAGTCCGACAGAGGACCTATCCGTCCGGATTGAAGCGATATCCTACATGCCGGACCGAAACGACTAGTGTTGGCTTTGCGTCGTTCCGCTCGATTTGTTTGCGCAGCCTGCGCATGGCAACGTTCACGGTGCGGTGTGCTACCGCGCCATTCTCCCGCCAAATCAAGTCGACCAGTTGCTGGCGGCTGAAAACGCGATAAGGGTTGCGCACCAGGAAAGTTAGCAGTTCAAACTGTTTTAACGGCAGGTAGCGCTCCTCGTCATCGACGAAGATCTGACGGGTGGCAAAGTCGATTCTGAGGCGCCCGTGATGGTAGCTTGCGCCTGGACGCCGCTCCACCAGTATTCGGCTTCTTCGGAGCAGCGCCTTCACTCTCGCGGTGACTTCATCTGGCCGGAACGGTTCAGTGAGGTAATCGTCGGCTCCGCTTTCCAAGCCTACGACTCTGTCCGCCGAGCCGGCTTCACCGGATATAATCAGGATAGGTAGATCCTGCGCCAGTTCGTTTGCGCGAACCCATCTGCACAATTCCAGGCTCGATAGCCTTGGCAGCGGCATATTGAGGATCAGCAGGTCGGGCGGGCGG
>VFSW01009295.1_pt1 | contig 14046 bp, 16 predicted proteins | sample 5358111 | NCBI WGS metagenome assembly VFSW01 (sample SAMN11554181, study PRJNA540505) | mine drainage metagenome | isolation source: sediment from site ElyBrook_90M | place: USA: Ely Copper Mine, Vershire, VT | collected 2017
GCGCACGACCGCGCCACCACGTTCGATCCCCTCTCCCTCTCCTCCTCCTTCCACCTCTCCCTCTCCGACCTCCTCTCCGTCTCCGTCGCCCTCCGACTCCTCTCCGGCTCCGCCTCCGCTCATGACCTCCCGCACGCGCTCTCCGACCACGCTCGTCGCCCTCAGGATCGACGCGTAGCCGTTCTCCCTCACGTGCCACCAGCCGTCATGCAGCGACTTCTCGCGTGCGAGCCCCTCCTTCAGCTCTGTGATCTTCGTGGCCACCAGGCCCATGGCGTTGCCGAACTCCTCGCTACGCAGGAACTCGAACAGCAACTCCGCCTTCTCCTTCTTGCCCTTCTCCGACACCTTCATCCGTGCCATCGAGATCATCCCCTCGCGGACGATCTCCATCACCGGCACGACCAGCTCCGGCGCGACGATCACCACCCCGCGCTCGACCGAGACCCCCGAGCGCCCCTTCGGGAAGGCGCGCGTGACCAGCACGCCGAAGCGTGTGCCGCGGGCATGCATCGCGCGCTGGGTCTGTTTCAGGTACCCCGCCTGCCACGCTTGCGTCTTCTTCCGCTCGTAGACAACGCTCCCCACGGTCCTGCCACCGTCGCGCACCGTCTGCAGCACGTCACCATCACTCCCGACGCGCTTCACCTCATCACCCGGGAACCGCTCCTGGAGCACCTTCGCCAGCTCGGCCTCGCTCTCCGGCCCGAAGTGCCCGGCATCCTTTCCCTCGGCCTTGGCCTGCAACTCCTCCACCTTCTGCTTCCATCCGATCTGCTCGCGCAGCCGCCTCTGCTGCTCGATCTCCAACTTCTCCTCGAGCCCCTTGACCACGCGCAGCTGCCGCTCCACCGCCTCGCGCTGGGCCTGCCGCACGCGCTCCTTCACTTCACGGTTGGCGCGCGCGACGATGATGGCCTGCTCGCGGGCGAGCGCGATCTCGCGCAGGTGCAGCTTGCGGGTCTCCTTTTCGAGCTTCTGTTGGAGCTGCTTCTCGAGGGCGGTGGCGAGCTTCCGGGATTGAGTCTCGGCGAGCTTGCGCGCGCGCTCGAGATCACGCGCGGCGGAGGCCTTGAGGTTCTGGGTTTCTTGCTCCCAGGTCCCGTGCGCGGCGGCGACCGCCTCGAAGGCGATCTGCTCGCGGTCGCGGGCGAGGCGCTCACGGCCCTCCGAGAGCTCGTCGCGCTCGCAGTCGAGCGCAGCCTGCTTGGCGGCCAGCTCGGTGTTGCGAGCCTCGTCGATGCGCAGGATCGCGTCGTAGCGCGCCTTGGAGATGGGCGAGTCGCACAAGGGGCAGAACTCGCCGGTCTCGGTGATCGGGTTGCTGGTGCTGGTGCTGTCGGTGTTGCTGCTGGTCTTGCTAGTGCCGGTGGAGTCGTCGCCGGAGCCGACGGGCAGGTCGAGCCCGTCGGTGCTCGCCTTGGGGGTCAGCAGGCCAGGCCGAAGATGAAGCTGTGACTTTCCGTTGGTCGCGCCGTTACGGGTCATGGGTACACCTCGGGCGTGCGGCGGGGGTTGGCCGGACGCCCTGAAGGGGCGCCAGAACCGCTGCAGCCGTCCAGCAAGGTGAGGCCGGATTGGGCCCGTGTCAACATATACGATGGTCATCGTATAAAATGGTCTTGCCGGGGCCGGCCGGAAGGCCAATCGTCGGCCCGTGCGCTACCCGGATCCCACCGAAGTCCTGAAGGAAGTGGGGCGGCGCGTGAAGGTGCTACGCAAGAGCCGGGGCCTGACCCAGGCCGCCGTGGCCAAGGAGCTCGAGACGTCGACTCAGCGTGTGCAGTTCATCGAGGCCGGCAAGGCCAACCTGCGCATGACGACCCTGATCGCGCTCGCGAACGTGCTCGACTGCGGGATCGAAGATCTATTGGGGGACGCGGCCGGGAGTGGGGCGGCGCCGGCAGGGAAGAAGGCGGGGGCGAGAAAGGCGGGGCGCGGCGGCCCTAGCCCCCGAGCCCGAAAATCCTAGCGCGCTCCGGTGCGGGACATGCTTTCGTGTCCTGAGCTAGCGCAGCGCAGGCTGGTAGGTCACGTTGCCACCGCAGCCGGTCACCCTGCAGGGGCCAAGTACCCCCTCGTTAAGAGCATTCGGGCACTCTGGATCGCTGCAACCTATCCCGCGCCGCCCGGCGTCGACACAACGGGAACACTGGAGCAATGGCTGGCCGCACGGCCGATCCTCGCGTGTCTGGTTGCACGGCATTCGAGGACAGCGTAGCCGGTGACACCGGAAGCCACCAACGTCGGTCCCACGGTCCGCTGTACGCGGCCCGCCCGCCGCGCCGCATCAACGCATGCGTCAGTCAATGCCGCTCTTGTCCGCGCCGACCTTCTTCAGGAGGGTGCGTCGTTGCTCGTCGAGGTTGACGATTCCGCGCGACGTTTCTGCGAGCTCCTCCGCCCACCTCGACTCGTCCTCGTCTCGCAGGTCTTTGCCTAGCTGAGCCTTGATCTCCTTGCGTCGCGCCCGCAGCGTGTCGAGCACTTCACCGAGGTCCTTGAGCTTTTTCACAGGGTCGGGTGCCTTGCCACTACTCGACGTGCGCGCCGCCTTCGTCGCCGCCGTCTTCGCGCCTTCTCTCTTCGAAGCCATCCCGATGTCCTCTCGCTATGCGGTCGTACGATTATTGCTGGAGAGCTGCTGGGCCGCCCGTGCCGGGCGGGCAGCCCGACCTCCCATGCTACAGTGCCACCTCCCAGCGTTGGAAGAACCGTAGACGCTGAGGGCTAACCTTTGCGGAGCAGTTACGTGCGCGGTCGGATCGAGGTCATTTGCGGGTGCATGTCCAGTGGCAAGAGTGCCGAGCTGCTCTCCCGGCTCTCGCGCCACGAGGCGGAGGGGAAGAGGGTGGCCGCGATCAAGCACGCGGTTGACGTTCGCAACTCTTCGACCGAGATCGTTTCGCGCACCGGCAGCCGACGAGCTGCGACGGTCGTACCCGATGCGCACTCGATACTGAGTGTCAGCATGGAGGTCGAGGTCGTCGGCATCGACGAGACCCAGTTCTTTGGTGAGAGACTGACCGAGGTGACCGCACAGCTGTCGGCGAAGGGTCGCACGGTGATCGTCAGCGGACTCGACATCGACGCGTGGGACCGACCCTTTCCACCCATCCCCGCCATCGCCCGTATCGCCGATTCGGTCACGGTCCTCACGGCCCTTTGCGCTGTTTGCCGTGGTGAGGCCACACTGACCCAGCGGGTCGCGCCCTTGAGCTCCGATGATCGGCGAGTTGGACGCACGCGGCTCGTCGGTGATGCAGAGCTGTTTGAACCTCGTTGCAGAGAGCACTTCGCCCCCCTGTCTGGGGACTGACTCAGTTCGTTGGGGACGAGAGCAGGGTCTGAAGATCGCGCTGGAGTTTCTTGAGTGCGCGCTGGTTCACCCCGACGAACGGGATTGCGACGCTTCTCTCCGCCATCGCCGATCGGAGCTCTTCAATGAAGATGCCCTGATCTCGATGGATGCGTGCCCCGCGGTTCATGTAGTTCACGGCGCATGCAGGGGAGAATTCCATTCCGATGACCGCGAGCACCTCGTAGCCAGCATCCAGCAGCTGGCGCATGTACTTGGCCTGCGCGACCGCGATGGGTCGACACGTATCACGGAGCCCGGCACGCTCGTACCACACCTTGCCGTGCGGCCCGCGAATGAGCCCCCCTGCCGGACAGAGCGTCTCCGGACAGGGCATCTGGACCATGTTGACGTCGTTGTCCAAGCAGAACTGAACGACTGGCTTCACTGCTGCCGGGTAGTATTTCGCGAGGCCCTCGGCCCGGACGCCCTGCGCGAGCAGGCAGTGAGACAGGAATACGTACCGAGGAGAGCGCAACATCCGCGTCAGTCCAGCTGATCGAGCGTCGGCGCGTCCATCACGGTCCCCCGGCCGAGAACACGCAAGGCTCGCTCCTTGGCCTCGTGATCGTACCCCTGCGCAGCCGCCCTCAGCGCGTCCTCGAGGTTCTTGAAGGGAATCTCGACATTCGGTCCGTTGCCCTTTGCGTACGCGACGATGGCCTCCTTGACTCCTCTGACCAGCGCGTCCACTGGGCGCTTAGCCAGCTGCTCCACCTGCTTTCGAGTACGCGTGCTTGGATCCTCGACGTACTCGATCGCCCGCTTGGACTGCGGGTGCGGAATCATCAGGTTGAAGTCGAAGCGACCGGCACGACGCACGGCCTCGTCGATGTTCTTGGGGAAGTTGGTGGCCAGGAAAACGAGACACTGCTGCGCGTCATGCAGATCTTGCAGGCGCGGCAGCATGCCTGACGTCATGAACGCGGCAATCGTTCGATTGTCGATCTCGCCCATGGGGGTTTCAGCCTTCCCCTCGCGGGCGCGAAAGAACTCCTCGTACTCGTCGAAAAAGATCACGCAGTTGGTGAGAAGTTTCAGGTAGCGAAAGACCTCTGTCGCGCGCGCCTCCATGCCGTCCCACCCATTCGCCAGGATGACTGATCCCGGAACGGTGACGAGGGGCCACCGAATGACCTCCGCGGTCCGCCCAACGAAGGAGGTCTTCCGAGTGCCAGGAGGACCGTTGAGGATCCCGCTGCTCCGAGACCTTCCAGGGCCTGCGCCCGACGCCCTTAGGATCGGGTCGACGATCTTGCTCATCAGTTGCTGCGAGATCACCTGGCCCTCAGAAGGATCGGTCCAGTGTTTGCGCAGCTCGGTCACCGCGCTCGCGACCGTCGTCTCCGGATCCCAGGCGTGCGGAGGCAAGTCGGCCCACATTGGCGAGGCCGACCTAACGCGACGTGCGCGCTTCGGAGCAGTGCCGTCGAAGGAGTAGTGCTCGGCCGAGTCCTCGAGCCCCAAGGTCACGATCACCACGCGGTTCAGCTCGTGGCCCAGGATCCAGTAGTAGTTGGCCAAGAAGTGACACACGATGGACGTTGACCAGCCGACCGCATAGCCCTCGTTGATGTGGTGGTCGTCGTACCAGCCCGGATGGTCGCCTGGCACGTAGGTACGAACGACCCAGTTCTCGAAGTACCTCTCCATCATCGCCAGGAGCTTCTGGCGACTACCATCGGGCACGGCGGGAAGGTGGTAGAGCCACGTGAGGCAGAGCGCCATCTCGTGACTCGTGATGTGCCACGGTTTCTCCCCGAGCGACGGCGTGCTTGGCAAGAACACCGGATGAGTGGCGGGCCAGTTGCCCCCCGGAAGCTGCTTGTCATGGATGGCATCGATGATCGCCTCGATGAGGTCAACCGATGGCTTGCGATCGAAGAGAGCGTAGGTCACACCCGCGAGAATGAGCTGGATCGTGTCCAGCTTGTGCGCCGGACCACGCTGCGCGTAGAAGCACTGCTCGACGCAGTGGCGTCGGAGCGCGTCGGCCGCGACGTCCGTCCAGGATGGTCTTAGCCCTAGGATGGCGTACGCTCGTGCGGCGTGCAGGTTGGCGAAGAAATGGCGCGCGTCCTTGCCTTGCATCGGCAACTGACCGGTGCGTTCCAAGTCGCCTGACTCCCGCGTTTCGTCCGCGAGCCTACGGAAATGTCGCTCCATCTCACCGCAGAGGCTGGCATCTTCGAGCATCGGAGTGTCGAATGGCGCCACTCCCGCGTAGCACTCCAAGAAGTGCTTCACGAACGCAAGATCAGCGATGTGTGCGACCTCGAAGTGGTTCAAGTCCTCCGGCTTGCTAGCCGAGTCTTTGATGGAGAGCGTCGGGGTGGGGTAGGTCCACTCGATCTGCAGCCGGGAGACGTACGTGCGGAAGTGTTCGCGCCATCTCTGGTCGTCGGGCGCCTCCTTGAAGCAGCGGTCTGCGTATACGAGCGCCATGTAGCACCGGGCGGTCGTGGTAGGGCTGAGCTTGTCGTGCCTCTTGTCGATGGCGAGTTTCGTGTCCTTCCAGAAGGAGCCATCGCCCGCCCTTTGAAAGCTCAGCACCGCTGCGCGAGCGTCCTTGATCCATTCGAGGACGCGACTCCGCCGACGGTCTATGAGCTCAGGTTTTTCCGGGTCGGGCACGGTGTTCCTTCAGCCAGTCGAGGATGGTGTCGAGTCGCCTGCCAGCATCCCACGGTAGGGGTACGACTGGGGCGCGCATCGTGCTGACAGACGACTCCATCAGTCCGTCGAGGAGCCGGGCGAACCGCTTCGCGTCTTCCGTGGGGACGACGGGTGACGGCCACTCGTCTTGGGGACGACAGAAGAAGATGACGTCGAACGCAGCACTAAGCTCCGACACGTCATCGAGCACGCTCGACGCATCGGTCGCATGCGCACGATCGATCGCATAGCGAGTGAAGGCCATGATGTCGAGCGGCGTGCGGTCGAAAACCTGGAAGTCAAACCTGCGCGCGGATCCGATGACTTGGCGCACCTGCGCGATCATCCACCGCGATGCATCGACCGTCTGATTCTCGCGCATGGGGTGGGGGCTCTGGGCCACCAGCTTGGACAGCGAGACGGAGTCGACGGTGGACGGCGCGAGCCGCGGGACCAGCGCCCCGAGGGTGGTAGTCTTCCGGGTCCAGTTCGTCCCAGACAGGCCGAAGCGGACCATCACCGAGCCTTGCGCAGACTGAAAAACGCGTACATCGGGACGCGGTCCGTTCGCGTCGGACCTCTCGATCCGAGAGGGAAATGCTTCTTGTAGTCATCCATGTCCAGCGACCATTCGCGCATCTGTTCGAGCTGCAGCCCCGCGGCGCACAGCGCGTTGACATACGTTGCGAGCGGGCGATGGAAGTAGCGCAGTGGGCCGACGGTGCCAGCGATGAAGAGGTTCGGCAGTACGAACGGGTCCGAGTACCGTTTGAGAACTAGAAAATCACCTGCCTCCGTGACTTGGCCGGTGCGGTACGAGAATGGGTGCACGAGCGATACGACCACGCGCCCTCCCGCGGCTGTCACCCTCGAGAGTTCGCGACAAGCTTGGTCGACGCCGTCCACCCACATCAGGACAAGGCTCGCCACGACGACGTCGAATGAGTTCGACGAGTAGCTCAGGGAACACACGTCCTGGACCGAGAACGGTCGTTCCGGTCTAGGCGTGGCCTGAGGCATGCAGTCGCATTCGAAGCCCTCACGCACCCGCACGTTGTCGAGCAGCCATCCATTGCCGCTCCCAACATCGAGCAGGCGATCTCCGCTGCAGTCGCCCAGCAGGTCGACGAGAGTCCGCTGCAGTCCGACGCTGCGCAGGTAGCAGGAGTCTCTCGACTCGTCCCCGATTAGCCGCTCGTAGGACGGCAGCAGGTTCGACCACTCGTCGGTGCCGGACGGGGTGGCGTGACGCCTAGGCTGCGGCTTCATCGTCGTCCTCTGGCGGAACCGCAGGCGCGAAGCGCCGATCCGTGAGGCGATTGCGGACGCAGTAGTCCGACCACATCCGCAGGCAGAGCCCGCAGGCGGCGCCCGACGATCGCACCTCGTACTCTGCCGGCTCGAGCCAAGCCGAGTCGACATAGTAGTTCGGGTCGAGTCGCGGCTCCCCCTGCAGCTCCACCTCGTAGAGGTGAAGGAACACGCGGCGCTGCATCGGGTTGTCGGCGCAGCTCGCGGAAGACAGGTACTGGGTGACCCGCAGAGGTGCGCCGCAGAGACGCTCGCGGGCCATCTTGTCCATGAGCGGCTGGACGGCGGCCGCCTCGAGCGGGTTGAGAGTTGCCGGGTCGAACTGAATCGACATCAGGCTCCATACGAGCGGGTAGTTGGCCATCTTGGCCGAGCGCTTCACGTAGAACGTCTTCGCGTCTCGGTGCCAGACGGCGATCACGGCGTGGATAGGACGGGCTGCTTCCCTTGTCTCCATCATCGTCGACCTCCGTGATGTCGAGCGGGCGTCAGCGGTTGCCCGAGGAGCCCGCAATACTCCAGTGAGGCGCCGGCGGCTTCAGTCGCCGTTGCTCGTAGGGATCTGTGTCCATATGTAAGCAAAAGACATACTTTGGAGCCATGCACCGGTCGGCCCTTGTGACCGAGGTTCGCGGATCGGCAGACTTTTGCACGACCACGTGTCAAGTCTAGGGCTGTATGGCACAACTGTCCATAATTTTCGTGCTCATACGAGCAGCAATGACTTTTGCACGAATTGGAGGAAATGATGCAGTGTGAGGACCGGAAGGCCGCTCGGCTGGCCGCTGAAGGGCTCCCCCGACTGGGCCTTCATCGACGGACTGGAGGTCGCTGGCGGCGAGCGCGTGACTCTGCCGGCGGAGGTCCGGAGCGGCCTGCCATGGCTTGCCGTCGGCCAGGACGTCTTGAGTGTTCTCGAGGAGCATGGTCGCGTCCGCCTGATCGACATGGCGCACCGGGAGACCGTTTCTGCGCGAATGCAGGAGCTGCCCACGGGGGAGCTGCACGATCCAAGCGCGTCCCGGCTCCTGACCATCCAGTACCGCTATCGGCGAGTCGCCTCTTGGTCGGACGGGCGCTTGGTCCTCCCCCTGACCGTCACGGCCCATCTAGACGCCGTTTCCCAACCCGGTGTCGTGTACATCGCGCGCGCCGCCGAGCGAGTCGAGCTGTGGAGTCGAGCCACGACGGAGGAGGTCTTGCTGAGAGGCGATTCCGATCGTGATCTGCCATGAGTCGGACATGGCTTGTGCCGCACGATGGACGCATGCCCTCTATCATTCGTGCCCCCTTGCGGCATCGCCAGAGCAGCGGGCGTCGCCGTACCGAAGCGGGAGACGGGCGTGGGTGGCACGCGACTTTGGAGATTCTGCGGTAGCGCCGGCGCATCACGGTCGGTGGCCCAGCAGCGCAGCCAAGCGCTCGACGATGTCCCAGCGGCCACACTCCGCGGCCACGCGAAGTGCCCGAGCCAGGTCCGCGTCCCGGCTCTCTGAGGCGCCGGAGCGGCCGACCAAGCCTTCTCTTAATCCGTTGGCTGACAGTTCAAGTCTGTCATGGCCCACCGTATTTCCCGAGGATTTCGCAAGATCGCCGTCCGGCCGGGGTGCCAAACCGGGGCGATCTGTGCCCGAGTTTCCCGGCAGTTTCCCGGCAGTCGAACGACCAGCGATAGGACTTTGCCGGGAAACCCGGCCGGGACCTGCGCCCATGGCCAGCGCCTCGCGCATGGAGTGCCCAGCCGTGATGACGCGCCAGTAGAGGGTGCTCTTGGCGATGCCGCTCCTCTTGGCCCAGCCGTCGAGGGTGAGCGCGACGCCATCGATCTCGTACGTTGGAATCCGCTTCGGCTCGGGGATCGTCTGGATCGTCTCTACCCGCCTGGCCTTCTTCTTGCGCGAGCGAAGGGCGCCTTTCGCGTAAGCCGGGTCGATCGCGTCCAGGATGCGGTCGCCCACGGCATCCTGCTTGACCCGCGCGTAGACCCGCTCGGTCATCGACGTGGAGGCGTGCCCGAGGATGCGGCTGACGAGTTCGATCGACACGCCGACGTCCAGGAGCCACTGACCCGCCGCGTGCCGGAAGTGGTGAGGAGAGGCGTGCTCGATCTTGGCGTTCGTGCAGGCCGTCCCGATGAGCCGGTTCGGGAGGCGAGCGAAGAGCCGGTCGCCCTTTCCCTCAGCGTAGCGCTTGGCGAACTTGAGGAGCACGACCTGCTCATCGGTCACGACGGGGACGACGCGATCTCGGTCGCTCGTCTTGCTGCCGCGGACATGGATCACCATCGGGGCGCGGATCGTCTTCGGGATGTCCGTCTTCACGGCCCGCTCGACGGCGCTCCTCTCCGCCGACGTGGCCAGGATGAACGCCACCTGAGCCGCAGCGTCCGGCATCAAGTGCGGGACAAGGGCGAGGAACTCGGCTCGGCTTGGAGAGCGCGTAGAGATGCCCGAACCGGCATCAAGTGAGGCCGGCACGGCAAGATCAGGGTCGCCGCGGAACGACCCTCGTTCTCTGGCCAGGTAGAGCGCGGTCCGGAGCGCTCCCAGCTCTTTGCGTATCGTGCGATCGAGTACGCCGGTCTCCCGGCGCCACCGCACGTACCTCCAGCTTGCCGACGAGTCACGGGTCCAGGCCGAGAGCTTGAAGTCGTGACCGAAGAACGCGACGAGGGTCCCTGCCTTGTTGTCGTAGAACGCGAGCGTCTTCTCGGAGCGGTCACCCGCCCTGACCTTCGCCCTTCGATCGTCGAGCAGGTCTGTCAGCGCGTCGTTGAGCGTGGCTTCCGCTGTCGCGGGGTCACGGGTCGGATCAGCGGTTTCCTGCTGCCACGCCCCGGCCACGGTCTGAGCTTCATCGCGGTTCCCGCTTCCGGTGGAGCGCTCAAGGGGGACGTCGCCATCGTAGATGGTCGCGTACCAAATGCCCCCGCGCCGACGCAGCGGGGGGCTCTTGCTTCTCGGTCGTGCCATGAGAGTTCCTCTTTTGCGCCCCATCGCGCCTGTGCGAAGCGTTCCCATCGAGCGAGGGTCACCGGGCCGGGGCGCCCCCCTGCTGCTGAGCGCAGAAGCCGGTAGGCGGCCGTCTTCGAGCACCCCAGGGCGGCCATCACGTCGCGTGCTCGCACGAAGACCGTCATCCCGCGGGGCGCCTCCGGCCGGGGTGCCTCCCGTTCGACTCGCGGTCGCCTGCGGGTCGCTGCGGGGAACTCGGGGTGCGAGTCGATCTCGGCCACCAACCCGTTGGTGTCGAACGGGTCCACGCTGACCAAGCCCGTCCCGTCCGAGGACGGCGGAACAGCTTTGGCAGTGGAGGCGGACGTGCTCATCGCACCGACCGTCCCTCGTTGCGTCGCATCAGCCAAGGGCCAGCGTGGTCGAACATGATCGCCTCCTACACCGCGACGAACCGCAACCCGGTCAAGGTGACCGACCAACGGGAGGCGCGGCATTCGGGGCGGTCTGGATCGACCGGGCCCCGACAAGGAGTTGCGCCTACGAGGGCGTGTACATGACTCCGGCCGGGGACGGCGTCAAGGGCTACGACCCAGCCCAAAATTGCCCGAGACGGCGCAGGGGACTGTCAGCCGCGGGCGCGAGCCTAGGACGCTTGCCGCCCTCCGCACAGGCACCTGTTTCCGACGAGCCGCATCCCCGTGCGCACGAACGGACGCGACGGGGAGGCTCCCCGCTGCTTCGATCAAGGAGCCGTCCGCGCTGGGTCTCGCCGTCGGGCCCCCTCCCGTCTGGTGGAGGAATCCGGCGCGGCGGCACTCCTTTGCGGCTCAACTGCCGTGCTCATGTTCGTTTCAGGTCGACATGGTCTCTTGCGGGACTACGTCTCGATGCGGGCCCTGGGAGCATCGTCCGCACGGGGGCACAGCTCTGTGAGACCTGACGGCGGACGATGCTCCCGAGTCCGCCAACGACGCTGGGCCGGTTGATTCGTGCGCCACTCGCCACGTAGTGGCGGCATGGCAAAGAGGATCTCCAAGAAGACCGGCAACCAGAACCCCACGAGTGACGCGCCTTCGCCGGGGCCGCAATCGACCAAGAAGGCGACGACTCGTCCCGGCAAGAAGGTCGTCTCCCTGATCGTGGATGAACGGTGGGCGGCCCGCGTCGCCCTCTGTGCCAAGGCCGAGGGGGTCAGTCAGACCCAGTTCATCGTGAGCGCCGTAAGCAAGGGCCTCAAGGGTCGCCTTGATGCAGCGCTCGAAGCCTTGAAGGCAGAGGTCGAGTGACCGCCATGGACCTCGCCTCCCTCATCGACCGCCTGCGCGAAGACGAGGCACGTGAGCAGCCCGACGTCGTCGTCCCCCTGGGCAGCGTCCGCCTCACCAACGAGGGGCACGCGCACGTCCCCGGCCTCCACGGCGCCCTCGCACTGACACAGCACGCCCGGGGCCAGCTCGCCCGGCTGATGGGCGTCCGCTGGGACACCTGGTTCGACGGCGCCAGCGGCCAGGAGCGAGCCGAGGAAGCGAACCGCCGCCTCTCCCGCGTGCCCCACGACCTCAGGGTCAAGGTGCGCAGCTACGGGAAGGTCGAGGGCTCCGACGCGGACGGGACGATCAGAGCGATCGTGGGGCCGGGGTACACCCCGATCTCGGACGCGGCCGTCGCCCGCGTCGTCCAGCACGCCCTGCAAGGCGTCGAACAGGCCCCTCGGGTGGTCCGCGCCGACGTGAGCGAGCTGACGACGAGCTACGTCGTCGCGCTCGGCTACCCGTTCCGCGTCGGGGACGGAGGCGAGGTCGGGGAAGTCTTCGGTGGGCTCGCCGTGCGGAACTCGGGCGTCGGCTACACGAAGCTCTCCGTCAGTCTCCACCTGACCCGCGTCGCGTGTACCAACGGGCTCGTTCTCGCGCTCCCCGAGGCGTCCCTCGTACGCTCCGTGCATCGGGGCGTCGACGTCGCCAAGGTCGCCGAGCGGATCGCCGCCGGCCTCGATGGCGTGGCCGCCAAGCTCCACAGGGGTGCAGCGGTTCTCGCGGCATCGACGCGGCAACATGTCGAGGACGCTGAGCGCGAGGTCCGTGACCTGCTGGGCCGGGCTCGCCTCCCTCTCGGGCTCGTGGGCGACGTCATGGAGGCGTACGCCAAGGAGCCCCGGCAGTCGCGGTTCGGCGTCTCGCAGGCGCTCACGCTCGCCGCCCAGAGGGGCTCGCCCGAGGTCCGGTTCGACCTCGAACGCATCGCCGGCCAGTACCTCGCCGAGGCAAGCTGACCATGCCCCGTCCCGCCAAGCGCCGGTCATCGAGTCGGACTCGTCAACCTCGTATGAATTCATCCGAGGTTCCGCCCGGCGCGAGCTACGTCGTCCTCGACCGCCCCATCGTCGACGGCACGGGTTCTGTCGTTTCGTCGCTCGCCTCCAAGTGCCCGCACGCCGGCACCCACGGCCAGTGGGTCGTCGTCTGGGCCGGCAGGTTCTTCCCGTTCATCCACGCCAACAACTTCCAGAAGGACATCTGGCTCCACGACGCCGGCTCCGAGGCCGAGCAGACGGAGCGCCTCAAGCTCCTCCGCTGGTTCTGCCACGAGTGCGGCACGGTGCAGGAGCCCTGACCATGGACTTCGACACCGACCAGTACCTGACCGACGTCCTCGAAGCCGTGCTCTCCATGCCCGGCGATCCCATTCGGCAGATCGACGCGGCCGTCGAGGACGTGATCGCCGCCCACGTCGACGTGCTCCGCAAGCTCGCCCAGCGGCACCGGGAGGCCATCCTCGGCATGGCCGAGGAGCGGCGCCGCACGGGCAGGCCGGTACCTTGCCGGTGGAAGGTGTGACCGTGGACGACAGCTCGACCCAGGCGGTGCGCGTCCAGTACGTCGTCGACCTCCCGAACGACACGCGGCCGACGAACCTCCCCGGTTCGACACGAGCCGTCCTCACGGCGGGCTACGCGCAGCTCGACCTCGACCCCGGTGGCGTGACGGCCGAGGAACTCCACGCCGAGGACGTGCAGGCCCTCGCCGTGTTCCCGGTGGGCACCGACGTGCTCGTCGAGTCCGGCGACCCGGCCGATTGCCTCGACGACTCGACGGAGAAGAGCGAGCAGGCGACCCACATCTGGTGGCGTGCGAGCCTTGTGGCGGGGTGACCCCGATGGGCAAGGGGCGCGACAGTCGTCGAGCGCGACGCCGAGATCGGGCGAAGGCTCCGAAGCTGCCCGAGCCGGCGCCCACCCCTCTCGACCGAGAACGAGTCCGCGCCCGTTTCCGCCACCTCGCGGGTCGAGACGTGGAGTTGGGCTTCCTCGCTTGGGGGCCGGTCGTCAACGCCGACACCCCCGAGGAGTTGGTCGAGCGGGTCGAGAGCGCACTGGTGGCCGAGTGCGGGAGGCAGCGGCCGTCGTGAGCCGTCCGCAACCAATCCGCTCCAATATCCTTCTCGGCCCCCGCAGTGGCGGCGGAAGTGCCTCTCTTGATCGAGACCGACACTCGGCGTGGACGGGGGCCACGAACGGGGCAACCCCATACGTCATCGAGAGGGACGCCTTCGGATCGCGTTTCTCGCAGATCTTGCCCGGCCGCCAATTTTCGGCCGAAACGTGGAAAGTCTCACGTGAGAATTTTCGTCTCGGCGGTGACCCCACTCGGCTTCAGGGACTCCGGCGCCGTCCGGTGGCGATGGCCGTCTGATCTGGGTCGGTGGCACTCGTGGTCTTGCCCCGATTTCGTGGACACCAACGATGGCCCGCGATAGCTGGCCGGG
>VFSW01009296.1_pt1 | contig 14046 bp, 16 predicted proteins | sample 5358111 | NCBI WGS metagenome assembly VFSW01 (sample SAMN11554181, study PRJNA540505) | mine drainage metagenome | isolation source: sediment from site ElyBrook_90M | place: USA: Ely Copper Mine, Vershire, VT | collected 2017
CATGGTTGACGGTTGCCTGTTGCTGCTGGTGGCGCACACAGTACGTCAAGACGAAAATGGCGAAGTCATCCGCATCATTTCAGCCCGAAAGGCGGGGAAGAAGGAGCAAAGACATTATGAAAAAAAACGTTAGGTTCACACTCGATACGGCAAAGCCTTTGCCCTTGACCAAAAAGCAGAAGGCCGGGATTCAGGCACTGACTGAATTGCCGGACAGCAAAATAGATCACAGCGATATTCCATCGCTGCCGGATGAATTCTGGAAGAAGGCAGTGAACAATCCATTTTATAAACCCACCAAGACATCCACTACGGTCCGGGTGGATTCGGATGTGTTGGCCTGGTTAAAATCGCAAGGCAAGGGTTACCAAACACGCATCAATGCAATTCTGCGTGCTGCCATGCTGCATAAAATAAAGCACTAATGGTCCCAGCCCAAAGACCTGCCAAAAATTACATCGACGCATTTTTGCGCGAAAAGGTATTTCGCAATAAATATTAAACACATTTAATAATCAATTACTTAATACGCATAATCATCATTATGTAAAATCGTTTACGATTTTGCGTTTAATAAAACCCTTTACGATGGATTCGCCTAGCAATATACTGCACCCCGCTCATCTACCAATCGCGGTAGAAGGAACTCGGAACCCGCTTTGTTATGCAAGGCGGGTTCTGTCATTTCAGGTAATGCACTTGCTTTTTTTGCTTTCCAACTCTTGTCGCTTCCAGTCGCTATCCACATAAAACCCGGTGACCAAAAAGAAGCTTCTCGGACTTTCTTCCAAAATCACCAGATAGTCCACTGCCTTGGCGTAAAGATAATGTCGCACCCGCCCGTTGCCCTCAAGATACCGCCAATAATCCATAAACTCTCATGAACAATAAGGATATCTAGGAGCCTTGTTGCTGAGACTGTTTTGGCTGCGCCGGTGAAACAACGGCGACGAAAAACGTGAATATAGGTAATAGCACCGCAGCATAGACCGGTTTGTATCCGTCAATTTCCGAAAATGGTTCCCCTAAGGCGAAAACCCACACGGCAAACGCAGCCGTTGAAACTATGAGCTGCGTCCTCGCGGTGACATTGTGTGCATACCGTAGGTAAATAGGCGTACCGATCAGGCCCGCAAAGAAAATCACCCAATACATGAAATGTGGTGCGCCCGTTGCCGCTGCAACTATCTTGGTTAGGCCGAGATGAAGCGTTACGACCTCGGCAGGTATGTATTTGAAGAGCCGATCTCGGTACGTATCCGGTTCTTCTTCTTGTTGCACAGCGACATTAATCTTTGCAGGCGATGGTTCAACAAGTTCTGGGAACGCATTGTGAACGACGGCATTCCTTGAAGCGGTGATAATAGCGCGGCTCATAGGTAGCTCCTTTAGGGTTGTACGGTGTTGAGAAGATCGAGCAATATCCTAAATTCTACTGTTCCGGGTTCGAAGACATCGCCGGCCTGTGTTCGCGCTAACTTCCGAATATCCGGGCTGACCCGTGCCATATATTCGCGCGCAGCCGCAACCATAGCGATCTTTCGCGGCTCTTTGGGATCCAACTTCAATAGCGCCTCCCCCGGCTGGCCCGCAATCGGTATTAAGCTAAGTAAGTAGGTTTCGGCATGTACGGCGATCGTGTTTGCCCAGCCCTGCTGATTTTTGGTTGTAGGAAAATATTGCGCTGTAGCGATCTTCTCTTCCTTGTAGCGAGTGAACAACTTGGCGACATTCGTGGCTATTTCTTGCGCTGAAAGCGCAGGCGTTAGCTCGCCACCATGATACTTGCTACTATCAGAAGATATTCGCCAAGTACCAGAGACAATCACCCATCTCCTCAGTTATAACAGCCTCATAATTGGAAAAGGCCGCACCTTCACGTTGATGTTTTTCAGGGCGCTTAATAGACCACCGGCTTCGCCAAACAGTCCAAGCAATGGGAAATTAATGTCCTTTTTATCGCTATTCAAAACGTCTGTTTCGAACGCAATCTGCTGGAAATAAATTTGCTTCGCTCGCCCTGCGCCTATCCCCGCAACAAGACCCATGCACTGACTTCACGCGAGGTGAACTTGATCTCGAAGTCGGTTTCCGATATGTGTGCCATATATATCAACTCTATCCCATTGCTATCAAATGATTTTCTCTAATGGATTCCATTAGAAATGTGACCACTTCCGGCTCGGTTAGCATACCCCAATTCGGCTAATGGATTATCTGGGTTAAATAACTAATGCTGATTGTAAGATTGTGCAATTCATCCAGTATAATCAAAAGGGCGTTAGTTTTCGGTTGGTTTTGTAGCTTCGCTGTATATTTGGTGCGGGTTATAGACAATGTTAAAAAATAGACATTTGGGACCCCTTCATGATTTCATATGGGCGTAAACATTGCACGATGATTTCATATGGGCGTAAACATTGCACGGAAAAAGTAGTTATCCGTTTGCCTAAAAGGTAAGTTACATGACTAGACTTACTGCAGGAGTGGCTGCCTCAAGCGGGGTAGCAGTCCCACAATCCCAACCATCCCTTACAAAAAAAGAATTAGGTGCGTTCTACACACCTAGTGCACTTGCCTCACTACTTGCCACGTGGGCAATTTGCTCGCGCAGTGAGCACATATTAGAGCCAGGTTTCGGCGGTTGCGGCTTTCTGCAAGCAGCGGTAAATAGATTAACTGATCTCGGCAGTTCGACTCCGAAGAACCAGCTATATGGTTGTGATATCGATCCACAGGCTTTCGAATATCTATCAGAGAAGCTTGGGGTATTAAGCATCGCGCAGCGCTACATCCTTTCGGATTTCATTACCGTATCTCCACAGGATTTTTCTGTTCAGACTTTTGATGTCGTCCTAGGCAATCCACCTTACGTCTCTCTTCACAACATGACGGCGTGCCAGAAAGCAACCGTCCAGGCGTGGAAAGAAAAAACTGGTGTGAAAATAAATGGCCGGGCCAGCTTGTGGGCATATTTCGTTTTGCATGCCATGTCTTTTCTGAAGATTGGTGGCAGGATGGCATGGGTGCTTCCGGGTGCTTTCCTTGAATCAAACTATTCAGCCAGCGTTCGCGAGAATATTGCAGCTTACTTCGGTGAGGTTATCGCGATACAGCTTACTGAAAGGATGTTTATATCAGTTGGCGCTGAAGAACGTACAGTCGTTCTCCTTTGTTCCAACTTTGGTTCGTCATCCAAAGAGATAAAAGTTATCCATTGCACTTCGGCAGATCAACTAAACGATGAAATGTCCATCCCCCAACTTGGGAACGAAACAACTCTGAGTTTGCCTAGTCCGACGCAACAATTACAAAACCACCAAATTAGAACTAGTGCGTATGACCAACTATTAAAGGGCCCGGATGTTGTACGCCTCAGTGATCTCTGCAAGGTGTTGATTGGAACTGTAACAGGTGCGAATCGATTTTTTATTATGTCACCGAGCCGCGCCGCCAAACACGAACTTGGTGAACGATATCTAAAACCTATTCTTGCGAAATTCGCGCATATTCAGGGTGCACAGATAGGCGAGAAGGATATAAAGAGTTGGCATTCTCAAGATAAGCCCTATCTACTATTCCATCAACCTGATCAACGTTTGTCCCAAGCGGCAGATGAATACATAGCAAGCTATCCAGAGAATGAACGCCTAAACAACAGCACATTCCGTCGTCGCAATGATTGGCTTAGAGCAGATGATGGACGCATCCCCGATGCATTTTTGTCTTACATGATGCACGATGGTCCGCGCATGGTGCTAAATGGTGCCGCAATCAATGCGACAAATTCAATTCATCGTGTATTTTTTCACCCGGAAGTCACTCAGCCCAAAAGAAAGCTTGTAGTTATTTCGCTCTGCTCAACCTTCAGTCAGCTTTCTGCTGAACATGTAGGGCGGAGCTATGGATCTGGTGTCCTGAAGATTGAGCCGTCCGAAGCGAATAAGATGAGTCTTATTCATCCAACGAATAAAACAAATAAGCAAATAAATGAGGCCTTCGCTCAGATAGATGAATGCTATCGCCATGGCAATCCTCGAAAGGCTCAACAAATTGCCGACAAGTTTCTATTTGCGAGCATGACGGCGGCTGACTATGAACATCACATAAGTGCCATGACTGCAGAATTAGAAACCGCAAGAAATAGAAGAAGGCGACAACGAGATGAAATCTAAACTTCTTGACGGTTTGAAAGAACAGCTTGCTAAGGAGCTTCAAAAAGAAGTTGTTGATTTTCAGGCCATAGCTGATCTCAACAAAAAAATACTTGAATGCGACAAGAGTTCAGTGCGTTTCTCAGTGGACGCACGTCATATACATCGACTTGGATTTGAACTTGTTGGTCGACAAGAAACAGCACTTAGTGAACTTATTAAGAATGCCTATGACGCAGATGCAACAGAAGTAAGAATCGATTTTTCCAATTTTGATAAGCCTGGTGGCATCCTCACTATCGCGGATGATGGCTCTGGTATGACAGAGGAAACGATTCGTAATACGTGGATGCGACTCTCAACGCACGATAAAGAATTAACCCCAATTTCTGAAAAATACAAACGCTCGCGCGCAGGACGCAAAGGTATTGGTCGCTTTGCGGTTGAGAGGTTAGGTAAGGAACTGATTCTTGAGTCAGGTGTAATAGGTGAATCTCAAGGTATTCGCGTTCAATTTAATTGGGATGATGTATTTAAGCCGGACGTTGACATAGACACGCTTTCGTTCTTAATCCAACGATTTGATAAAGCGCCAGAAGACCATGGTACAAAACTAACGATTGTAATGATGAGGGACCGGTGGACTGAATCCCAACTGGGTCGTGTATGGAAGTCCGTAATTCTGCTTCAGCCACCATTTAAAGTTCGCAGGTCATATCGGGGCAAGGTACTTGAAAAGGAAAAAGGGGCTGTATCTGACCCTGGCTTTTCGGTAGTAATAAACGGGAAGTCTTCCACTGAAGTTCAATCAGAGTTCTCTCTCGACAAAACCTTCCTTGATCAGAGGTTGGCTAAAATTAGTGGTGAAATAGATAAAGATGGCCAAGCGCATATTGTGCTCGAATCCAAGAAGCTAGGTGTCTCTGACAAAATAACATTGGACAGTAAATTTGATCTCGTAGGCATCACAAGTTTTGAAGCGGACTATTTCATTTATCTACCAGAACTAATTGAAGGGTTTTCATTGAGAACAGCAGTGGAAGTGTCTGCTGAATATGGTGGCATACGGGTATATCGAGACGGTTTCCGTGTTCTTCCTTATGGCGAGCCTCGTGATGATTGGCTCAAATTGGCATATGACACTGGACGAAGAAATTTGCTTGTTCCGGCGAATAACACTAATTTTTTTGGACAAATTGAACTTTCAAGTGATGAAAATGTTCTGCTCGAAGAAACCAGTAGCAGAGAAGGATTAATCGAGAACGAGGCATTTGTCCAACTTGCTGAGTTTGTAAGAAGTGGACTTGAATGGGCTGCATTAAGAATGGCGGCCGCGCGCGAACGGAAACAAACTGCAGGGCAAAAAGATTTTACCTCTACACGCAAAAAACCGTCTGAACAAGTAAAGAAACTATTTGAAGATGCATCTGCGGCTGCATCCCAAGAAGGCCCATCGACAACTGGTACCGTCCCAACCACGGCGCTTGCTAAAGTCCAAGAAGAAGTTCAAAAGATTGTAGAAAACTATGAACACGATCAGGAAAAACGCGAAGTAGCGCACCTGCGATATGAGGAACTGCTCAGGATTTTGGCTTCATTAGGTACATCGATTGCTGTGTTTAGCCATGAAATACGTGGCGCCTTAAATGGATTCAGCGGCAGCATCTTAAGTTTGAAAGGGTTGTTGGAGAGCCTTGGTGCAATGAAGCAAGCTCAGTCATCAATCGATGACGTTGACGAAAGCATTACTCAGCTAAACGACTTGGCCTCATATGTAATGAGCCTGATAGCCCATACGTCAAAGCGGGAAAAGAGTGAAATTCCGGTATATAGCGTAATTGATGAATTTACTTCTCAATTTAAGCACTATCTTGACGCGCGCCAGATCATTTTTGAAATAGCCGTCGATCCGCCATATCTCAGAACAGCTGAAATGCATCGGAGTGAAATTGACTCGGTTCTATTCAATTTTCTTACAAACTCGATTAAAGCTATGGATCGTGCTAATACCGATGAAAGGAAAATAAAAGTCAGCGCGGATCGAGAAGGTGCATACGTGCGTATTGGATTCCAGGATACAGGAACAGGGGTTGATCCCTCAATTGCGGATAAGATTTTCGATGCATTTTTCACAACACACCAATATGGTGATGATGAGTTGGTCGGACCTGGATCGGGGCTGGGTTTGAAAATTGTTTCTGATATAGCAAGCGCGAATAGTGGACAAGTTCAACTTGGCATCCCAGATGGTGGTTACAAATGTCGATTCGATTTTCTTGTCCCTGTCTCAAAATCACAGCAATAGGGAGGCATCTTGTTTAATGGTGTATTTGTTGATGATACAGAAGGGGAAAAACGATATGCCAAATTGTTGGCGGAAAACTCCGCCGGTATGCTGGCTTTAGAATTTCGCCAACCAGGGCATGAAGTAACCGAACTTGCTGAACTACTAATTGATGGTCACTTTGACTTTGTGGCACTTGATTTTCGTCTTGATGAAGTCCCAATTAGGGATGCAGAAGGGCAAAAGCAAAAGAATAAATACCGCGCCAGCGCGTTGGCACAACAGATTCGTGATCGTGCTATTGAAAGTTCAAACAATGATGTGCCGCTTATTCTGCTCTCGCAGGAAAACATAATTCAAGAAATCTTTCACGCAGATTCTACGGCTGAAGACCTGTTCGACCTTGTAGTCTCCAAGCAAGAACTTGTTAAAGGTGACACGCTGAAGCTTGCTGCTACCCGTATATCCAGCCTCGCGGCAGCATATAAAATCATCAAGGACTACTTAGTAAAGAACAAAACAATTGATCTTGCTGTTCTGCTTGGTTTAGATTCACATGAGACCGAGTTAGTACTTAATCATCAGGCTTTACGTTCAATCGATAAGATAAGATTCCCACATCAAATAATCTCAAAGTTGATGTCGTTGTTAGTGCAACGCCCAGGAATTCTTTTAACTGATGATGACTTGCTGGCGCGTTTGGCAATATCACCTGACTCGCCAAATATCAACCAACTTAAAGCTAAATTGGACATGCTTGGGTTTGGCTATAGTGGCGTGTTGCATGATGGATGGCCACGTTGGTGGTGGCATCGTGTTGAGGTTTGGGCCAAGGATAGTTTAGGGGCATCACTTGGTTCTTTGGTAGGCACTGAGCGTGCGAATAGGCTTGCTAAGGTACTTGAATTAGAGCTTAAGCCAGCTATGTCAAAATGGTCCCGTTCTTCAGATGAGTTCTTTTGGGTTGCCTGCGCTAGTTGCGATCATCCAACTGAACTGAAACATTCCGTTTCTGGTTATGACACTTCCTATCAACCTTTTCTGGAGCCTTCACGAATTTGTTGGTTTTGTGTACAAACTGGTGCCTATCAAAAACGCGGATTGGAAATCGAAGATTCAGATAGCAGTTTGGCTGAAAAGATAAAAAACGGGCAAATCCAACCTTAAGCACGGTGGCAATCATGGCGGTACCGACTGCAAAAGACATGGCCGAGGCACTAAGGCAAACTGGTGCGACTTTACATAAGAAAAATCTTATCGATTCTGCACATGTATTTTATGAAATAGCAAAAAATACAGTTCCTCTTGGTGCAGGTAGTATCAAATGGGCATACGAAGTAACTGAGTCAAATCCAATTGAATTTAAGAGGACATACAACTCGCATATAAATAGAGATATTCGGCCAAGGATTTATGCTTCTATCAGTGTCCATCAGCAAACTACAGGTGGTGTTTGCTTTGATCGACTTGATCTTGCGTTGGAGATAGTTGACGACGAAAACAATGTCTTGATCAAGCATCATATTGATTTGGCAAATTCATCATCTGGCCAATTTCAGGGTGGACCACTTTTCCATCTCCAGTTTGGAGGTCATACCCCAAAAAACTCGAAGACTTTTGAAGTGCCGATTAAAGAACCACGCTGGTTATGCATCCCTCTAGATATTGTGTTGCTATGTGAAGTCGTGGTTGCAAATTTTTACCCAGAAGATTGGAATGAATTAAAGCAATTACCTAGTTGGCATAATCCCATCGTGGCTAGTCAGAAACTTTGCATAGTTCCATTTTTGGAAGCGCTGAAAAATAAGGCAAGTGCATCTGAGTTCACTCTTCTCGATCATTTGTGGGCTCAGAAACTTGGTCCTTCCTATATTCAACACGGTTTCCCGTGACTACTAATCAAAATTACTCTATGGTATGAATACTACTTTCGTCATAGAGGGAAAATAATGCCATGAAATATCCTGTTAAGTTGTCTGCCGAAGATATAGATAAGCTTCTCACCGCTAGATAATGTTGTCCCTCTGGGCCACATTGCGCCCGCTGCGCGAGCATACGAGACTCTACCACTTCGTTAAGGGGATACTCAAAGCGTACCTGGAAGGGGTTGCAAGGCGTGACGGAATTTTTTGGCGATTTTAGCTTACAATCCAGTCCACCAAGAGTTGTGGTATCTTATTAAATATGGCGACCAATCAACATAACCCTCTTCAGCACATCACAGTAAAGCGTGCGACTATCGACAAAATGCTAGAGACCATGCAGGAATTTGGTTCTCATGGCTGGGAGGTTCTCGTGCTATGGGTGGGTGATATTGAACCCAACACAGGGAACGCCCATGTCGTTCAGGCATTCGTTCCTAAGCAGAAAGCAATCTCCAACGAAGATGGTGTAGGCTATTTTGTGAACGGTGAAACTTTATTTGAATTAAACCGTGACCTCTCAGAAACAGGATTACGCTTGATCGCTCAGGTTCATAGCCATCCGCGAAGGGCCTATCATTCTGATGCCGATGATCGATATGCAATCGTTACTGCCGAAGGTGGCTTGTCTCTTGTCGTTCCAAACTTCGGCAGCGCTCCAGCAGACCCTACTTCTTGGGCTGTATATAGGCTTCATGATCGCGAATGGCGAGAGATGACCACAAAAGAGGTTGGGGCTCTTTTTGAGGTGATTGACGATTAATGGACATTAAAACAATTAGGCTTCAAAACTTTCGCGGCTTTCGAGATGCGCGTATTGAATTGAAACCACTCACGGTTCTACTTGGCCCTAATAGCGCGGGAAAATCTGCCTTTGGTCACGCTTTGGCTTCAATGGCGCATGCCCACAAGTTATATGCGGCCGGTGCGCCAGGGCCGGTTTCGTTGACACCGCCGGTTGAATACGCAGACACGTGGCCAGTTGACCTCGGAAAAACAAGTGACCTTAGAACAGTTGGGGCCGAAGGTCCAGTTTGTATTGGGCTAGAGACAGCCAACGGAAATTGGCTTGAACTTGGGTTCGGAGGGTTGGAGCAGCCATCCGATTTGTTGATCAGCTATATTCTCCATCCGAGCGAGCAGAGCCCCACAACCAGCACTCCGACAAACGCCACAGAAGTAAGCGGCGAGCAGAGTCCATCGACCGTGTTTCCGGTACAAACAGCAATTGTAAAATCGCCTGATGCACAGGGTGGTGTTGTAGCCGTTTCGCCAGAAATTGGCGCGCCGATAAAGCTAAAAAGGCTCAACGAACAACAGTGGCAAGATGATTGGACTGTTGCTCTTAAGGGATTAACCGTTTTCGCTATAGTGCAACCTAAGACTGGCATGCAACTAACTTTGAGTGGCGCTGCAAGAGAATGCCTTCGTTCTTTACTGGAAAATCTTACTTACTTGCGTGCCACACGAAAAAGGCCATCGAGGGGCTATCTCGACAATGTGGGCAAGCAGCAACCAATCGGATATAGCGGGGAGTGGGCGCCAAGCATCATCCACAACAGAGGATCCGAGCAAGTTATTTATTGTGAGCCACCTGATATCCCAAATAGCGTTGAAGAGGCTCGGAAAAATGACTCTGAATGGAAAATAAAGCAGGAGACGCTACTCAAAGGAGTTGGAGCTTGGCTCTCCAGACTAGGCCTCGCAGCAGCCATCAAAACTATACCTCCGTCCCTCCTCGATAGCCGAGTGAAACTACGAGCAACTATTAAAAGTGGACAAGAATCGCACGATATCACCGAGATTGGTTTTGGTGTCAGCCAAGTAATTCCAATCTTGGCAGCTGGTTTACTCCAACCTAAAGACAGCTTGTTCATTGTTGATCTTCCAGAAGCACATTTGCACCCACGTCCGCAAAGTGAACTTGCAGATTTCTTTTGCTCGTTAGCGTTGTCCGGTAAGTCTGCACTCGTCGAGACACACTCAGAAATGTTTTTTCATCGTTTGCGTCTTCGTGCAGTACAGGATCCCAGCTTGATGGACAAGATTGCGGTATATTTTATTGATGCGCCAAAGGATGGTGTTTGCAGTCCTCCACGCGCAGTAGGTTTGAGGCAGGAGGACTATCTTCGGTGGCCAGAAGGCTTCCTGCAAGAAGCTTGGGAGATGGAGACTCAAATTAAAGTCGTGCGAAAGGCACGCGATAGCAAGCTGTGACAACGCTCCTGCTTGATTATCGCTGGGAGTTAGCCGATGCGCTAAATAACCCAGATGTATCGGTTGTGCTTCGCAAATTCGTTAACCTTTTGAGAAGAACTGGATTAAACCCCGCGCCCTTCATTGAAGACCACCAACAAGATGAAATGTGGCAGAAACTCGGGCAAGAACCGCCGCGCAACGGTGAGTGGCAACAATTAATGGAGTTTCTAGATATCTGTCGCCGTCTAGACGGAAGCATGTGCCGTGCAGTGCCAGACCATGAACCCACGGGCATTAGCGATAACTGGAAGCGAGCGCTACGAGATCAACTAATTGCCCCCTCTGACTGGCGCACCCCTCACATCGTTGTCCCGGAGTCACGTCTGACAGAATGGGGGGCACACGAAAACGAAGTCACCATACGATGTGAAGAGTGTAATGGTCAGCCTGCATCTGGCCCGCATCATCGTGTACTCGCAGTACTTGAGCATTATGAATCACATCCGTTTGCAGTCCCGGATATTGACCCATGGCGTCATTTAGAAGGACTCTATCCACCCGAACAGGATGTGGCTAACAAGCACCCCTGCCGACTCCCTCGCCCATCCATTCTAGATAGAATTCACTTAGAAAAGCTAGTAGGATTATTAACTGATGTGCGTAGGGATGGCTGGATAATTGACGGAAGATATTATTTTATTCCTCACAAAAATTGGCGTCCTGAACAAATCACAAAAGCAAAATGGCGAACTGGTTATGCATTTGAGCGTGAGAAGGTTGAAGGCTGGAAAGGACCATGCCCAATTGATTGCAATGGCGTTACATGGCGCTGGGACAGGGGGGAGCGGCACTGGGATGTTCAGACGGATCCTTACATATCGGTCAGCCATACTGGCGAACTGCTTTCGTAGTAGTTTGTTAACTTTGTTTCCATTTCTGCGCGTATACCTTCTGATAATCCGGATCACCGCATATACAGCCTTTCTCACGAGCTCGCGGTTTCCCCCAGATGATGGGCGGTGGGCGCAAAACGTCGTCCCAAGAAACCAGAGGTTCTGGTTGCGAAAGGGCCGCAAGTTCTGGCTGCGTTCTCTTCAACAGTTCAGCTGCCATAAGTATGCCGGCAAGTGCTGATTGATGCGCAAGTGGCACTGTTTCCACTTTGCCAACGCCAGTAACGTCGAGTGGCACAGCCCCACACACAACGTCCGTGTAGATGTCGCCTAAAGACTTAGTGAGCCACGGTTTCAATACTGATTCTTTCACACCAAGCGATTTCGCTACGATTTTAATGTCATCACTCGAAAGTGGTTGGCGACTAACCCAGAGAAGAGCAGCCCGGCCATGTGGCAGACCCAAGGCTTTTGCCGCTTGCTCGACTGCTGAGGACCCCTGCCCGTGTGGATGATAGAGACAAGCTAGGCAGGCGGTATCGCGTGAGAAGATATGCCAAGATGTACCGAGTGCTTGGTCGCCCGTCCATCCATTTATAACGAGCCGTGGCAACAACGCTTGAGCTGATCTGCGGCCATCCACGTTGTCAACCGATACGACCGTCACTGGAATATCAATAGCACCTTGAGTCTCAATAAATTGTTCGAGTGTTGACTGTATCGTTTCTACAGTTAATCCGGAGCCCGAGAGTGCATCCTGACCCAGCAGAACCTTCGAACGTCCCACGTCTGCGAATTTGGTAAGCGCATAACGCTGAAGATTGGAAAGCGTTACCTCTTCTCCGTCGACAAGCCAGAGCCGCCCTCGTGTTTGTGTGTCGCGCGCGAGAGCCCATAATGCCGCATTCCCCACGGCACCTACGCCAACAAAGAGCACGTTGCCTATGTCAGCGTCTATGAGCTCTAGATTGGCGCCAGTGTTTTCATCGAAGTTAAGCAGCGACACAGAAACATCTCGCTCTGCTTCGTTCTTCAGAAAGATACGTCTGAAAAGTTCAGCACATGCCATAGCTGCTGCCGCTCCTGCGGCATAAGGGTTCGTCGGGCCATCGCGGTGCGCAGGTGTGTGATTGACGCGAGCGACCCAACCACTCGCGTTTGGGAAAATTGCACCATCTGCGGTTGCTGACCCGATGCAGATTGTTGTCGCGTCGGGCGCATCATTTACTAAGCCAATGCTTGGATTGATCTCTTTAGCAAGTTTTTTCAACGCCAAGACGTGTCGTTCGTCAGGCCCCGAAATGGCAATTCGCGGATAAAGCCTAGCCAACAAATTCGTTGATAGTTCGGCAATCCATATATTATTCCTGCTGGGATTCGAACCACATCGTATACCGACGGTCACCTTTGCTAGTGCCAAAGTCAGCGACTGTCGTGAAATGGCCAAGTGACCGCCGAGTGCACCATATACGCGTTCAAAAAAAGGAGCCAGTGCCATTCAAGCCTTCTCCTCTGCATTCCATTGCACCTGAAGTCCAGTCGGATGGGAAGCAAGCCTAGGGTGAACTATATCGATGGTCACTCGCCACAGCGACATCACAATCGAAAAAAGGCTCATTTCCGTTCTATATAACAACCAGTCGTCGCCTGAATGTTGAGGATGCTCGTGGTATTCCCTGATACCGCGCAGGCAAAGGAAGGGTTTATGCGTAGTGGGATGATCGTCTAGTAAAATAAGGTGTGCTTGCCGGTCTTTTTCGTATTCGAGCGCGCGGAACATGCTGCCATATGACAGAAGATTATCTGTCCATGGATCACGAAATTCCAATGAGGGTGCTCGCAGGTCATAATCTGAAAGATCGAATCGAGCTTTAAAAGCTTGGGCTGCGATCCCTGGAACCACAGCAACGGCTATAGCCATTGTTCCGGGAGGCGAACCTGGAGGCAGCTCGATATGAGCAGGGAGTTCTGTTTGAAATGCCACTTGCAAAGGATGGCGAGGCACAAAGATTAACTCGACAATTGGATAGGTGGGCGTGCCAAATATAAAAATACCACGACGTTGTAGATCAGCTTGATGATCAGCTAACCGCTTTGCCTCGCGCTCAAACTTGAGCCGACTAACCTCAGGATCTACTCTGGCCAACGCCGCCTGCCCCGACACGTAGACTAAGAAAGAGGCGAACTCCATCATTCAGACCAAGATCTTTAGGTGAGCGATTCTTTTCAAGCAACACGCCACTGGCATCTCGGACTTCCCATTCATCAGGTGCGCGTCCAGTATTACCGCTTACAGCAAGTGCTTGTTCCACTGCTTCCATGAGCGGCGCGTGCAAGCTCGCATCAATGGGATAGTCTTGCCCATTGATGATAAAGATAATCCTGATTTTTTGGTCCTTCTCTGCCACCTCGAACCCCTTTTAATCGTTAATCGTAATTGTAATTTATTATCGTGCATTGAGCACAAATTTTCAATTACGCGAAAAGGTGTAAATCACGTCCATCGTTTTTACTGAATACGCCCTCCCCGTTGGCCGGTCAAAATCCCCCACCATTGGCCACTTCAAAATCCCCAACCCTGATGACCGTTTGAT
>VFSW01009297.1_pt1 | contig 14045 bp, 13 predicted proteins | sample 5358111 | NCBI WGS metagenome assembly VFSW01 (sample SAMN11554181, study PRJNA540505) | mine drainage metagenome | isolation source: sediment from site ElyBrook_90M | place: USA: Ely Copper Mine, Vershire, VT | collected 2017
CGCAGCCATCATCGCGCGGCGCCGCTCGGCGCGCTCCGCACCTGGACCGGCGGAACAGGCGCCGCCGTGCGCGACGAGTGCGGGACGATTGCGCTCGCGAGCCATCTTAATTGTCAGGGCGGCGGCCCCAGATAAACAGCCGCTTGAAGTCGAACGTCATCGGCCCGCAAGTGCCGTAGGCCAAGTTGAGCCGCGCCGTCAACTGGGCGAGAAATTCGTCGTGACGATCTGCCGGGAGCGCATCGAGGAAAGGCCGCAGCCCGGTCGAGCGGTACCATTGAACGACGTCGGCGGGCCGATCCATCGGATGGTGAAACGTCAGGTGATAGCAGTCGATGCGGTCGTAGCCGAGCCGCGCCAGCATCGCGGCGTAAAACTCCGGCGGCTCTTCGTCAAACGCATGTTCGTGCCCGCCCAGCATCGTGTTCCACGGCGCCTGCCGCGCGAGCCGCCCGATCTCCATCTTCGCGGTCTCGGTCTCGTTGGCAGGCATCTGCACCACGATCCTTGCGCCCGGGCAAAGCGCGTCGAAGCACGCTGCGAACAGCGCCGGCTTGTCGGGAATCCAATGAAAGGTGGCGTTCGAGAAGATCAGCGTGTATGCGCGGTCGGCGCGAAACTCAGGCACGTTGAGCAACTCGAACGAGACGCGCGCTTTGAGCCCGGCGGGCTCGCCGTCAAGCAGCTTGCGAGCCGCCTCGATCATCGCGGGTGAACCGTCCACGCCGAGCGCCGATCCACGCGGGCTGCGCCGCGCCAGCTCGAGCGTGTTCTCGCCGGAGCCGCAGCCGAGATCGATGATTTTTTCGTTTTCGTGGTCAGTGAATTGAAGGCGCGACAGGATGTGCTCGACGGGTTCCGCGCGGTAGCGCCGAAAGCGGTTGTAGAGTTCGGGATCCCAATCGGACATGAGCGTCGCCTTCCTGTGAGGCAGCATAAGTGGCGCACGAAACGCTCACAAGCGCGTCTTGCAGCAAAGTGTGTAATCGTGCACAAGCATAGCGGATGAGCGAACCTTCGGAATCTCCGCCGGCAGCGCCCAAGCGCAGGCCGCGGCGCATCTTTGGCATCGGCGCAATCCTGCTGGGCGTCCCGATTATTCTCTGGCTGGGGGCAGCCCTCTTCGTCGCGCGATCGTTGATGTTCCCGGACTTTCTCCGCGACGGCAGGCAGGACGTCTTCGGACAGCATGTTCCGTCGTTCAAGCGGGGCTCGGTGACGGACATCGGGGCCGCGCTCGGCGTCGAGCCCGAGCGATTGGACTGCGGTGTGGTCGAAGAGGACGGCATCCGCCACCGTCAGGTCAGCGTGGTGGGATGGTATTTCCCAGGCAAACGCCGCGAAGTGGTGGTGATCGTGCCGGCGGCGGGAGCGCCGGAAGTGGCTATGATTCCGTACGCGAAGTTTCTGCTGGGCGCCGGCTACACCGTGGTCGCGAGCTACAGCGCCAACAATCCGAGCTACGGAATCAACTGGGGAATGCTGAAGCGCAAATTCGCGCTGGCGACCGCGCGCACGCTTGGCGCCGACGGCTTCGATAAAATCGCCGCGCTGGGAATATCCGAGGGCGCCGCCGGCGCGATCATGGCGCAGGCCGAGCAGCCGGTCTTCACTGCGATCGTCGCCGACAGTTCCTACGCCAACCTCGCGCAACTGTTCATGCGCAGCCCGTCGCTGTCACGGCTGAATCCCGCGTTCGCCGGCACGGTAATGTGGGAAGCGCGGCTATGGTTCGGGCGCTCGCTGTACAAAATCTCGCCGGTCACCGACGCGGGCAACCTGGGCACTTGCTCATTGCTCATCATCCAGAATCGCGACGACAGGATCACGCCGATTGCCGACGGTAAAGCGCTGCTCGACTCGGCAGGCTTCAACGCGCAGATGTGGACGGTGCCGTCGGGCGGCCACGGCGACGCGATCTACGAGGATCCCAACGGGTACGCCGCGCGAGTAATTAAATTCCTCGACGCGAGTTTTGACATCGAACGGCCCGCCGCCAAGCCGCAGGCGCATTGACGGCGGGCTAAATCGCCGGTCCGGCTACATTCGCGGCTGGCTCAGTTCGACCAGCAGCGTGCTCTTGAGCCGCTCGAACAGCTCGTCAATGTTCCACGGGCCGTTGTTATACAGAATCTTGTCGGGAACGATGTGCCGATAGCGCATGATGCGAAAGCCCGACGCGCCAAAGCATTGCCCGGTAACGTTCGCGGCATCGTCGCTGGCGAGAAAAACCACGATCGGCGCGACGTTGGCGGGATCGCGCGGGGTGCCCTCGACGTTTTCGGACTGCGGGATTCCGGTCGCGCCGGGCATCCTGCCCGCCGGAATCGTGTCGGTCATGCGGGTCGCCGCTCCCGGCATGATCGCATTTACCGTGATTCCATATTTCTGCAGCGAGTTCGCGCTCGAGTACGTCAGGCCCAGGACTCCCGCTTTGGCGGCGGCGTAGTTGGGCTGGCCGGGACTGCCCAGCGCCGAGTTCGATGAGAAGTTGATGATCCTGCCGTACTTGTGCTCACGCATATACGCCGACGCGGGACGGACGGTGCAGTAGTGCCCCTTGAGATGCACTCGGATCACGTCGTCCCATTCCTGTTCGGACATGTTGAAGATCATGCGGTCGCGCAGGATGCCGGCGACGTTGACCAGGATATCGAGCTTGCAGAATTCCTTGATCGCCTGGTTGACGAGGCCCTCACCGCCTTCGACGGTGGCGATATCCATGTGATTGGAAACGGCGCTGCCGCCCGCGGCCTTGATTTCCTTGACCACGTCGTCGGCAGGCGATTGAGTTTCCTTCTGGCCCGCGACCGTGACGCCAAGATCGTTGACTACCACTGCGCATCCCTGCGCGGCGAATGCCCTCGCGACGCCGCGGCCGATGCCGCGACCGCCGCCGGTGATGGCGGCTACCTTTCCGTCGAGCTTGCCCATTGCTCAATATCTCCCTTGCGGCATAATGCCGGAATCCAAACGCGCACAGCGTTTTGGTTCGTATAAGGCGCTTATAGCGCAAAACCCGGCGAACAGAACAGACGCGCTATCGCTTACGCCGCGACCGTCGCCTGCGCGCTCACTTGGACTCACTGTAGGGATCGGAAAAGACGAATTCCCTGACGTCGCCCGCGGTCGTGAGACGGCCTATCTTGCCGTTGGGCTCGGTGAACCACAGGCGGCCGTCGGGACCGGCCGTGATGAAAGTCGCCATCGAGTTTGCAGGCGTGGGCAACGGCGTGAACTCTCCCCGCGGCGTCACGCGATAGATCAGTTGCGCGCGAATCACCGTGACCCAGAGATTTTTGTCGGCGCCCGCCGCGATTCCGAGCGGCACACCGGGCTTGGGCAATGCGAACTCCGAGATGTAGCCACCGGGCGTGATGCTGCCAATTTTGTTGGCCCGCGGTTGGGTGAACCACACGTTGCCGTCGGCGCCGAGCGTCATCATCGCAGGGCGGCCGTCGGGATTCAGGATTTGGAACTCCTTGACCGCGCCCGAGACGGTGACGCGCGCGATGCGATTGACCTGATCCTCGGCGAGCCACAGGTTGCCGTCGCTGCCGGCGACTATTTCGGCGGGACCGGTCCCCTTGGGCAGTTCGATCTCGGTCAGAGTGCCGGTGGTGCTGAGCCGCCCGATGCGATTGCCCGAATGCTCGGTGAACCAGAGATTGCCGTCGGGGCCCGAGGTGATTCCCGCCGGTCCGCTGTTTGGATGGGGCAATTTGACGTATGCGATTTTGCCGTCGGGCGCCACGCGGCCGATCCGGTTGCCGGCCGCATCGGTGAACCAGACTGCGCCGTCGGGGCCCGCGGTGATCCGTTCGGCGAATCCGCCGGGATCGATCGGAAAGCGTTTGGCGGCGCCGTACGGGGTCATCCGTCCTATCCCGTCGCCCTGGTACTCGGTGAACCACAGATTGCCGTCGAGGCCCGCCGTGATTGCGTACGGCGCATGGGTGCCCAGCGGCGCTCCGGTGGGCATTGGTTTCGCGCTCGGAACCGCGGCGCCGGCCGCGGGCGCGGGCTTCGAGGGCGACGGTTGTCGCGCGGCGCATCCCTGCACGATCGCAAGAGCGGCGGCAAAAATGGCGAACTTCAGCGCGCGGTTGATCGAGGGCTGGCTCAATTGACGGTTGCTCCCGGAGTATTGCCGATCGGATTGCGCGGCCAAGTGATGCTTATAGTTCAAGCCGCGGGCGCGCCACAACTTGAGCGCCGGTTGCGATCGATGGGGCGGACGCAGTAATCGGGGAATCTAGCTGCTGAAGCGCCCGCTGCCGACGGCGATCTCGCGCAGCTTGGCGACGCGCGACTGTATCGCGCGGCTGCGGCGCATTCGTTCCAGCGTCAGCGGGATTCGATAGGTCCAGTTCGAATCGCTGATCGTTCCGGGCCGATTGATTCGCGCACTCCATCCAAACAAATCCTGGATCGGAATTATCACCAGCCGCGACGGCGCCGCGTACAGCGCCGCCAGAATCGCATCGCGCGCCCTTTCCCCGAGCATTGGGCGCGGATTCACCCGGCGCTCGAGACCGAGTGCGCGCACGAATTTCTCACGCTCGCCAACCGGCTGCGCGCGCCACCACACGGTCAGCGGTTCGGTGTCATGCGTGCCCGTAGTCGCGAGCGAAAGTTCGGGATAGGCCGCGGGGCTGAGAAATGGCTCATCGCTTCGGCTCCAGTCGCGTTCCCACTGCATCACCTTGTATCCCGGCACGCCCAGGCGCGTGAGCGATTCGCGCACCCACGGCGGCACGGTGCCCAGGTCTTCAGCGATCAGTTCCGCCGCGCCAACTTCCTGCTGGATCGCGCGGATCACCTCTTCGCCCTGGAGCCGCTGATCCGCTTCGTCCGCCGGTGTGAAAATTCCCGCCGCGTCCGGGTCAGAGCCGAAATTGAAAGTTCGATAAAGCCCAACGACGTGATCGACTCGAATCAAATCGTAAAGCGAACTGGCGCGGCGCGCGCGCGCGCGCAGCAGCTTGAATCCACGCGCGCGCATCTGATCCCAGTTGGGGATCGGCAGGCCCCATCGCTGTCCCTTGGGATTGAAATCGTCGGGCGGCGCGCCGACGGTGCGCGACAGATCGAACTCGTCCTGGTTCGCCCACACCTCGGCGCTGTCGCCCCGCGGCGAGAACGCAAGGTCTCCGCCGATCAGCGCGCCGCGCGAGGATGCGTAGGCGCGCATCTGCGACCATTGCCGGTGCGCGATGAACTGCCAATAGGCGTACATCTCGATCGGCTCGGCCAGTTCGCGGCGCGCGGCTGCGAGTGCGGCGGGATCGCGCTGCGCAATTTGCGCCGGCCACGCTTCCCAACTGCTCCAGTTGAAGCGCTCCTTGAGCGCGCGAAACAACGCGTAGTCGCCGAGCCAGTACGAGTTGGCCTCGATGAACCCATCGAGTTGCGCAGCCCCGTCGCGGCCGCCGCGCGCCCGGGTCGCCCGGTATGCGCGCTCGAGCAGCGCAAATTTCTCCCGCCGTATGATCGAACGTCGCACAAAGCGCGCCTTACCAACCGCCGCGCGCGCGCGCTTCAGCACGACCCGTTTTTTTAATGATAGGGCGACCACCGAGATGTACATCGGATCGATCGCCATCACGCTCATCGCGCTGTACGGGCTGAGATCGCCGGGGCCGGTCTCGTCCAACGGCAGCAGCTGGATTACCCGATGACCCATCGACAGCGCGAAATCTATCATCGGCGCGAGATCCGGTATTTCCCCGCGTCCGAGGCTGGCGCGCGTGCGGATCGAAAACAGTGGAATCAGAATTCCCGCGGACCGCGTCAGCATCGTGCGATTATCCAGCGGTCCGCTCGATCCTCGGAGTTCAAATCACATAGCCGCCGTTGGGGCTGAGCACCTGGCCGACCATGAACTTCGAATCCTCGCAGGCCAGAAAAAGCGCCGCCGCCGCGATGTCGCTCGGCTCGCCGAAGCGCCCCATCGGCGTCATCGCTTCCACTTGCTTGCGGAACTCGCCTTCGATGATCGCGGTCATCGGCGTGTCGATGAATCCCGGCGCGATGCAATTGACCAGAATCCCCATCATCACCACTTCCCGCGCCACCGACTTGGTGAACGCGATGATACCGCCCTTCGCCGCGCAGTAGTCCGACGCGAACGCGAGCCCCGTGGTGCCGGCGACCGAGCCCATATTGATGATGCGTCCCGACTGTTTCGGGATCATCAGCTTGAGCGCCTCGCGGGTGCAGTAGAACGTCGAGTCGAGATGCGTCGCGAGCATCTTGTGCCAATCCTCGTCGGTCTTCTGGTGAGTCGGGGTCACCTCGCTGGTGTCGCGAGCGCGTGCGATGCCCGCGTTGTTGATCAGGATATCGATAGTCCCGAACGCAGCGATGAAGTCGGCGAACATCTTGCCGACCGCCGCGCTGCTCGACACGTCCGCAACGAACGCCCGCGCCCTGCCGCCCGCGCGCTCGATTTCAGTCACGACGTTTTGCGCCGACTCGGGCCTGATGTCGTTGACGCCGACTTTCGCGCCCTCGCGCGCGAACGTCAGTCCCATCTCGCGCCCCAGCCCCGAGCCTGCGCCGGTGATCAGTACAACTTTGTCCTTCAGTTTCATCGCGCCCCTACTTCTTGCCTTCCTTGAGTTGTCGCTTCCAGTCCAGCCGCCGCGCCTGCGCGCCGGCCGCCTCCGCTTCCGGCACCATGCCCTTCTTTTGATAGAACATGCTGAGGTTGGTGTACGCCAGGATGTCTTCCGGTTCCTGCGCGATATATTTTTTCGTCAGCTCGATCGCTGCGTCGAGATCGCCCTTGGCCTGGTAGCACATCGTCATTCCGTGGATCGCATCGGCGTACTTCGGATCGATCTCGAGCGCTTGTTTGTACAACTCGATCGCTTCGTCGAACTTGTCGTCGGCGTATGCGTCAATCGCCTGGTCGTACAGTTCTTCTTTGTCGGGCATGGCGAACCTCCGGTAAATGCGCGCGCCGCACGTTGCGGGAAGATTTCGCGCACACCCATCCTCTTATATACTAGACTCTGCATTATGGAGAATTCGCCCGCACCGACCGAAGCAGACGTTTACGAAGTGCTGCGCGAGTGCTACGACCCCGAGATTCCCGTCAATCTCGTGGACCTCGGACTCATCTACGGCGTCGCGATCGACAACCGCGTCGTCAATGTCACGATGACGCTCACCGCGCCCGGCTGCCAGATGGGCATGATGATCACGCAGGAGATTCAGGACAAGCTGCTCGGCATTCCCGGCTGCGACGACGCCTGCATCGAGATCGTGTGGGATCCGCCATGGACGCCGCACAAGATGAGCGCGGCGGCGAAAAAACAACTCGACCTAGACGACTAGCGCCGCCCCGCGTCAGTCCGGATCGATCAGCACGCCCGGGTTGAGAATCCCGCGCGGATCGAGCGCCCGCTTCGCCGCCTTCAGCGCCCGCGCGAATCCATCCGGACGCTGGCGATCGTACCACGGCCGATGGTAGCGGCCGACCGAGTGATGATGCGTGATCGTGCCGCCCAGCCGCATCAGCTTGTCCGAGACCGCCGCCTTTATCTCGTCCCACTGCTCGATCTCACCGCCGCGTCTGCCCGGCGCCAGAACCGTGTAGTACGGCGCCGGCCCGTCGGGATAAACGTGCGTAAATCGGCACGTGACCGTGCCCTTGCCGCACACTCGGGCTATCGTATCGCGCGCGCACTCCATCAGCTGGCGATGAAATTCCCCGAATCGCTCCCACGTGATTGCAGTCTCGAACGTGTCGCTCACCATTCCCATCGCGGCCAGCGTGTCCATCAGGTAGGGCGCGCTCAGAAACGCGTTGCGCCACGCTCCCGCCGATCCTTCGTGCGTAGCGTCGGCGTCGGTGCGAGTCTTCGCCGCGTCCGCCGGTATTTTCCCGCCGTGATCCGCACAACACTCCAGCGCGCGCTTCATCCACGGCTCCCGCGGATGGTCCGCCGACTCGAATGCGGGCACCAGCACGGCCTCATCGCCGTTGCCTGCGCCGGAATTGAAGGCCTCGCCTTCGTCGAGCACCCGGCAATTCGCGGGATACAGCCCGGCCTGCGAAATTTGGCGTACCGCCTCTGCCGCCTCGATCATGCTGGGAAACGGAATCGACGCGCCCGCGCGAAACGTCGGCCGATCCTGAAGCCGCATCCAGGCCTCGGTGATGATGCCCAAAATTCCTTCGGAGCCGATGAACATCCGGTCCGGGCTGGGACCTGCGCCCGAGCCGGGCAAGCGCCGCGATTCGACGATCCCGGTTGGAGTCACGACCCGCAGTGATTCGACGAAGTCGTCGATATGCGTGTACAGCGTCGCGAAATGGCCGCCCGACCGCGTCGCGATCCATCCGCCGAGCGTCGAAAATTCAAACGACTGCGGAAAATGTCGAATCGTAAGGCCCGCCGGCTTCAACTGCGCGTCGAGCGCGGGACCATACACCCCGGCCTGAATTCGCGCGGCGCGCGAGACCCGGTCCACCTCCACGACTTTGTCCAGATGCATCAGATCGATCGAGACCGCGCCGCGACAGCGCTCGCCTTCGGGTGGTTCGACTCCGCCGACGACGCTCGAGCCGCCGCCGTATGGCACCGCTGCAATCCGCGCGCCGTCGCACCATTCGAGCACCGCGATCAGTTCCTTCTCATCGCGCGGAAACGCGACGACATCGATCGGATTGGGATAGTAACGCCGAAACGCCCGCCTGAGATCGCGCGAACTCTTGCCGTAGGTATGGCCGGCGCGATCGTGGATGCTCGCCGAGCAAATCGCTTCGAGCGCCGCCGGTGGTTTCACCCGCGGCGCGCGCAGATTCAGCTCGCTTTCCTTGGGCGCCGGCGTGATCTCGATTGGACCCAGGCCGAATCGCTGGGCGATTCGCTCGGCCATATGCTTTTGCTGTTCGGGAGTCGGCCCCTGGTCCTCGTAGCCCCATCCCCAGAACTTTCGCCTGCGATTCTCGGCCATCGGATTGATCCTCGTGATGCGGGCTATGCGTCAAGCTTGGTACGCGCCAAAGTTGCTATGCCTCAAGTTTGCTGAACCCCGCGATTTTGCCCCCCGGCCCGAGTTCAAAGGTCTTCAGGGTGCAGACCCGTGTGTCTGGCAATCCTTGCCAGCATGCGCGGACCGATTTCGTCGTTATCGTGAAACGAGAAGACGAGGTCTGGAAAGCCGGCACGTTGAAGAACGCGATGCGATCCGCGCGTTCGCTTGATAGTCCAGCCTGTCCGGAGCAGAGCCGCAAATACCCGTCGAGCCTTGGCTGAGGCCCAGTCGCTCACGCCGCTTCGAACATCAAGCTCGACGGTACCGGTTCGAGCTCCCCATTCTCGATCCTGTCCGCGATAACTCGCAGCGCGAGCGCCTCGACCGCCGCAAGCGCCTCTGCACGGGTCTTGCCGTATGCGAGCACGCCGGGCAGCTCGGGGACCTCGGCGATCCAGCGACCGTCTGTTTCCCGATCGAACTCCACTCTCAACTTCATAACGGTCTTCGACTGTAGCACTATTCGTCTGCTACCTCACTTGGCGCTGCTCGCGGCGGTGTCGCCCGCGGCCGGTTCCACAGCTTCCGGATGCGACGGCTTCGGCATGTGAATGTAAAGCTTCTCCGCCGACGGACGTCCGTCGCTATGCATCGACGGCGGGCGCATCGCGTACTTCACTTCCCGCGCATGCTCGGCGAGCTGCCGGTCGGGATTGTACACGCTGTTGAACTTCCACAGCATCTTGATGAAGTTGGTTTGCCCTTTGAGCGCGAGCTTGCCCACAATCGACGCCATCGACTTGAGCGCCGCGAAGCCAAGATGCTTGCGGTTGAGCACAGCCTGCGTCTTCACCAGCTCCTGGTAGAACTGAAGCAGCGGTAGCTTGGTCGGCAGCACCGCATGCTGGATGTCATACAGCCGGTAGTCGAGCGTCGTCAGCTTGCGCGATTCCGTGAACCACAGCTCCGTGCCGGGATACGGCGTCGCCACCGTCAGATGAACGACCTCCGGGACGCTGATCGCCCACTGGCGGATCACCTCGAAGCGCTTCTCGGCCCATGACGGGTCCGCGATCAGGTTGATCGCGACGATCAGGCCCATCTCGCGCGCGACTTCGAGCGCCTTGAAGTTGACGCCCATCGACGAGCGCTTGCGATGCAGCTTCAGTCCTTCCTCGTCGATCGCCTCCAGCCCGAGGAACATGTACTCCATCCCGAGCTTGCGCCAGTAGCGGAACACTTCCGGATTGCGGCACAGCACGTCGGCGCGGGTCTCGAGGTAGTACTGCTTTTTGATCTTGCGCTTTTCGATTTCGTGACCGATCGCAAACCCGTGCTCGGGATGCACGAACGCAACGTCATCGACGATGAAGACGTTGGGCTCCTTGATCGACAGCATGTCTTCTGCCGCGGCTTCCGGCGTCGATTTGCGGTAACTGCGGCCGTAGAATGTCCACGCGCTGCAGAACGAACAATCCCACGGGCAGCCGCGCGTGAACTCGATCGACGCGCACGGGTCGAGCATCCCGATAAAGTACTTGTTGCGCCGGCGTCCCAGGTCGCGCGCCGGAAAAAACTTGTCCAGATCGTCGAGCATCACCGGCGCCGGTCCCGACCCTTGCGTCGTCATGACGCCGGGAACTTTCCCGATCGAGCCCGTGCCGATCGCGTCGAGCAGCATCGGCGTCGCGGTCTCGCCCTCGCCGCGGATGACCGCGTCGATCGCACCGTCGGCGTGCTCGAGGATTTCGTCGGCGACGAACGAGCCGCTGTGCCCGCCGGTGAAGACGAAGCAATCCTTCCTCAGCCGCTTCACGTCCTTGGCGAGATCGATCACCTCGGGCACGTTGGCCAGGTAATTGAGCGAGAACCCAACCGCACTTGGGCGGAAGCTCTCGAGCTCGGCAAACAGATCGCGATGCTTGAAAATCTGCAGGTCGATAATCCTCACGTCGTGGCCGGCCGCGCGCGTTGCCGCCGCCACCCGCTCCATCCCCAGCGGTTCCAGCCGTAAATAAATCTCGCTGTACATCAGCGGACTCGGATGTACGAACAGAACCCGCATAGACTCCCTCCGGCGCCGCCTGACCAATCGGCCAGCGGGGATCGTGAGCAGCTTAATATGCCGGCTGAGGCAAGGAAACAGCATGTCAAAACCGCCGTCATGCTATGAATGGTTCTTATGCCCACGAACGACGCGCCTCGGCCCGGAAAGTACCTTTTCATCGCCGTCATTTTTATTGCGGTGTTGATCGACGCGGTCCTGTTCGCAATCGTCCATGAGAATTTCGTCCGTGACCACGGCTATGACATCCGCCCGCGACACCCCGCGGTGGCGAAGCCCGCCCCGCCCTGAGGCCGCCCGCAGCTGAGATCGGCCTTGACAAGCGCGCGCCAGCGCCGGAGTTTTGGCTCTAAGCTCGCTATTCCAAAAAACGATTCGGAGAAATCATGCAGTACTCAAAATTGGGCAAGACTGGAATCACCGTCTCACGCATCTGCCTCGGATGCATGAGCTATGGCGACAAGAAATGGCGCGATTGGGTGCTGACGATGGACCAGGCGCGCGAACATTTCGCCGCCGCGGTCGAGTCGGGAATCAACTTCTTCGACACGGCCAACGTCTATTCTATTGGCGTGAGCGAGGAGGTCACCGGGCGATGGCTCGGCGAGATGGCCAAGCGCGACGAGATCGTTGTCGCGACCAAAGTGCACGGCCCGATGGCGCCGGGCCTCAATCGCGCGGGGCTGAGCCGCAAGAATATTCTCGAAGCGTGCGACGCGTCGCTGCGCCGCCTCAAGCTAGATTTCATCGACCTCTACCAAATCCACCGCTGGGACTACACGACGCCGATCGAGGAAACCCTCGAGGCGCTGGACTCATTGGTGCGCGCCGGAAAAGTGCGCTACCTGGGCGCGAGCTCGATGGCCGCGTGGCAATTCGCCAAGGCGCTTGCTCTGCAGAAGGAAAACGGATGGCACCGGTTCGTCGCGATGCAAAACCATTACAACCTCGTCTATCGCGAGGAGGAGCGCGAGATGAATTCGCTCTGCATCGACAACGGCGTCGGCTTGATTCCATGGAGCCCGCTCGCGCGCGGATTCCTGGCGGGCAATCGCGACAAGGGCGGCGCCGGTCCAACCGCGCGCGCCAAGACCGACGACTTCGCCAAGAATATGTACTTCCGCGAGTACGACTTCGAAGTGCTGGGCGTGGTCGAGCAGATCGCCAAACAGCGCGGCGTCACGCCATCGCAGATCGCGTGCGCGTGGATCCTGCAGGCGCCCGGCGTTACCGCACCCATCATCGGCGCGACCAGGCTCGCTCATCTCAAGGAGGCGATCGCGGCCGTCGAGGTGAAGCTCAGCGCTGACGAAGTCGCCGCGCTCGAGAAGCCGTACCGGCCCCATCCGATCCTCGGCCACGAACAGCCAAGGCCGGCGCGGATGGTGCAGGCGCGCTGAGCGCGGCGGTGTTTCACGTGAAACGTTGCGGCAATCGCGGATAACACCCGCCGATCAACAAGTTTTGCCGTAAATGTTTCACGTGAAACATTAAGAGTTCAGGAGAACGGACCGCGAACCCGCCAAAACCTAACCTTAAAGCGTTACTTGAGGTTGATGGGGGCGCTGTGGCGTCCGCGGGCATCGGAAATGGCAAGCCCGTGGGCGCCGGGAGACTATTCGGCGCTGTTCGTTATCCCTTCAGCGTTGCTTGCAGGTTTGCGCCCTCGCGGCGGCGGAATCCGACCGCCACGCTCAGCCGCTCGAGGTGCTGATCTATAATCTTGCCGCCGAGCCGCACGCGATGCTCGGCGAAGAACTTCTTGACCTCGTCTTCGCGATCCAGCAGCGCGACCACGGCTTCGCACATCCGCGGCAGTGCGTTGTCGGGATACTTCTCAATCATCTCGTCCCAATGCGCGCGCACAAAGTCCCACGCCTGGTAGCGGCACGCCGGGTTGAGCAGCAGCGAATGCATCAGGTAGGGCGAATTCTGGGTTCGCACCTGCCCGTCCAGCGTCATCGCCATGGTTTTTTTCAGGAGATCGCGATCGCGGAAATCTGCCAGCGCAAACAGGAAGCGCTGCTCTTCCTGCGGCGTGCGCGGCGCTTTGAACTTTCGCTTGAACTCCTCGTAACGGGCGGCGTCGCCGCAATGCGCCAGGATGTTCACCAGCGCGGGCATCAGGTCACGATCCGCGGATTCGGGATTATTCTCGAAGCGCGCATACAGATCGCGCGCGCGCTGGTGCACCTCGGGATCGTCGCCGAGCGTGCCGAGCGCGCCGATGAGCGTGCCGCGCAACTGGCGCACGAGCTCGCTCTCGCCGGACTTTGGCTCCCAGCCCAGCCGCGCGGCCGCGGGACCGGCGATCTCGCGCACCGTGGCGGCCAGCGCGGGCCGGTCGGCGTCGGACGCGATCATGTCGAGGTATGCAAACGCACCGATCAAGGCGCGCCACACGTTGATGTCGGTCTCGCCGGTGAACAGCCGCGCCATCTTGAGGAACTCGCTGAGCGGGCCAAGTCCCGCGACGGTCGCCGCCCAGGTATCGCTGACCAGCCCGAAGCGTTCGATCGGCTGCAGCGCGCCGAGATTCTTGGTGATCGCCGCGAGCAGCGCCGGCGCATAGTGCACGCGATAGAAGCCGTGGCCGCCCTCGTTCAACAGCGCCCATTCGAGCTTGCCCGGGAGGTCGAGCGTCGCGTCGGCGGTGGTGAGGATCACCTTGTGCGTCGCGACGCCCTTGTCGGTCTTCGCGCGAACCATCACGGGCACATGCCAGAGCTGATGGTTGTCCTCGGCGAGATAGAAGAAGCGGCGCTGCGAGAGCTTAAGTCCGCCGCCGTTTTCGTTGGCCGCCGGCGCCGCCTCGATGATCGGAAAGCCCGGCTGGAAGATCCACGAGTCCATCATTTTGCGCACGGGCTCGCGCGACGCCGCCTCGAGCGCGTCCCACAAATAGCCGGTCTCGGTGTTGTAGATTTGATGATTGTTCAGGTAGAGGCGAATGAAGTCGAGAAAGACGCTGGCGGACAGGATCTGCTGG
>VFSW01009298.1_pt1 | contig 14044 bp, 10 predicted proteins | sample 5358111 | NCBI WGS metagenome assembly VFSW01 (sample SAMN11554181, study PRJNA540505) | mine drainage metagenome | isolation source: sediment from site ElyBrook_90M | place: USA: Ely Copper Mine, Vershire, VT | collected 2017
ATATTTACTATATTTCCTCATTGTCATTCCCCTTACATTGTGATTAAGCCTAAAAATTGTTGAGACCTTACTACGTACCCCCCATTTACCATCCCGGGTCATTCATCGATGACATACAACCAAAGTCTCTTGTCTCCATCATAAAGCCGGATTATCGCACCGTCAAGAGAAAATGAGACAATCTGCGTGAACTCATCAACGTTTATTGTGTGATATCGATCACGAAAAGAGGGCTCGCTTGATTACTCCAATGACCTTCGCACTTCAAGCTATCTCTATCCAGATTTGCTTTAATTTACCGCCCTTTGTTGTTTCCATCTTTTCGACCCGTTTAATGATAACTTCCACTTCATCATCAAGGTAATGCCTCAATATTTTATAGACGTGATTCATATCCTCGGTTTTTAGTTCCGCGGAGGAGCACATTCTGACATCAAGCCGATTGGGGCCAGTCTGAATCACCTGCCAACCGTCGATTTCCATTGCGCTGAAGATCAATGTCAGCGCCGGCCCTGCCAGTGAACGGCCATTGGCAAAAGTCAGTATATCCGCAGTCCGGCCTTGTATCGATCCAATCAAAGGAAACGGGGCTCTGCAGGGACATGGCTCTTTTTCCAAAGTTACAATATCGCCATTTTCATATCGAATAAATGGGGTTGATTTATTCCACAAGTTTGTGATGAGTAGGCGGCCCTCACCACCGGACAATGTTGAATCAACCTCGAGTATCGATTGTAGGTCATTGTAATGAAATCCTTTGTGCTCATTACATTCGTACGACTCAAATCCGCCATCATTACAGCCGAGATTATCAAATACACGACAGCCAAGCGTTTTCTCAATACCTTCACGGTATCGAGGCTGAAGCATCTCAGCCGTCGTCACCACGGCTTTGAGTCCGGGAAGAGATAGGCCCTGTTCTGCGATATGCTTGCCGAATAGGTACAGTACCGAAGGGTATCCATAGAGATATTGTGCGCCTTGCTTTCGAAGGCGTTCGAAGTGCACAAGGGCAATGGTCCGATCCATTGCTACGCCATATAAGAAAAGGCGCCGGTGCATAAGGCCCCGCACCCGTGCTTCCAGTTTCCACCGCTCGGGTATCAGCGACCCACCCGCGATCACACCAATAGGTTCACCAAAAACGTAGCCCGTCTGAGACCACCCCCACAGGTGAAAAGCTTCTGCCAATATCCACTGCTCTATATCTCGCGAGTAATGGACCGGCTGACCAGTTGTACCGCCCGTATGCCATTGACGATGGCGAATCGATCGCAGGTTGTCCGGGTAAATACGCTTACTGTTCGCTCGAAAGATGTCTTTTGTCAGCACCGGGTAACTTTGAAGGTCCTCCAATGCTTTTGGTCTTCGGAACTTTACACCATGGTCGCCCCAATACTCACGATAAAAAGGCACATGGTTCCATGTAAATTCAAGTATATCTCCAAGTCGGTTTAGTTGCCAGTCCAGACGTTGCTGTGGCGACCAAAATTGGGTCGTCAGAAGCCATTTATACCTGCCAAATATGTCAAGCCCCATGGTTTTATAGGTCAGGGCAACGACCGTCTTAAAGAGGCGCCGACTGAGACCTCTCACCACTTACCTCCTTCAAGGCCTATCATCGTTTCCAAATGTCAATGATAGTCTGCTTTATCAGCGCTTTCTGCTCGTTTTTTAAATAGTTAACCAAGTCTGTAGATGCGTCCCGGGGTGCCCCGGAAAGCCAGAGTTTCCCATAAGCAAATATCCTAACCAATGAGGTTAAAAGGAGAGGGGAATATTTCCAGCGCCTGACCGCCTTCAGCACTGCAAAAAATGGATAAGTTCCCATATAATATTCCGTCAATCCGGCACGATAAGCAATTCGTAACCCATTTTTACCATTTGCAGAATCGACAGGTTTGTGATGAAATATCGGAAGGTCGGGAAAGGATTTTGTCTCCCATCCTTTCATGCGCGCGGTCAACTCAGCAATTGAATCAACTCCACCAACTGTTGCGGGGCGGTATCCGCCAACGGCCTCGAAACATTCCCGACGCCACAACTGTACAGCACCCACGGCATGGTTTAGACTTGACGTCGTCCTCTTAAATCCGGTGTCCGTCTTGTCCCAGAGTACGCCGCTTGCTACGCCCAGTCGTGAATTTTTCGACATTTCTTCCAGCATCCTTTGATAATAGTAAGGTTCCATCGTAACATCCGCATCCAGGTTGCCGATATAATCGAATGCAACATCCTGAAGAGCACCATACCCCATTTTGAAGGCGAGTGCCTTAGAGCCAAAGCTCCGTTTCGCACCACTCGGGACACTGACTAACTGGATAATGGGGTTGTCTTTGACTGCCTCCTTCACAATATTATCGGTCGTGTCGGTGGAGCCATCACTTACAATAACCCATTCTAAGGGTTTCACTGACTGCGCAAGAATAGACTCTATGACTTTTGGAAGATACGCGGCTTCATTCCTTGCGGGTGTTACTAAAGCATAGGTTTTCATCAGTTTTAACCAACTTATCGATGCGATGAGTTTATTTATGGAATAGGTTTATAATATCCCCGTTGCAGAATCCTTTTTACTGTTCCCCCAAAAGAGCGCATTTTGTCTTCTGCTGGGATGCGGAGCCAATTACCGAAAAGAGAGAAGCCTTCAAATCTCGGGGTCGGAATCCCAAAAATCTTCATCGCCAATAGTCGTCCCCAAATGGCCCCGCGTTTAGCAGACAAGCCTGGTTGAGATGCTTCAAGAATCGATGGATGTGCTGGTTTGAGAACCACGCATCCGGACGAAATCGCACCCTTCAGCATCTCACGACCCCTCTCGGTTCTCACAAGTGCAAGGGAATGCCCCTGCTCGCCTTCTTCGATGCGGCGATACCATGGATCTCCGCAGGCAATATCGGCAAACTCACCGGTCCCATCAGGGCATAAATAGCACCTATAAGGCCGGTATTTCTGGATAAATCCCCATGCTTCCATGTACGTTAGGGCTTCCCTTGGTTGTGCCTCGCCTTTCAATTTGATAGAGAACTTTCCAGGCCACCCCTTGCCACGATAGCGTATTTGCTCTATCTGTTCGGGAACAATACTGATTCTTTGCAGCAGATCAAGCGTGCCCTGTGTCGAAGGAGTGCCGGCACAAAAGATACCTATCGCAATACCTACCTTATTGTCGAGCTCAGGTTTTAGCAACTGAGCCTTCCGCAGTGCTACCACATCGCAGGGTTTACCTATGAAGACGCAAGGTGCAGGAGCAATGGCCATCATCTGAAGGCTATCGCAAGGGGATGCTGGGGCATAACGTGATCCGGTATTCGCCAGAATCTCACCCCGCGTGGTGCTGAACATGGTTTTGTTAGCGCAGGGCTTCTCTTTACCAGGACCGATATGCATGAGGCCCTGCATACCAGTCTTTTCTATGCAGTAAAGCGAAAGAGCGCTTGCCAAACCACCTGAAGAACCGAAATATCTTAAGTCAGGGTCCGCAGCATAGCCTTCCCACACTTCGAGAACAGGCCCCCAATTCATTTTCAAATCATCAATGAATTCTAAAGAATTGTTATCAAATGAATGGCTGATCTCTACCCCGGGGCATGCCCGGAGACACGCACCACATTTCTTGCAGAGTTCTTGATTAACACGGGGTCTGATACCGTCATTAACGATGTTATGAAGTGAAATGTTTTTCTCCGGGCATATGTATGCACAAACCCCGCAACCTACGCATAAGCGATATGATGCGACGTATTGAACATTCCTTTGTTCTTTTACCATTGCTTGACTTTTAAACTCTTTACTCGCTATCTGTAGATGGTTATGAAATGGCCGTGCCTGCGCCTCTCAGAACGCCAGGATTAGCCAATTATGCGGCAAATTTCCTCCCTTGAAAAAAAACTTAATACAGATTCCTGAATGGACGTCATACGTTCATGCAATTGCTGCCGAATCATTTGGCGGCGAGAAAAGATTTCATCCATTTTTGCAAGCACATCTTGTTCGTTCGTATGCCTCAGATCTACTACCAAATCCCCAACACCTATAGAATTCAGTACACCAATAAACTTATTGCTGTAAGCCAGGGCGACCGTCGGCACAAACTGCGATAACGCCCCGATGCACGCGTGCATGCGAGCGCCCACGAAAAAATCACACTGGCCAATAAGATATTTTGTTGTATGATGATCGAAGGGTCCTTGTAAGTAATGAACCCGCTCACCAAACCTTTCTTTTGCAGATGCAAATAACCGCTCGCAAGCTGAGTCGTCGCTTTCTCCTTCTGGCCCACCTCCCCCTAAAACGTGAGGGATTAAGATCACCTGCTGCTGTTTTCTTACGATCAGATCCTGAAGCAGTGCATTCAAAAGTTGAGAGTAGTTCGACTGAAGCCCAAACATGTTCTTGCCATCGTAGTTTGACATGCAAAGAAGTCCACTCACATTCAACCCTACGACGGGACCTCTACGCTTGATATTTTCAATCTGAGCCAGCAGTTTTAGCTCAGGGGGGAGCGCCTCTAATCCAAACCCCATATCATAAGCAAAGTGTGCACGCTTGCAAGGCAAGCCTGTCAATTCCTCAATGACCTTCAAGCCATCATGGTCGCGTGAATACATTAGTTTGGCCCGCCGCAAAATGAACCTTGCTAAAATCTTTGCAGGCCTCCCTTTAAAGGGTCCGTATGTTTGGGGCAAGAGTATGACCGGTTTTTTCAAGGCAAGTCCAAGGAGTACGGGCATGCTTACGTAAAGAAGCTGTCGGAAGCCATATGTATCGCTGAAGCTGTCACCGCCGGCAATTGAACAAATTAAGTCAGTACTCGACATCATTTCTAATGACATGGAAGATCCAAGAAGCATCCTTTTCAGCCGTAAGGGTAGTGGAAGCGCCCGCGTCAACAATGTCAGGGATATTATACGAAAGATGTTGTTTCGTAATGAGATTTTTTTTGAAAAACGGAAAAGTAATCTTTCAATTGTATATTCCTTCCCTTCAATTTTGCATTCCCTGGAGTCGACTTCGGGCCCCACACCGTAATCGAATAAAAATATGTCAACCTCGGGCCATGAACGAACAATGCTACGCAGATTGCCTCTTGTCATAGCGGCTACACCCAGATTACCAACCGAAAATCCCCCGCCCGCAAATAAGATTCTCGGTGAATTCTCGCGTCGTTCACTTCGTGAACTGTCTTTGCTTATAGATATTTCGGCCATTTTTTCGATCAGTTATAATTCAGCAGTCAGCCGATTGAAACATCTGCTCGGAAGTTTCTGGATCGTTGATCGCTTCTTCTGGCGAGCATCCGATGAAGGCCAGCAAACAATAGTAAAGTATTGTAGTTTGTGCTGAATTTGAAACGGACATGAAGGCGATCATGTAAGACAACAAGGTGCACCCCATAGCCCAAAACAAAAACCTCTCATTAAATCCATAATGTTCAATGTTATGGACAACAGAACCAATACGTTTATAGCTCATCACGATAATGGTAATAAATAATATCAACTTGAGCAAGCCGCCGTTAACACCCTCGGATACAAACTGATTTGTTATATCCATCATATCTGGATATAGCGGTAAGCCGGATCCTGTAGGAGACCAGTGAGCGGTGTAGTTCGTGCCAATGAGCCACCATTCTGAAAAATGGTATACAAATTGATCAATAATTTTTGCTCTCCAGTAGCCTCCACCACCAACAAAATCTGCAACTCGAGCGATGATCCACCACACATCTGCATTCATTAAAACCTGTAGTGCTAAAAGCAGCCCCACCAGACTTCTTCGAACCACTTTCATATTTTGTCTAAATCGCCAAAATACGAATGCAAGCAGGCCATAAACCCATGCCATAAGTGGGCCGCTTGAAGCGGATTCAACAGTCACGATTGAGCCGGCAATTATTCCCACGGCAGCAACTGTGCGTTTACCATAAAACCAAAGACCAATACAGAGAGGGATCAATGTGGCGCCAAAATTTCCTGCATGGATCGGATGCGTAAACGGACCCTGGCATCTGAGTCGGCCATCACGGATCCCTGTCATTTCCGGAACTGCTCCCAGCACCGAAAATAAATTTCGTCCCGTCATCTTTTCAATGGTCATAAAACAGGCAAGCACCACGCTAACACCAATGAGAAAACGGATAGCATAGGTGACATCTTCGGTGCTCCTGATAAAGCAACGGGCAAGAAAATATCCTCCTAGCGCATCAAAAGCAAATCCGGCTTTGTTCATTAAGATATCATTCAGCCCAGGATGCATTACTGCTTTGGGATGTACCGGGTGAGGGATTAATCCGATGACAACAGATACAACGACCCAAACCAGAAAAGCTAAGTCTATTGGACTAATCAACAGATCTCTTTTTTCACCCCTTGTAATGATACGTATCCATCCTATCAGGATGATTATCCTCATCATGGTAAAATGGGCACCTGCAATTACCACCTGTTGACCAATCGTCATCAGCACAACGGTAATAATCAATGGAGCTACTGCCATGCGCCTGGGTAACATCAACATCATAGCGCTTGCAAGCAACAGAAGAAATAGAGCTTGGCCCGTTATGACAGATACATCATTTCCCATATTTCCCACGTGTAAACTTAGGGGTGATATTACTCACAATCATGCTTGGGGATAAATCCATGTGCGCGATGTTCGGGATTTTTTTGAACTGTCAGCCACCAACACATTTATCGCTCCTTACTCCTCTGCTCATTCTACGCTTCTATCTAATACATTCCTTTTTTCGGCGTATCAACGTCTCACCTCTTCGGTTATCTCCAATAAAGCCATCTGTCGCTTTTTCAAAAGCCTTTGTACATCCAGGCGTGATATGGTCGTGCAATTCCACCATTAGGACGCCAACTCTATCTATCCAATTTTGTGAGTGGTCAAAAACCTCCTTTTCAGCGCCTTCTATATCGATTTTCAAAACATCAATAAACTCGATTTGCATCTCCTTCATAAGTATGTCCAAAGCCGTTGCTGGAACGTAACCATTTTGACTTGACTCTCCATTTGTTCTTTCGACAGTCCTAAATCCGTGGTGACCCTCTCCCGGGTCAACGAGACAAATTGCCTTTTGTTCTTTCCAAAGTGCAACTTTCAGAGGAGTGATCTGAGGATACGGCGAAACATTCTTCTTTAGTAGTGTAAAATTCGAGTCCTCTGGTTCAAGCGCAATAATTTTAGCAGCAGGATACTTGTGTGCAAAAAAGACTGCAGAAATGCCTATATTTGCCCCTGCATCAATAATTACTTTTGGCAGTGCCGATAGAGGAAAATCATAATGTCTTTCGTTTAATATTTGACGAAAAACGCAGGTATCTGTAGTTCCTATACGCAGATAAATTGGGTGCGCTAGGCCTGGAACTTTCTTTTTGAAAGAAAGAGGTCTCTTAAGGAGCTTCACAAACAAAAGGACTACAACGCCTGGTAATCCAAGGGCGGAATAATAATTCTGGATTGTCTTGAAAGCTTTGGCCATTTCTTACCTCCCCACGATTCAAAACCTTTTCTCTATGGCCTAGATCACTTCCTATATCGACATTAAAGAAGGGATCCTTTGACCTGTCTAATCTTCAGTTCAAAGCTATGTCGACATGACGAAATTGTGATGTCTATTTATCTCCGCTGCTCGGCCAAGATGGTCAATTCCGATGAAAAACGGATTGATGTCAGGAGAAACCCATGCTACACAGGATGCCAATTTGATCGAATTTCTTTGAACACATTGACCAGTTTCCTTCCTGCTGCCAGCCATGTGAGATCGCTCACTGATGCCAGCGAGGACGCTCGAAGTTTCTCCAGAAGCCTCCGATCTTTGTGGAGCATACTTATATGCCTCGAAAGTTCATTCACGTCACCAACTCTGTGTACGAGAGAGTTTTCTTCGTGCTTGCAAATTGCACCTGCAGCCTCTGAAACAAGCAGTACGCACCCGCATCCGCGAGCCTCGGAGGTCACGAGTGCGCTACCCTCCTCAATCGTTGGAAGTACAAGCACATCACTCTTTCGCATGAGATCAGGCACATCATTGCGGTGTCCCAGCACTTTCACACTGGGGTCTGAAAGCTGGCGAGAGAGAATTTCTGCATATCCGGGGATGAACTCTCCTGCGATTAGAAAAGTACCATCCTTGCGTGCCGACGACTGCAACCAGGCATCGAGGGCGTAATGCACGCCTTTTCGCGGCGCGCATCCGCCAACAAACAGCATGGTTATACCTCCGCTTTTATTCATGGTCCTTCCATCGGGATTATATTTCTTTTCATCAAATCCATATTGGTGACGGGCAATTTTATCGGGGGAATAACCTTGGTCCGTGAATGTTTTTGCGACGAAATCTGAAGGGCACAGAAGATAATCGGCAATTCTATACTCGGCCTCTTCACGGGCCAGCCAGTCGGGTTTGTACGCATGCTCATGACCAGGTGGCATGGATATCCCTAACTTTTTACATTCCTGCTCCACAACTTCGTATGCAAACCGAGTGTGTGCATTCGGCCGCTCTAAAAATGTGGGTATGCCAAAGCGCTTCGCTTCTTGAGCAGTTCTCAATGCCGCGAGAGGCCATAGATGCACGACATCGACTTGCCCAGCCAAGTTTTTCAGTGCCTGTGCAACAAGCCAGTCATGCAGAGCGCACGCACGCAGCATGCCGAGCAGGCGATACGGAATACGGAGTTTTTTCCATGGATTCCACGCGAGGGTCGTGCGCAACTTTACACCTTCTGGCAAGGGTCGTGTAATGGCACCGGAATAAACTGAGACATCGGCCCCCGCCGCTGCCAACCCCTCCACCTGGTGCCAGGCCGTCGTGCAAATCCTGTCTGCACCTATTTTATGGGGAAAACTATAGAGCACGCGGATTCTCTCACTTCCCGGTATCATGCATCCCCCTTTATGAGGTTATTGCTTGGCATCGTAAATTGAATTTTTTCAAATACCTGATGCCAAAGCCCGAGAACAAGCAAACAGAATACTTCTTTCGAATACCCGTCAGCACGCTTGTGGGCTTCGAGCAACTCCTGGATCTTATCCCTTTGAAAATAACAGTTTACGCCATTATTTTGATCCAGGATTGTATCAAAGACAAAGTCGTGCATCTCCTTGCTGCGCAACCACTTTGTATAAGGGACAGGAAAACCTGTTTTTTTTCTCCTGATAATTTCCTGTGGAATAGATTCCTCCAAAGCCTTTTTGAGAATCCGCTTTGTCGACCACCCCCGAACCTTGTAGTGTGGCGGCAGCCCTGCTGCAAATTCCAGGAGCCGATAATCAAGGAGTGGTACCCTTAGCTCAACGGAGGTCGCCATAGTCATCTTATCCGCCTTGACCAGCAAGTCATCGGGAAGCCAGGTTTTAGAATCTATGTAGAGCATCTGGTTGAGAAGGTTGAGATTATTAATCTGCTCGAACAAGTGGCGTGTAGGCAAGGCGGAAGGATGCTCATCAAGGGCATCAACAAAATCTTTCGTATAAAGAGAGTCCCTTAACCGATTGAAGGCGGTGAATGGCGTTTCAGTGCGACTCAAGTAGTATTCCCGCATTGGCGGGTCAACAAGATCACTGTATCTTCCCGCACGTTGCCACCCGGCGTCTCCCAACACTTTTAATCCACAACGCAGTAACCCTTTTGCAGGCCCAAATGCTGACTTCAGTCTCTCCAACAGAAGATTATTTCGATAGGTTTGGTAGCCGCCGAACGCCTCATCCCCACCTTCCCCCGATAGCAATACCTTGACGGACGATTCACGGGCAAGACGGGTAACAAAATAGAGGGCAATCGCCGGTGGCTCGAATACGGGCTCCTCCATATGCCAAACGTACTTTGGAAGAAAATCTTGAAAATCCCCGGCAGTCATGGTCATCTCATGATGCACCGATCCGAACCGCTGGGCTGCCAGTCGCGCATAAGGCCGTTCGTCCGCAAATTCCGCCCCTTCAAAACCTACGGTAAATGTGTGGAGAGGACTATCGGTATTTTCAACGGCGTAACGCAATACCCCTGTTGAGTCAACTCCACCACTCAGAAGTACGCCTACCGGCACATCGCTGATCATATGGTCCTTGACCGAGCGCCGTAACAATTCTTGAAGAATCTCAGCGGATTCGTTAAAGCTTTTCCCGCAGAGTGATTCATTAAAATGAAGGTCCCAGTATTGTTGCACATCAATCCGGCTTCGGCAGGCGGTGAGGTAGTGGCCCGGATAAAGCTTGTAAATGCCTTCTAAAAGCGTTTCATTGCCGGGAAGGTAACCATAGGTGAGAAAACGATCGATAGCCCAGACATTGGTGCGCCGCACGACCGTCGGATCAGCCAGCAATGCTTTCATTTCTGAGGCAAACACCAATGCCCTGCCCGTATTTGTGTAGTATAGGGGTTTAATTCCTACTCGATCACGTGCTATGAGGAGAAATTGCTTGCGCTCGTCCCAAAGGGAAAAAGCGAACATGCCTTGGAGCTGAGAGATGCATTCCACCCCCGATTCCTCATACAAATGAACTATGACCTCGGTATCTGTTGTGGACTTGAACGCATGCCCGCGCTCTAGCAGGCCTGCGCGCAATTCCGGATAATTGTATATCTCACCATTGTAAACAACCCAAACAGTTCCGTCCTCGTTGGACATGGGCTGGTCGCCTGTATTGAGATCAATAATGCTCAGGCGGCGATGGCCCAACCCAACCGGTCCGGAGCGATATTCTCCTCCGCCATCCGGGCCGCGATGATGAAGCAGGTCCATCATGCGGCAAAGGAGCCCCCGATCCACGGGCTCCTGAAAGTCCAAATTCAGCTTTCCACAAATGCCGCACATGAATTTACCTTATGGTTCCTCAATCAATGAAGGTTTCATAAATTGCTTATACTTCACCGGCAATCGCATTAAACCAAGACCCCAGCGGAGGATAGCGGACCATTTCCGGAGTGAAGCGCTCCAGCAAGACAGATTATTACGAACACTCCAGACTGGTAATAATAAGATTAGGAGTGCCAGTCGCATTACTGCTGCAACGCTCAAAGCCGTCCGATAATATGCGCTGTATAAAGCCCCTCGTGATTTATACAGGAACCTGTACACCGACTCACGCATCATCACGATGGAAAAATCGCTGCGGGTTTGGCTAGAGCTCCCACCTCCGTGGTGAACAACTGTAACACCACCAACATGATAATTCCGATAACCTGCTTGTCGAACCTTATAACAAAGATCAAGATCCTCACCATACATAAAATAATCTGTACTGAATCCACCCACGAGGTCAAAAACATTACGACGAATCATCATACAAGCACCCGAGACTGCTTCCACTTCTGAGACAGCTTTGCCTGTAGAGAATGCTGCGATACCCCAAAGTCTGGATTTGGGAAATAACTTTCGAAGAACCTCGGCATCGAGCACTTGATTCAGGACTGTTGGCAAAGACTGAACACAGCTCGTTTGCAATGACCCATCACTGTTAAGCAACCGACAACCCACGACACCGGAATCAGGTAGTTGCTGAAAGTAACTATAAAAGCAATCTATTGCACTATTTTGAATCTCTGTATCTGGGTTCAGGAAAAGGATGACAGATCCCTGAGCGCAGGTGGCACCTAAATTATTTGCCCGTGCGAAACCTACATTTTGATCACTTTGCACAAACTTTGCCAAAGGGAACTTCTCTATTACAATATCCCTACAATCATCATAGGATGCATTATCGACGACAATGATTTCATAGCTTATGTTTTTTGTATGCTGGGAAACGCTTTCGAGGCATGCCCTAACGAAATCCGCTGAATTCCAGTTAACGATTATTATTGAGAGATCCAATGGGGCATGCTCCTGGTCCGGTCCCCCACAGCGTAGCCTTCCTTGACTTGCCTGTAGAGACCTTCGCAAAACTAACCTCAGTCGAGCATGAGGATTAGTTTGTTGAACAAATGAAAAAGGTGAATGAATTTATTGTACTTTATGAGTGTCCGTCCTGGCATTGCGCAGATGGAATTTTAGGCGTCTTACAAGAGACTGCGCACCAGCCATCCAGTCATAGTCTCCTAAAAGCTTGGCTTCAAACAACTTATCATCGTCACCCTTGTTGATAGGCAGGCGTGCAAGAATCAACGGATCGTATCCATGCCCGGCCCGGCCGATAATCGTTGTAACTGCAATATGATAACCATTTTCAAGCAGTTCCTGTTTGAAGCGCAGGACAAAATCAGGGTCTTCCTGGGGAAAAGCATAGGGGTAAGAAAAAATGTTTACCGCCGCCTGCAATTCGTCTTCTATTCGGCGCCTCGAATCGCTTAACTCCTGATTAATCATTTTCCATGACAAATTATAAAGCTCAGGATGGCTTGCGGTATGTGAGCCGAAGGAAACGCCATTATTGTGCAGTTCTCGAACCTCGGCCCAAGTAAGGCAATCTTTGCCCTTGAATGTCTTTCTCCTTGTATCGATAAAGGATGTGGGTAAAAAAACAGTGGCTGGATAACAATGTTCCTTGAGAATTGGGAAGGCGTTTGTATAAAAATCACGGTATCCATCATCAAACGTTATCACTGCATTTTTTCTTGCTGATTTATCGGTTGTGTCAAAACACTTTCCCAAGTCTTGGAGATTAACCACGGAGTAATCATTTTCAGAAAGAAATCTCATGTGCTCTGCGAAAACGGCAAGTGAGGTATTGATGTGGTAATAGGGATGAGATGTATTTTCTTTATCATCTGAAATGCTGTGGTACATCAAGATAGGGATTTTTTTATCATCGGCCGGTCCTTTTTGGCGGAGGAAGGGATGAAAAAAGCAGCGGGTTAAAAAGCGATCGAGGCGAAAACTTGGCATACGCTATCTTTTGTCCAAGCTTTTATTTCTTTTTTATCAATGAATCGACCAACTCGATGTATTCCTGTTTTCTTTTTTCCCAGCTATAGTTTTCAACAAACCTCTGGGCATTTTCACGAAGCCGATCACGCAAAACCTTGTCATTTCTCAGTGAAAGCATGCATTGCGCCAGATCGTTCGCATCGTCCGGCCTGAAGAATTTCAATACCGAATCATTAAAATAGAACCTGTCAATCTTGGTTTCCGAGGCAATGACGGGAACACCCAAGGACATGAATTCGAGTATTTTTGTACTGAAGGCCTCTCCCCCGAAAGGGTCATTGCGCTTGGGGACGATGCCAAGGGCGGAATTTGCCATGATATCTGCAATCTGCTCATTCGGTAACGGTTCTTTTAAAGAAACCCTATTTTCCAGACCGAGTTCGATAATCAGGCGTTCAAGATTCTTTTTTTCTGGTCCGTCACCATAAATATGAAACTCCGCTTCCGGGGCCTGATCCTTAATCGATGCGAAGGCCCGAATGGCGATGTCCAATCCCTGATGCCAGCCAAGCGATCCCGGGTAAATCATGATGAATTTATCATCATTTCTCTCTTTCGGTCTCTGATAAAAAATGGATTCATCCGGGTAATTCATAATGACCGTGCATTTGTCCTTTGTGGCAGAACGGGAGAGGATGGTCTTCTCCCAGAGATGATTAGATATAATGACATGGTCAGCGAATTTGCTGGAAAGCCTCTCCATCATCACCAGGGCCTTGAAGAGAATGCCTTTATCATTCGCATGGAATTTGCTGGCATAAAATTCGGGAACGATGTCGTGAATATCCAGGATGATTTTGGCGCCCTGCCGTTTTGGAAAGACTGCAGCGAAGACTTCAAAATCGGGTACCGAATGAACATGGATAAAATCATAAGGGTTTTTCAGGTGTTTGTTTGTTAGAAAGATCAAGGAATTGAAGAAGAAAGCGATCAATTTCAGTAAATAGGATAGCTTGCCTTTTTCATCGATCGTCCGTTTTTGTATCCGATGGACCTTTACTCCCCCGATCTCTTCATAACAGGGCGTTCCCTCCTTCCGCAAGGCGATGACATCGACTGAATCACCACGCTTTACTAGGGCCTCTGCACAGCGTATGACCCGGTTGTCCGTTTCATAAAAGGAGTAGACAAGCATGCAGGCATGGATAGATTGGGGCGAGGGTAAAGGG
>VFSW01009299.1_pt1 | contig 14044 bp, 5 predicted proteins | sample 5358111 | NCBI WGS metagenome assembly VFSW01 (sample SAMN11554181, study PRJNA540505) | mine drainage metagenome | isolation source: sediment from site ElyBrook_90M | place: USA: Ely Copper Mine, Vershire, VT | collected 2017
TCATCGCCGACAAGATCCAGAAGTTCCTGCGCGAACAGAGCAGTTCCTCCGAAGCCCAAAGTCCCGAGGGCGGATGTGCCGTCCTCTACCGCACCAACTCGCAGTCGCGCCTCGTTGAAGAAGCCCTGCGCCGCTACAACATCCGCTACACCATGGTTGGCGGATTCAGCTTCTACGAGCGCGCCGAGATCAAGGACCTTCTCAGTTACCTGCGCCTGGTCCGCAATCCCCACGACTCCATGGCCTTGAACCGCGTCATCAACACTCCCGCGCGCGGCATCGGCAAAACCACCCTTGAAACCCTGGAGCGCCTTGCTCTCGAAACCGGCGTGTCGACGTGGGACGCCCTTTCCGCCGCCATCAAGAACAAGCTGATCCCCACCCGCGCTCTCCTGGCCCTCGACTCTTTCCGCCAGCTCATCCTCGACGCCCAGGCCATGATGGACCCCGACTTCGCCGGAAAGCTCTCCGCCGACTTCGCCGAAAGTGCCTCAGACGAGGGCGATACCGACTTCTCTTTTGGCGCGGCCGATCCCGAGACCCCAGAAGACAAGCAGGAGGTCGAGCAGGCCCTCGATGCCGCGACGGATTTCTACTTCGGCGGCAACGAGAATCAGCTCACGCTCCTCGACTCATCCCATTTCAACCCCTTTGCCGAGACTCCCAGGCGCCCCTTCGTGAACGTCCCGAAGAAGAAAACCGCGCCCGCGAAACACGAGGCCACCACCGTCCCATGGACCATCCGCGGCAAGTCCCCTTCGGATCCGCCCCAGGCTTCGAATCGCGGCCCGGTGGTCGATTCCAGCCCGACCGCTGAATCCGGCCAACCCGAAGACAGCCCCGGAGGGGCATTTAGAACACCCGGCGACGCCGCCACCCTGCCCGAATTGATCCGCTTCATCATCGACCGCTCCGGCTACATCAAGGCGCTCGAAACCGAGGGTTCCCCCGAGTCCTATAGCCGCATTGAAAACCTGAAGGAACTGGCCAACGCCGCCCACGACGCCGAGGTCCGGGGCGAGACGCTGGCAGACTTCCTCGACCACGCCGCGCTGGCTTCGGACACCGACCAGTTCGACCCCGAAGCGCGCGTCACCCTCATGACCCTGCACGCCGCCAAGGGCCTGGAATTTCCGCTAGTTTTTCTCGCCGGTCTCGAAGAGGGCCTGTTTCCGCACTCGCGTACCCTCAACAACCCTGAAGAACTCGAGGAAGAGCGCCGCCTCTGCTACGTGGGAATGACCCGCGCAATGAACACCCTCATCCTGACCCGCGCCCATTACCGCCGCCGCTATGGCAACGACGCGCCCGAGATGAGCATCCCTTCTCGCTTCCTCGAAGAAGTGCCCAACCAGCTCATCGAAAGCCTCGGCGCCTCCCGCGCCCCCGCCTGGGCCAACGTCCGCTACGGCAGCGGGACCGGCCACGGGGGTAACCGCCGCACAGCCTCGGGCGAGAGCTTCGACACGCACTTTAACTACGAAGACGAAAGCCAGGAAGCAGCCGGCCTCACGACCAACGGCGGAGCCAAAAGCTCCAAGCCCTTTGTCGCTTCTTGGATGACCCCCCGCGCCTCGACACCCAAGCCCGAAACCGCGATCACATCCGCCCCTAAAGGTGGAAGCCCGGAGGGCCCCGGTTCGATCGACAACATCGCCCGCTTCTTCGGCGGCAAGGGCAGCGCCGTCAAGCCCGGCGCGTTCGCCCGCCCCACGATGGAAATCCCAGCGCCCACCGGGGCCGTCAGCCTCAAAAAGGGCGAACGTGTCCGCCACTCGAAATATGGCGAGGGCACCGTCCTTATGCGGGAAGGCGACGGTGAAGACGCCAAGCTCACGGTGATGTTCAATCGCCACGGCATGAAAAAGCTGATCGAAAAGTTCGCCAACCTGCAAAAGATCTGATTTAGTCTGCTGATCATCATCCCGAGGCCTGGCAAAACTTTGTCAAAGGGATCTACGAGGAATAGCTGTGCGTCCCGAACATGAGTTGAGGCTGGTATTTCAGCCGACCCAATGATTGGGTTTCGCAGCATTTCGTAGCCGCCCGACGGCGGCGAAATACCTTGAACATTACATTCGCCAGAAATCGTCCTTACTGCCGGATTGGCATTTTCGCGAGAAACTGCGAGAGACGATCACCGAGCGATTTTGCCAATTCAGCTTTTCCCTGCTGCGTCGCGAGGTTGATTGCTCGCTGCTCTATTTCGCGGGCTTGATCAAAGTTTCCTGATTCCGCATAGGCAGCCGCGAGGGTGCCAAGCATGACAGGCTCCTGTGACGCAGTAAGCTGCACGGCCCGCTGAGAGAGTCTGACTGCTTCGGCTCCGTTCCGCAACTCTGCGTCCGGCGAGGTGGCCAACAGCCACGCCGTTTCATTGAGCACCTGCACATTGCCAGGATCCCGCTTGAGCACCTCGCGCCATTGAGCCAAAGCTTCGGTACTGCGATTCCGCATTGACAACGCAACGCCCAGGTAAGCATGCGCCCGGACCAGGCCGGGGTCAATCTCGACTGCGCGCTCGAAAAACGGGATGGCTTCATCGACTCGTCCCCGTTGAGCGAGAGCCGCTCCAAGATCACTTCGCAACTCCGCCGATTGCGGGTTTGAATAAACCGCCCTCACCAAATGCGGGATGGCTTCATCCACGCGGTTGCCCGCGAGCAGCGCATGCCCGAGATTGCTCTCTGCGCCGTTACATGCCGGATCCAGGCTCACGGCCTTGGCGAAGTCCGTGATGGCGTCATCAATGTTGCGCTGCCGCGCAAGGACCACGCCTAGATTGTTGTAGGGATCAGCATATTTGGGATCGATTTCGATCGCGCGCCGATATTCACCCGCGGCCTCGTCAAGCATTTGTTTCGAAGCCAGGGCAAAACCAAGATAGTTGTGCGCCTCGGCGTAATCGGGGTTGATCGCGATCGCCTGTTGAAATTGCTCGATGGCCTGGTCGAGTTGTCCCCGTTCCGTGAGAGCCCGTCCGAAATTGCTGTGCGCCTCGGCATACGCGGGCTTCTCTTCGATAGCGAACTGGTATTGGTGTAACGCTTCTTCGACGCGGCCCATGCCAGCGAAAACAAATGCCAGGTTGTTGCGCGCCTCGGCATAGTCCGGCTTGGCTGCGATTGCTTTGCGGAACTGGGCGACCGCATCGTCCGCCCTGCCGGCGCGTGCGAGGGTCTGTCCGTAATTATTGAGCGCGTGAGCGTCGCCAGGCTCCATGGCCAACGCTTTCTGCCACTCCGGCATGGCCGCCGCATATTGGCCTTTCTTCGCCAAGTCCTCCGCCACGTCGAATTGCTTGTAGAAATCGATGGCAGGCGTTTCGATGCGGTCGATGCCGCCCGGAGGCATGTTGATAAATTCCGGAATATTCACGGCGCGATTGGCTGCTGTTGAGTTCTCGATGAGAATGGCGGGCGAATCGGGGCCTTCCAAATCGATGTGCGTCAGATACATCTGCGTGTATGGAGAACGGCTCTTGGAGGAGAACACCAGCCATCGCCCATTGGGAGAAAAGCTATGCCACGAATTCATCAGCGGCGTATTGCACTTCATTTGCCGAGCGATTCCGCCTGCGGAGGGCACAATGTAAAGCTTGCCGTCCGGGCGCATCAGTTGTCCGTTGTGAGCCTGGACAAACACAATCCATCTCCCGTCCGGAGAAATTTTCGGAAAGCTGTTACTCATTCCATTCTGCGAAGCGCCCGCAATTGGCTCCGCCTTGCCGCCCTCGCCATGATTAAAAGGGATACGATAGAGGTCGTACTGAATCTGAACTTCGAGAGGGTCGTTGGCATACGCGGCCATCTTGCCGTCTTCGCGATACGGGTCCCTGGCCGCAGCGCGCGAGAAGACCAGATACTTGCCGTCCGGGCTCCACACCGCGTTCGACTGGATATACGCAGGGTCATTCGCGCCCGGCAGGGGATGCAGTTTCTTGGTAGTACGGTCATACCAGGCAAGAATGCCACGCGTGGGATAGAAGACCTGCAGGAAGCGGTAGTCCTTGAAGTTCGAAACGTAGTAGAACTGCGATGTCTGTGTTCCTTGCGGCCGGATCGTGGTCATTACGTACCGGCCATCCGCGGAGACCTGCGACATGAAGCCGACGCGCAACTGGCTGCCTTCTTCACCGCGGAACGAGGACCATGACACCATGTCTTCATTGCGAATGGTCATTTTCTTGTCGACCGCCGCGAGTGCGTACAGACCCTTGTCGTTCTGCGGCCCATCCATGTCGATGCCTAGCGTTTTGCCGTTCGCCGCAAAGGAGTGGCAATTCGCGCAGGTGTGCAGGCCGGTCATTACGACATGGCTCTGCGGCTCAGCCACATTGCGGACTCGCCATGCGATGAGCGGCACCGCACTTGTCGCCAGCGGCTTGATGAATCCCTTCTCCGTCTCAGAGGGCATTAGTGGTACGTCGCGATAAAAGATTGGCGCATTCACAGGGTCCGAGGAAACGAACATTTGCATCGTACTGCTCGAGACCGCGACACGTGCGCCGGCGACGGTAAAGCCTTGAATCGTGATGGAGACGGCACCGTTGCCTGCCTGCTTGCGAATTGCCGCCCACGTGGACGCATCGGGCTTCCATGTGTGCTCGGCGGCCTGCTCCGGCGTCAGTTCCGGTAGTTTGTTATTCGCGGAGATGCAGCGCGCGTCGATCTCGCCCACGCGCATCGGCTCACCTTTCACGTCCACATGCAACTCGGCCGATCTGTTGGCAAACGTAACATCTATTCGCCATGCCAGTGCATTTGGAGCCGCATCGCGCCACAGGAAAGTCGGAGCTTCCATGTCCGGCGGAAACACCGACCCCTGCAGCGGATAGTCGATCGAGATGGAACGAGTTTCGTCTATTGCTGCAATTACAGGCCGACCCGACCTCAATAACAATCCGCCAGCCAAGATGCTTGCGCCCGCAAGTAACAGAGCAAGGCCGGCCGCACACGGCACCGCAGCGAAGTCACTACGAGCATCGTTCTGGTCACGGCTATCAGGGGATTGGCGCGGCCAGACGTCTTCAAGATTGGAGTTCATCGGCAACCCTCCCGGCCCGGACCTCTCGATCATCCGCAACCACATCGAGCAGATCATGCATGGCGCGTTCGCCGCTTCGCTATCAGGGCGTAACGCGCAGATTGTCGAACTGCGTGTGCTCCCACTCTGTTCCCAGCCCAAACATGCCGCGCGAGTGAGCCATGCTCTCTACTGCCGCCAGCGGCTTTCCATCAATCATTGCCGCAACTTGTGTTCCGCGGAAGTTCAATTCCAATCGATGCCACTGATTGCGGTCGATCACAATCGCTCCAGATGCGAGCGTGGCCACCGGCTGCTTATAAGACGCCGTCAACAGCTCCCAGCGGCCATCTGGAAACACGCGCAGTATGTAGCCGCTGGGCCAGCGCGCTTTGTCGTCGCGGAACACGTCGGAAGAATCGATGCGCCCCATCACGACCGCCGGTCCGTTCGCCAGCATACGCACATCGGCCGACACGCTGTAATCCGTCCACGTCTCGCTTCCGGCGAGCGTAAATGGATCCGGCAGTGGGCTCCACGGAACGGGCTTGTCGGTGACGACTTGCTCGAGGCACTGTCCAGCACGTCCCTTGCAGAGATGCACCTCGAACGCGCCATCTTGATCAGAGAGATACTTCGGCGTGTGTCCGGCAGTAGTTGTCTCGAAGTCATCCGCATAAGGATGTGGAAATGGCCTGGCCGCCGGCGGCTGCGTGGCGCCTTTGCCCTGACCTGTGGTGGTGGTGAGGGAATAAAGCGAATCAGGATCGAAGGCGTATTCAAAGCTGTCGCCTTTCAGCCTCACATCAGCCACGTGCTCAAACGTGCGCGTGTTATCCGTCTGCCATATATGAACTTCCGTTGCTGCCAACCCGCCGGCTAAATGAAATGACACCTTCTGCGGCTGTTTGGCATCGATCGTTTCAAGCACCACGCTCCAGTTCTTCTTGTCTGGAGAACGCAGCGAAACATAGCTTCCCTCCTCCGGTAGAGTTCCAGATGCGGAATCGAGGTACTGCCAGCCCGGCTCAGCAAATTGCGTGGTGTGGGCCGTGGCCCAGATAGTTCCCTGCACCGTGTAGTGGCCAGACCACGGCGTGTTGGCATACATCAACCCCGAATTCGGAGCGGCGAGACTGTCGTAGTACGAAGTGATCGGGCTCCAGATTTCCGTGGACGTGAGCGAGCCTTCGAGGTAATTACGATTGTAGAGATGAGCAAGAATGCGGCCGCCCAGAGGCCAGTCACGCGTAACGAACGGCCCACCTCCACCATTGGGCTGATCTTCACTCGACCACAGCGGCTTGCCCGTGCGTCGCGCGGCATCGGTGGTGGTAAGCTTGCCGTTCACCAGCGGATAATGAACGCCGATCGCGTCGATGTCAGCAGCCAGTTCAGGGTCCTTCAATATCTCATCCGCGATGGCCCACTGGCCCGATCCGCCCCCCTCGCCGGGATACTCGTCGCAGCAAACGATCTTCGTATCGAGATGCTCTTCCTTCAACCGGCGATGAAGCTCCTTTACGTATCCGGCATCGTACACACGCTCATTCCACGCGCCGGTGAAGCCGATATCGAGCCCGTAATCGCGCTTCGCTGTGCGGATGAAGTCCGCCACATACTCCGCCATCTTCGGCGTGTAGACAGTGTCCTCTTTGACTGGATTCGGATTTACCCATCGCGGCGCGCCCCAGGGTAGCACTTCGAGCAGTATGTGAGGATTCCGTTTGTGCGCTTCTACCATCAGCCACCATTCATAACCGCGCGAAGAGTCGTGGTCAGAAGGACTGCGCATATGACTGGGTTCTGAGCCGTCAGTTGAATTCACATCGGCGCCGATCTCCACCTTCAGGCGCTGCAACGCTGCACCATAACCAGGCTTGAAAAGATAATCCAGAATCTCACTACGCTGGGGCTCCGGATAGTCGATCAGCAAACGGGAGGAAGCGCCCGCACTCGCGGCTCCGAGCCCATCAAAGACTCGCCCCCGGCTTGCGCCGTCAAGAGTGACAGTGGTCTGCTGACCATAAGCTGTTACGACACTTACCGCGACACTCGCGAGAGATGCTAACAAAATCAAGCTGTGCATCCGCGCCGTCGAACGATTTCGTCCGTTCTGCATCTTTCTTCTCCTACGCATTGCCTATGCGCACATCAGTTTCGATTTCTTCCAGGGTTTTTCCTTTAGTCTCATGCAGTCGCATGCCAAGAAACACTGTGCCGGCGAGGCATACGGCGGCATACGTCCAGAATGTGCCAGCCGCGCCCAATGCGGCGTTGAGCATAGGAAACGTGTACGTCAAGAGAAAACAGGCCAGCCACAGAGCGGTAACCGCAATCGCCATCGCACTGCTGCGGATGCGCGTCGGAAAAATCTCCGCAATCACTACCCAGGTCACCGGCGCCAGCGACATGGCATAGCAGGCGATGGCTGCCAGCACCAACACCAGCATGGGCTTTCCCTGAAGGTGCATTCGATACAACAATCCCAGGACTGTGTAGATCAGCACCAGCCCGGACAAGCCGGTAAGAAGTAGAAAGCGCCTGCCGAATCGATCGATGGTAAAGAACGCAACAAACGTGAACACGACGTTGACTACACCAGTGACGACAATGTTGAAGAGGATATCCGAGCCCTGGTAACCGGCTGCGGCAAATATCTCCTGCGCATAGTTGAATATGACGTTGATGCCGCACCATTGCTGCAGAACCGCCAACACGACGCCAAGAAGGAGAAGCCTGAGTATGCCCGGCGAACGCAGTTGCTGGAATGCAGGGTGTTGTGGCTGCGAGGCGCTAATGGCGAGATCGTCGATAACGCGCTGCGCGTAAGCATGCCCACCGAGGCGCTCCAGAACACCGAATGCCTGCTGCGTGCGCCCTTTGGTCGCGAGCCACCGCGGGCTTTCCGGCACCAGCAGTGACGATATCAGGAAGAGCAGCGATGGAATTGCGGTGACCGCGAACATCCAGCGCCAACCCGATTGCCCATTCCACGAGAGCAAAATTTCATTGGCTGTGGCGCGTGGCGGTACCGGCCGCGCAATGAGCCAATTCACAATCTGTGCCAGCAGGATTCCGAAGACAATGGCAACCTGGTTGAGTGAAACCAGCCGGCCGCGAAGGTGTGCCGGAGATATCTCCGCGATATACATAGGCGCAACACCGGAAGCGAGTCCGATCGCAAAACCGCCAATCACCCGCCACGCGACGAACGCGCCGAATTGAAAGGCTAGCCCCGTTCCGATGGATGAAACCGCGAACGCCAGTGCCGCCAGAGTGAGCAGCCTCTTTCTTCCAAAACGATCGGTGAGGTTTCCTGAAGAGATGGCTCCGAACAGACAGCCGATCAGCGCACAGCTCATTGCCCAACCTTCAATGGCCGGCGAGTCAAGATGAAAGTACCGTTCGTAGAAAGGCTTGGCGCCGCCGATCACGACCCAGTCATATCCGAACAGCAGTCCACCCAGTGCGCCGGCCGAGGCCGCAAGCCACAAGTAGATGGCGCGGAACGAACCAGGGTCCTCCGAACTCACCAAAGATATGTCAGAGGATGAAATCATGGCCCGGGACGCACCTCAGTCTCCATCGCAGCCAGCTTCCCTTCCAGCCCAATCCAACGAAGTGCATCCACCGCGAAGACATGATTCGGATCGTCAGAGATGATCTCTCGCAGCAGGTTACCTGCCCTCTCGCTTTCGCCGAGTCCTTGATTCGCCAGGGCGCTAAGCAGCGACGACTCAACCTGATTTCGCTTATTCAGATCATCGTCGAAGAGAAGTAAGTTTGGTAGCGACGTGGCGAAGTAATCGATCTTTGGAACCTCATTCATCTTTTCGCCGGCGAACCGGGCTAGCTCCGACAAGACTTCTCGCCCGGCTTCTCCTTCTCCCATGGCGCTCAGCGCCATTGCCCGGAAGTACGAGTGCACCCCCGGCGTCTCTAAGGGAGCCGCAGCGGCGCGCCAATATTTGCCGGCCAGCTCCGTATCCCCGTGCTGTCGTGCAGCTAAACCGGAGAAGTAATCCAGATCCCGCTCCAGCGTGAGCAGGTGTTTGCCTTCGCCCAGGTTGTGGGGATAGTTGCGCGCCGCGTCAAGGTGTTGCAACGCGATCAGAGGCGTTCCCGCCATCAATGCTTCAATCCCGAGTGCACGATGGGCGAGGACATACTGGGCAGAGACAAGGCCTTCGCCACCTTCCCAGGGACTGAAGCGGCGTTTATTCAGGATGTCGAGAGCGTCCTGGTATCGACCGGTCTGATTCAACAAAGTGACGAACTCCACTGTCAGGTCATCTCGACTGGAGACAAGCTCGGAGTGCTTGTCCAAATGACTCAAGCGTTCTTGCGGTGATGCGAGCCCCGCGCGTCTTTTTAATTGATCCCATTCATAAAGCAGCCGAGCATCTGCACTATTTGCGGCGAAGGCTCGCTCGTACATTTGTGCTGCAGCCTGCGGATTGTGCAACACATTGAACTCGGCGATGCTCAAATTCCTCCAGGGAATCGAGAAACTGCCATCCAGTTCAACCGAGCGGCGCCAGCAGCGTATCGCATCTTCATAACGGCGCTTGTCATAGTAGAGGTTGCCCAGATAGTAGTGTGCCTTGGCGCTGGACGGATTTTTCGCAACCGCGCTTTCGAGAACAACCATCTCTTCGAGCCGCGCTGGGAAGCAGTAGCGCGAAGGGGCTGTCTCGGCTTTGAGCAAGTATTCGCCAGCCTGCACATTCCTATGCAAACTCAGTGCCAGCCAGGCTAGGGTAAACCAAAGCATGGGATGATCCCAGCCTTCCTCGTGAATGCATTGCCGTAACAGAAAGTGAGCATCCTCGGCCGAACCACTCCACGCGAGGTCGAAGCTCACGTCGAGAAGGGTCTGTAGATCGCCTTCGAGCGCCGCTAAAAAGGCCTTGCACTCCTGCTCCGTGCGGGTCAGCAGGAATCGCTCCGCCATGATGTGAAAGTCGAGACGATCAATGGCCAGCGCATCAGCGATCACAGCCTCCGCCATGACCGGGCGACCCATGCGACGCAGCAGAGAGGCCTTCAATGCGCGTGCTTTCAGGCTTTCTGTATTCGTCAGCAGGCTCTTCTCAACTTGCTCCAGTGCTATGGATAGGTTTTCGCGCCGGGCGCTGATCGACGCCAACGCATAGTTCCCCGCGCTTTGCAACGTATAGTTCCACGTGGACTTGTAAAAGGCTTCATATGCCTTGGCGCTCTTGCCGAGGTATAAGCGAGCCAGCCCCAGGTTGTAAAAGGGTTCGCCATCATAGGGATTTGGATTGCGAATGGTCAGACGGAGCACGGCGCGCGCGAAGTGTCCTTCGGCTTTGGCGAACTCGCCCTTGCGAAGGTAAACCAGGCCCATCGCGTTGTTCAGGCGCGCGTTCTCGGGCTCGCGCTTGAGGCCCTCCATCCAATAGGCATCCGGCGAGCGCGTGGCGTGGCGGTACTGTTCCAGATGCAAGCCCGTAAGATACAACTCTTCGGTTGTCTCGATCTCCTGGGGCATCGGTGGTTCCGTCGCTGCATTGGGCAGGTCACGATCCAGGCGCCTTTCCGGCTGATAGCTGATAAGCTCGTTGCCGTCGACATCCTGAATCAGGAGCCTATGCATCTCCGGCCCAGCGTAGTTTGCCTGAATAACCTTGATGTAGGGGTGTCCGGGCGACAGCGTTACCTGCTCGTCAAGGATGAGATCCCCGTTGCACATGAGTGCGACCCGAACCTCGCGCGGTGAAGTAACGCAGACGCCCACATGCGCGCCTGCCGCATCGAACTCAAGGTTCACCGCTGATTCAGTGTTCGCGTTCTTTGCAGGCCCAATCTTCTGGATCGGATACCAATACTGTTGGAATGTCTTGGTCTCATAGGGCTGAAGCCACGAGAAATCCGGCTGATTGTCTGTATATGCTCCCGCCATCAACTCAACATAAGGACCGTCTTCGTCAGTCAGATTGCGATCCCATGCGTAGCCGAATTCCGCATTGCCCCAGGTCCACAGTTTCTTGCCCGGAGCAACGTGATGGTTCGATGTGTGGACCATGCCCGCTTGACGAGCATGGTCGTAGCCACCGAAGAAGTCGTACTTCGACCCGACAACCATATAGGACGTCGGAACCAGAATGTTCTTGTACCAGGAAATATCCGTGCCGGGGCGATAATCCACTCCGTAATAGCTGTTGCGTGCGATCGGAAAAGAGGAGATCGCCCGCTTTGCGTGATCAGCAACAAAGGTCACGTCGGGCGGAAAGAACGCCTGGTATTGATCATGTACACGGACCGCTACGTTGGCCCACCACAGAAACGTTTGCGGCAGAGGTGTGCGGTTGTACAAGCGCACCTTGGCTTCGACGACAGATCTGCCGGGCGACAGAGATATGCCGACCATCCCTTTCATGCGAAGCATCGGATCGTGCTCGCTCAACCAGACCGTGCAACTCCCGTCGGCGTGCTCTTCGATGGCCGTGTGCACAGGCATATAGGTAGAAGGACGATGGTGTTGCGGCCAGTTGAATTCAACGCCGCCGGATATCCATGGACCCAACAGCCCAACCAGTGCCGGCTTGATGACATTCTGACGATAGAAGAAGTCGTATTGATTAGTCTTGTCGAGCCCGGCATGAATTCGGCCTCCAATCTCGGGCAGGATCATTAACTGGATAAACTCGTTTTCCAGCATGATGGCGCGGTATTGCTGGTCTTTCTTCTCTAAGGCCACCCTGTCTGTAAACGGATTCGGATATACTTTGCCGCTGCTGCCCTGATAAACCCGCTTCTCTAGAAACATGGGGTTCGGATCAGCTTCCTGGAGTGGGTACGTTGGAATAACGATCTGCTCCTCCCAGCATCGAACTAGACCTGACTTACTCGCATCGCCCATCAGATTCGAACCTCGACTCAAAGAACTTTCACGGCACCTAAATGTCTTGCTAACCTGAATCGGCAGGACGGTGGGTCACTATTCCACGGTAACGTACACGGACTTTTACGGCATGTCAATACCAGCGGTCACAGCTTCGCCCTGCATAGTGGCGCGGCCGGGAGCCCATCACCGCGTTACGTCATGCGTAGTTTCATCTTCGTTTTCGCGTTCCTTCAGCCGCTTCACACTCGATGCTTCTATCATGGCTTTTCCTTTATCTCCGACCTTGTTGTAGAGCACCGCCAGTCGAAAATGTGCGGGGAAAAAATCCGGATCGATGCCGACCGCCCGCTTCATTTCGTCGATGGCGCGACCATTCTTCTGTTCCAATTCGTACATAACACCAAGTTGATAATGAGGCTCATACCAGTCCGGCGAGAGAGTCTCCGCTTTCAGCAGCAGCTGCTCGATTTTTTCAAGATTCCGGCCTTGCTGGCCACCGCCTCGTTCCCAAAGACTTAACGCATAGAAGTAGTTCATCGCAGCATTGTCAGGATCTCGCTCAGCAAAAACCTTCAAACGGTTGTCGACTTGCTGTGCCAGTTCCGGCGACACTCTGCTGGCCCTGCCAAGGAACTGAACCGGGCGCTGATCTTTCGGGTCCAGGTCAACAGCCGCGCACAGCACTCTGACCGCCTCGTCATAGTCATTCGCTGCATAGAGCGCCACGCCCAAACCCACCATCATCTGTGACGACTGCGGAAATTGCGCCACTCCATAGCGAAAGAACTTTATGGAATCATTGAGAGCTCCAACATACTTCTTGTGTTGCAGCAAAAATGTACCCAGGTCAAAGATGTTGGATTCGGAAGGCTCCATCTCCGCGGCGCGATGATATTCTCGCGCCGCATCCAGATACGCGCCTCGCTTGTCGTCGACCTCCGCGAGCAGAGCGTGAAGCTTGGCGCTCTCCCTTTGCGCCAGCATCTTTTCAATCTGCTGCTTTGCGCTTTCAAAGTCCCCGGCATTCATCTGGACCAATGCAAGCTCGTCGCCGGTTGACGCGTCGCCCCCTGAGAGCGCATAAGCTTTCCCGAGCCAGCGCGCACGCTCGTGCCACCGTTCGTGACGAAGATAAAACTCGCCCAATGATCCAATAACTTGAAGATTATTCGGATCTCGCTTAGCGGCATCGAGTAGATTTCGCTCCTCAAGGGGTGAGCTCTTTGTGGACGGGGAGGACTGCGCGAACAACGTACCGTAGCGCCCGGGCACGGCAAGATACAGGAACGCCGCGAGCAGCACGGATTGAGTGCATCTTGCCACGAAAACCCTTCGCGCTTGCTGATGTGACAATCGCCGATAGAGGCGGACCCGTCTGACAAGAATGAACCGACGCTATCCCGTTGCGCAACCTGCATTCGCGTGACGGCCCACACGCCGGCACATTCTGCTAAAGAAGCATTTGGCCCGGACCTGCTCTGCCCACGATCCGGGCCAATTCCGTTCAACTACCAGTAGTACTTGAAGGCAAACTGCAACTCCCGTGCATTGCTGCGCGTTGAGGTAATCTGCCCGAAGTTGGTTTGATCCTTGTAGTCCGTGTTGGTCGGCAGGTTGAAGCTTGGCGTGTTGCTCAGGTTAAAAGCCTCGGCGCGAAACTCTGCATGACTTCCTTCGGTTACGTTGAAGCTCTTGAAAATGGAGAAGTCAAAGTCCTTGTATCCTGGTCCGTTCACCTGCGTGTTGGGACCGCCCAGCGGTGCAAGGTCGGTCTGACCAACGCTGCCGACCAGGGAAGGATCAGTGAATGCGGATGGATCGTAAAAGTGCCGAATTCCTCCGCGGTATCTGTTTTTGCCGGCTACGACATCGGCATAGGCGTTGATGCCTGAACCTGTGTTGATCTGGCTGCCGATAGTTTGCGGCTGCCCGCTGCTTAGGCTCAAGATCGTATTCACGCTCCAGCCACCGAGAATCGCCTGGCCTGCTCGATCCAGATTCGGAAGGAATTGCTTCCCACCTCCTACTGGCAGAACATAGGTTCCGCTGGCCACGAACGAATGCGTGATGTTGAATCCCGCAAGCCCCCTGTCATAGGCGATCCCCGCGATGGCCGGAGCGCGATAGCCGCTCACGCCGCCGCCC
>VFSW01009300.1_pt1 | contig 14043 bp, 9 predicted proteins | sample 5358111 | NCBI WGS metagenome assembly VFSW01 (sample SAMN11554181, study PRJNA540505) | mine drainage metagenome | isolation source: sediment from site ElyBrook_90M | place: USA: Ely Copper Mine, Vershire, VT | collected 2017
GCATGGGATATTTGGTAAGGAAAATGCCCCGTATCTCTACAGGGCATTTATTTTACTGGTGCTGGAGAGAGGAATCGAACCTCCGACCTACGCGTTACGAGTGCGTTGCTCTACCAACTGAGCTACTCCAGCAAAACCGGGGCGATTATAAATGACACGCTGCGCTTGGCGCCATGATTTTGATTTCTTGGGGGACGCAGCCTGCGTGTATTGTTGGACCTTCGGCCCATCAGTGCAATCGGCTCCGGCTGGTTGCAGATTTGCCCACCCCTGCGGACGCACGCGTCGCCGCATTCCAAACGGCCTCTAGCGCCAGCGGTATTCCTCCACCGGTAATTGCTGCGTTACGCCTTCAATCTCGTTAAGCAACAGTTCCGCGCTGGCGAATGACATGGTCACACCATATCTGAAATGCCCGCTGTTGGCGTAAAGATTGGCCAGCTGCGGATGCTGTCCTATCGTGGGGATGTTGTCCGGCGAACCGGGGCGGAAACCGGCCCAGTGCTGCACCGGCTCGCGGCTCTGCCAATCCGGGAATATCCCTCGCACCCGGCCAAGCAGGTCGGCTCTCGCCGCGGCAGTCGTGGACTTGTCAAAGCCAACGTCCTCCAGCGTGCTGCCAACCAGAACGTGCCCGTCGCGGCGGGGAATCAGATACAGATTCTGTTTGAGCAGTATTTGCCGGAACGGCGGCGTGTCGAACTTGAGCAACAGTATCTGCCCGCGTATAGGCCGGATATCCATGTTGAGGGCGTGTTCGCCCAGCAGGGCCCTGCTCCACGCGCCCGCTGCGACGATATAATGATCCGCGACCAGTCTGCCCTGCGTGGTTTGCAGCCCAAGCACACGGTCGCCCGCAATCTCGAATTGTTGCACCTCGTGTTGTTCCAGGATCACGCCACCGAGCATTTCGACATGCTTGACCAGCGCCTGCATCAGCCGCGGATTGCGCACCTGCGCGACTTCCGGCAACAGCAGCCCGTCACCCGGTTGGCCGGCGCCCTGCAGCGTTTGCGGATTTCCGGGCAAATAATCGGCAATGTTTACCCGCTGCAATGCGACCCGGTGTTGGGCGCACCATTGCGCGGCCAATTCTGTTTGGTACGGCGGCAGCAGCAGCATGCCGCTGCGTTGATATTCCGGATCGATGCCGGTCGCGTCTTGCAGCCTCGCGGCTGCCTCGCCGAACATGTCCATGCCGCGATGCGCGAGGCGCGTGACCGGCTCCTTGTAATCCCAGGAACACAGCGGCGAGAGGATGCCTCCGCCAGCCCAGGATGCCTCGCGTCCCACTGCGCCGCGCTCGACCAGTGTCACGCTATAACCGGCCTGCAACAATGCTTGCGCGCTGGCCAGCCCGACCGCGCCGCCGCCCACAATCAGGAAATCCGTTTGCATTTGGCGGAGAAAATCCGGGCTTCCGGCTCGGGATCGCCGGATCAGGAACGGGCCACAATCGGAATCAGGGTCTTGGGCAACGGGAACACCACGTTCTCGACGATACCCTGCAACTCGATGACCCTGGTCCCGCCCATTTTCTCCAGGCGCGCGATCACGCCCTGCACCAGCACTTCGGGTGCGGATGCCCCTGCGCTGATGCCGACATGCGCTTTTCCGGCAAACCATTCGGGCTGCAATGCTTCGGCATCATTCACCAGATAGGCGGGAATCCCGACATTCGCCGCGACTTCGCGCAGGCGGTTCGAGTTCGAGCTGTTCGGCGAACCGACCACGACCACCACGTCGCATTGCTTGACCAGCATCTTCACCGCATCCTGGCGATTTTGCGTCGCATAGCAGATGTCGTCTTTCTTCGGCCCGGTGATGAACGGGAAGCGCGTCTTCAGCGCGGCGATGATCGTGCTGGCATCATCCACGGACAGCGTGGTCTGGGTTACATAGGCCAGGTTCTGCTCGTCCTTCACGCTGAGCTGTGCGACCTGTTCCGGCGACTCCACCAGGTACATGCCGCCGTTGCTGCCGTCTTCACATTGGCCCATCGTGCCCTCCACTTCGGGATGGCCGGCGTGGCCTATCATCACGATCTCCTTGCCCTGTTCGCGCATCCGCGACACCTCGATATGCACCTTGGTCACCAGCGGACAGGTCGCATCAAACACAGTCAGCCCGCGCGCCTGGGCCTCATGGCGCACCGCCTGCGAAACCCCGTGCGCGCTGAAGATCAGGATGCTTCCGGCCGGAACATCAGCCAGGTCCTCGATGAAAATCGCGCCCTTCCGGCGCAAGCCATCCACGACGAATTTGTTGTGCACCACCTCGTGGCGCACATAGATGGGCGCGCCGTGCAGTTCCAGCGCGCGCTCCACGATCTCGATGGCACGATCGACACCGGCGCAGAAGCCGCGCGGATTAGCGAGTAACAAGTCCATTTTTATCCTTCAAAAAGCTGTCCAGAATAAGCGCGAATGCGCCGCAGGTAATCGACGAATCGGCAAGGTTGAATGCCGGAAAATAATATTGCCGCCAGTGGAACGACAGGAAATCCACCACATAACCAAAGGCGATCCGGTCGATCAGGTTGCCCAGCGCGCCGCCCAGTATCATGCTCAGGCCGAAGCAAAACAACAGCTGCGTCCTGTGCCTGGGCAGCAGCCAGACTATCCAGGCCGAGGCGGCGAGCGCGATGACGCTGAACAGCCAGCGCTGCATCCCGCCCGCATCATTCAAAAAACTGAACGCCGCGCCGGTGTTATGCGCGAGCACCAGGTTGAACACGCTGAGCACGGTAAAACTTTCACCGAAAGCAAAATGACTGGTAATCCACGCCTTGCTCAGCTGGTCGAGCATGATCACCAGCGCGCTCAACCATAACCAGCGGTTAAGCATAACGTCGCACCTCGCCGCTGCCGTACAGATTGCTCACGCAGCGGCCGCACAGGGCAGCGTGCCGCGGGTCCGCGCCGACATCCGCGCGGTAATGCCAGCAACGCTCGCACTTGTCGTGCAGGCTGGCGGAGACATCGATATGTCCCTCCGCTTCGGTCGCGACGCGATGCACGGTGGCGCGCGAGGTGATGAATACCAGGCGCAGGTCATCGCCCAGGCGCGCCAGCACCCGATAATCCTCACCCGCCGCATACACATCCACCTCTGCGGCAAGCGCCGAGCCGATCAGGCCCGCGCCGCGCGCTTCTTCCAACCGCTTGTTAACCTTCGCGCGCAAAGCCCCGATCTTCAGCCAAGCGGCAACCTCATCGCCGTCCAGTTGCGCATCGGGCAGCTCGTGCCATTCACCGATGAACACACTGCGGTCGTTGCCGCCGCTCAACACCTCCCACACCTCCTCGGCGGTGAAACTCAGGATGGGCGCGATCAGGCGCGCCAGCGCATGGGTGATGTGGTACAGCGCGTTTTGCGCAGAACGGCGCGCGGCAGAACCCGCACCGGCAGTGTAGAGACGATCCTTCAGGATATCCAGGTAGAAACTGCCCAGATCCTCGGAACAGAAAGCCTGCAATTTTTGCGCGACCAGGTGGAACTCATAGCCCGCGTAAGCCCCGGCAACTTCATCCTGAAGACGCTGCGCCAGCGCCAGCGCATAGCGGTCGATTTCCAGCCACTGCTGCACCGGCATGCTGTGCTGCTGCGGGTCGAAATCGGCGATGTTCGCCAGCAGGAAGCGCAAGGTATTGCGGATGCGCCGGTAACTTTCCACGACGCGTTTGAGTATCTCGTCGGAGATCGTCAACTCGCCGGAATAATCGGTCGATGCCACCCACAGGCGCAGGATATCGGCCCCCAGCGTGTCCAGTATCTTCTGCGGCGCGATCACATTGCCTTTGGATTTCGACATCTTGTGGCCGCTGCCGTCCACGACAAAACCGTGCGTCAGCAACGCGGCGTAAGGCGCGCGGCCGTTGATCGCACAGGCGGTCAGCAGGCTGGACTGGAACCAGCCGCGATGCTGGTCCGAACCTTCCAGATAAAGATCGGCGGGCGACTCGTCCTGCTCCAGGCGCCGCTGAACCTCGTCCCTGAAAGCCGGGTGATGGCGCAACACCGACGCATGCGTGGTGCCGGAATCGAACCACACGTCCAGCGTGTCGCCGAGCTTCCGGTAGTGATCGGCCCCGGCACCGAGCAGGTCGACGGAGTTCAGGCTGAACCACGCCTCGATACCGTCGCGCTCGACCAGAAGGGCCACCTGCTCCAGCAACTCTTGCGTGCGCGGGTGCAGCTGGCCGGTTTCCCTGTTCACGAAAAACGGCATGGGCACACCCCAGCTGCGCTGGCGCGACACGCACCAGTCGGGGCGGTTCCTGATCATCGCCTCCAGGCGCGCGCGGCCCCAGGCGGGGAAGAATTCGGTTTGCTCGACCGCCCGGTTCGCGACATCGCGCAGCGCCACGTCAGCACGTTTCTCCGGGTTGCCGGAATGTGAAAGTATTCCCCGCACCAGCTGTTCAACATCATCAGATCCTGCATGCCCGGCATTGTCCATGCCGATGAACCACTGCGGGGTGGAGCGGAAAATGATCGGGGTCTTGTGCCGCCAGCAGTGCGGATAACTATGCTGCATCTTTTCGATGTGCAACAGATGGCCGCTGGCTTGCAGCGCGCCTGTCACCACATCGTTGGCTTTCCATACGAACAATCCGCCGACCAGCGGCAGGTTTGCGGAAAACTTGCCGTCGTCGCCTACCGGGTTGTCGGTGGGCAGATTGTATTTCTGGCCGGCGAAATAATCGTCCAGGCCGTGCGCCGGTGCGGTGTGCACCAGGCCGGTACCCGCCTCGAGCGTAACGTGGCCGCCGCAGATGACAGGCACACTGCGCTCGTAGAACGGGTGCTGCAGCAGCAATCCTTCCAGTGCCGCACCCTTGCAGGTCGCCGCGATGCCGTCTCCCCTGTCGTTGCTCCCGCCCAGCTGGTAGCGCGCCAGGCATTGGGTCGCGAGATCGTATGCCAGAATCAAATACCCCTTGGGCGTTTTGATCAAGTCATACTGGAGTTCCGGGTGCACGCACACCGCCTGGTTCGCCGGCAAGGTCCACGGCGTGGTGGTCCAGATCACCGCATACACTTTGGCATTTGCCGGCAGAGACACGCCGAATGCCCTGCCCAGAGCAGCCTTGTCCATTACCTCGAAGCCGACGTCTATCGCCGGAGAGGTCTTGTCTTCATATTCGACTTCCGCCTCGGCCAGCGCCGACTGGCAATCCAGGCACCAGTTCACCGGCTTGTAGCCCTGGTAAAGATAGCCGCGTTCGTGGATGTCGCCGAGCGCGCGGATGATGTCGGCCTCGGTCCTGAAATCCATGGTCGTATAGGGATGGTCCCAATCACCCAGCACGCCGAGACGGATGAAATCTTTTTTCTGCCGCTCGATCTGCTCCTTTGCGTAGGCGCGGCACAACGCGCGGAACTGCGCGGGCGGGATCGCCTTGCCGTGTTTCTTCTCCACCTGCAATTCGATCGGCAGGCCGTGGCAATCCCATCCGGGCACATAGGGCGCGTCAAATCCCGCCAGGGTCTTGCTCTTGATGATGAAGTCCTTGAGTATCTTGTTCACCGCGTGACCGATGTGGATGTCGCCGTTCGCATAGGGCGGGCCGTCATGCAAAATGAACACCGGCTTGCCCTGCTTCGCGGCGCGGATCTTTTTATAGCGTTGCTGCTCCTGCCAGCGCGCCAGCATTTGCGGCTCGCGGCGGGCCAGGTCGCCGCGCATCGGGAAAGGTGTGTCGGGTAAATTCAGTGTGTCTTTATAGTCTGCCATAGCGGGTAATCTGTCCTGTTGAATCCTTGCCCCGGCGGGCAATCAATCATGTTGTTCGAACCACTTCACTGCCTGCTCCACATCCGCGGCAATCTGGAGCGTCAACGCCGCCACATCCGGATATTTCTCTTCATCGCGCAGTTTCTGCAGAAACTCCACGCGCAAATGCCTGCCATAGATCTGCTGCGAAAATTCGAACAGATGGACTTCCAGAACAGCCTTGCCATCCTGTTTCACCGTCGGGCGCACGCCCAGGCTGGCCACGCCCTGCAACACGCCCAAACCCTCGGCATGCGCATTCACCACATAAATCCCCGACAACGGCGGACGCATATGTTTCATCTGGATGTTGGCGGTGGGATAACCGATTTTTCTGCCCATTCCATCTCCATGCACCACACGCCCGCTGATGCTGTAATGCCTGCCCAGATAATGCTGTGCCGAACGCAACTGCCCCGCGGACAATGCGGCGCGCACTGCCGTGCTGGATATGCGCACACCATCATGTTTGACGCTGTGTACCGCCTGCACCTCAAAGCCGCGGGCTGTCCCGAACTTTTCCATCAGCGCAAAATCACCGCTGCGCCCGCTGCCGAAGCGAAAGTCATCGCCGATCAGCACGAACCTGGCCGACAACTTTTCATACAGCGCATTGATAAAATCCGCCGCGCTCATCTGCGCAAAGTGCGCGTTGAAACGGCACACGTGCACACGATCCACACCCAGCCGGGAAAACGACTCCAGCTTCTCGCGCAAAGTGGTCAATCTTGCCGGCGCCTGCAGGGGCGTGAAGAATTCGCGCGGATGCGGCTCGAAAATCACCGCCGCCGCCGGCAAGCCGCGCGCCCTGCCCCCGGCCAGCAACTGGCTCAGCAAAGCCTGATGGCCCAGATGCACACCGTCGAAATTACCGATGGTGAGTGCAACGGGCCGGGAGTCAGGGGAATAAAGTCCGCGAAGAATCAACATGGGCGCGGATTATACCGCAGGGCGAATGAGCCGTAGGCCTTATCCGCCGAATGAACAGCCTTGGAGCCATCCCGCTCCAACCCGGTCAAACTTTCTTCAGGAATTCCGGTTTCAGCCTCAGGCCTTTGACTTTGTCAGAATTGCCCCCGACGGCTTCATCGCCTTCTCCGAGGCGGATATTCCTGATCACCGTGCCTCTTTTCAGCGTAACGGACGAGTGTTTCACCTTCAAGTCCCTGATGACCTGCACCGAGTCGCCGTCCTTGAGCACGTTGCCATTGCTATCCTTCACATCCATTATTTCTTTTCCATATTTTTTGCCTGGTTTTTTGCCTTCCGGCTTTGCAGTTGCAACCGGGCCAGTGTCACGCTAACCCGTCCCGCCCACCGTCAGCCCGTCGATCCGCACCGTGGGCTGCCCCACGCCGACCGGCACGCTCTGGCCTTCCTTGCCGCAGGTGCCGACACCGGAATCGAGCGCCATGTCGTTGCCTATCATCGCGATGCGAGTCAGCACGTCCGGGCCGTTGCCGATCAGCGTCGCGCCCTTCACCGGGTGGGTGATCTTGCCGTCTTCTATCATGTAGGCTTCGGCGGTGGAGAACACGAATTTTCCGCTGGTGATGTCGACCTGGCCGCCGCCGAAATTCACCGCATACAAGCCGTGTTTTACCGACGCGATGATCTCCCGCGGGTCCTTGTCGCCGTTGAGCATGTAGGTGTTGGTCATGCGCGGCATCGGCAGGTGCGCGTAGGATTCGCGCCGCGCATTGCCGGTGACCGGCATGCCCATCAGCCGCGCGTTGAGCGTGTCCTGCAAATAGCCGCGCAGTATGCCGTTCTCGATCAGCGTGGTGCACTGGGTGGGATTGCCCTCATCGTCCATCTGCAGCGAGCCGCGCCGCCGCGCCAGCGTGCCGTCATCCACCACGGTAACGCCTTCGGCGGCAACACGTTCGCCGACACGGCCGGAAAATGCCGAGCTGCCCTTGCGGTTGAAGTCGCCTTCCAGGCCGTGACCTATCGCCTCGTGCAGCAATATCCCCGGCCAGCCGTTGCCGAGCACCACGGTCATGTTGCCTGCCGGGGCCGGCCCGGCATCCAGATTCACCACCGCCTGATGCACCGCCTGCGACGCATATTTGCGCAGCATCGCATCGTCAAAATAAGCGTAATCGAAACGCCCGCCGCCGCCCGCCGCGCCCTGTTCGCGCCTGCCGTTGCTCTCGATGATGACCGTGACCGACAGCCGCACCAGCGGGCGTATGTCGGCATTCATCAGGCCGTCGCTGCGCGCCACCATCACCACTTCATATTCTCCCGCCAGTCCGGCCATCACCTGCACCACGCGCGGATCGAGCGCGCGCGCATAGCCTTCGAGGCGCTCCAGCAACGCGACCTTGTCTGCATCCTTCATGCTGGCGATGGGATCATGCGGCAGATAGATATCGCGGCGCGAACCGTGGCGTATCACAGGCACACTCTGCGTGCCGCCCTGCCTGGCAATCGCGCGCGTGGCCTGCGCCGCGCTTTCCAGCGCGTTCAGGCTGATGTCGTCCGAGTAGGCGAAAGCGGTTTTCTCGCCGCTCACGGCGCGCACCCCGACTCCCTGGTCGATATTGAAGCTGCCGGACTTGACGATGCCTTCTTCCAGCGACCAGCTCTCGGCGCGGCTGTACTGGAAATACAGGTCCGCATAGTCGAGACGGTGCGTCATCATGCTGGCAAACACCTGTTCGATATGCCCGGTTTCAATCGCATAGGGCGTGAACAGCGATTGCTGCGCGGTAGAGAACAGCGTATCCGGATGGGCTGATTTTTGCGGGCTATTCATTGGGCTTCTTTCTGTTCAGTCACAACTGAATAAAATGCGGTGTTCAAGCGCGGGCAGGCTGGAGCGCAGGCTGGCCTGGTAGGACGGGTTGACATCGGCGATTACCACGCCCGAGCCGCGCGCCAGCCTGTCCAGCACCCTTCCCCAGGGGTCGACGATCATGCTGTTGCCGTGCGTCTCGCGCCCGCTGACGTGGTAACCGCCCTGCGCGGCGGCGATCACATAGGCCAGATTTTCAATGGCGCGCGCGCGCACCAGCGTTTCCCAGTGCATCTTGCCGGTGGTCTCGGTGAACGCTGAAGGCAGCACGATGATGTCCACATCTTTCATCGAGCGGAATAACTCAGGGAAACGCAGGTCGTAACATATCGCCAGGCCGATGCGCCCGAACGGGCTGTCCACCACCACCACCTGGTTTCCGGGTTCTATGGTTCTCGCTTCGTGGTAATTCTCGTTGCCCAGTTCCAGATTGAACAGGTGTATCTTGTCATAGCGCGCCACCTGCTCGCCGCGCTCATCGAACACCAGGCAGGTATTCCTGACCTTGCCCGGCGCGTCCGCCGCCAGCGGAATCGAGCCTCCAACCAGCCATATCCTGTAGTGGCGCGCGGTTTCACTGAGGAAAGACTGGATCGGCCCCAGTCCGGGCTGCTCGCGCACCGCGACCTTGTCCATATCTTTCATGCCCATGATGGGGAAGAATTCCGGCAGCACAACCAGCCGTGCACCCTGTTCGGCAGCTTTGCCGATCAGGCGGCGGGCCTCGCTCAGGTTTCCGGCAACCATGGTGCCCGAGGCCATCTGCACGGCAGCGACCTTGAATGCATTGACCTGAGCGGCAATACGCTGCTGGGTTGAATCGCCTGTTGTCATTATTTCCTTTCCTATTCCAACTTGTTTAGTTCGGCCTTGATCCCGCCGATTTTAACCACATCGGGATTGCTCCATGTCCCGCTGACATTGTATTCAAATGACACCAACTTATCGAGCGGATTTCCCAATACCTTGTTGACTATGAGCGATCCTATGCCCACCGCCGGGTTGATGAATGCGCCGATCACCGACATGCTGTTGCCTATCGTCGGCATGACATTGACCCGCAGATCCTGCGTTCCCCGGTTCAAGTCCACGTTGCCCTTCATCGTCACCTTGGCAGCCGATCCATCGATATGAAAATCCTGCGTGTCTATCACGCCGTTCTTGATAGACGCGGTGCCCTTGATGCTGTCGAACTGGAAACCCTCGCTGAACACGTCGGTAAAACCCAGCGCGATATGTCTTGGCAGATCCTGCAGGCTGAGCACACTGAGCAGCTTGCCGGCTCCCGGATCCATTTTCAGAAAGCGGCCCTTGCCGGTATCCAGATCGAGTGTGCCATTCAAAACTGCATAATCGAATTCATCCGGCGCGCCGTCCCACGACAAATTGGCCGCCAGTTTTCCATTTCCGCCCATGACGGTATTGGGGTAGCCGGAACGCTCCAGTATCCTTCCCGCATCGCTGATATTGATCGCCAGACCGACCTGGGTTTTCATCCCGCCAGGCGCATCGCTCCAGACTCCGTCGCCAACCAGGCTGCCGTCCGGATTGGCGATGTTCAGGCGGCGCAACCGCCAATCCTTGCCTTCCGGGTGGCCGATCAATTCGAAGCGGCCGACTTGCTTGCCCTTTAGCCTGAGATTTTCAACCCGGATATCGAGGGCGGGCAGCGTGCCCGGATGCATCTCCGAATGCGGCTTGGTCACTACGGGTTCAGGTTTCGCCGTTGGCCCGGGCCCGGCGGCATCAACGGGCAGCAATGCTTGTGCGGGTTGTTCGTTGCCGGTCAACTGCAGATTGCTGATGCGCGCACGAACCAGGCCGCCCGCATCGTATCCGCGGGGTTCCCAGATCACTTCGCCATTCGCCGCGCTACCGGACAACTTCGCGGCCAGGCCGTCCCCGTGTTTTGCCGCATCGATTTTCAGCGCAGTGATGCTATACCCGTAACCGGTCAGCTTATCGATGCGCAGATCTGCCCCGGCAACAGGCAGGACACTGCCCGCAGATTCTTTCGCGCTGCCGGTCACGCCATCCCAGCCCTGTATCGACAATACAGGCAAGCTGCCAACCAGCCAGACGCCCTCCCTGTTGCGCAGCAGTTTGCGCATCTTTTTTGATTCGGGCGACGGGTCCTTGGCGCCAAACCTGATCAGGCCCCGCTTGATAACCATTGCACCGTTTTCCTCCGCGCGCGACAGGTGCGCTGAAAATATATCGCCAAGCTTGGCGCTGATGACATCCTGGCCGGCGACAGCGGCTGCCTTGTCCGGAACAGGCGGTTTCGGCGATGCCTTCCGGGCCGGTGCCGAAGGCACAGGGACAGGATTCATTTCCATATGCAGCGTCATCGCCTGGTCGGCGGCCTTGGCAAAAGGCTGCGGCAGGGTGGAACCGAGACCCTGCAAATTGGCATTGATGCTGAGCTGCACGGATTTTTTTACCACATTGATGTCGGCATCCCAGTTTGTGCTGCCATGCAGATAGCTCAACAGCGGGATGGGCCGGAGCTTGCGCAACAGATCCATATTGCTGTTCCCCTTGAGGGTGGCATGCACTCCGCCATTCGCGCCGGTCTGCAGATTGATAATGGCCGGCCCGCCGAGTATATCGGCAGAGATGTCGTTCGCCTTCATGCCTGATTCGGTAAACGACAAAACCCCGCGCGTGTTGCGCAACAACGGCACGCCATCGCCAAAATCAATATCACTGTCCTGCACCCTGACCGTCCCGTTCACTTTGACCGGTTTGTCGCCAAGCAGCGGGACGCGCAGGGACAGATCCAGATGGCTGTTGCCGCTGGCGCGCATGCCGTCGGTAAAACCGTCCGTATAGCCGCGCACCGGACTTTTCTGGATGAAATCCAGGAAAGTATTGCCCGAAGCCAGCGCCTCGCCGTTCACCTGAAGCAACAAGTCCCTGCTCATCATATCCGGAACGGTGACGGTAACGTTCTGCAAACTGGCGCCGGCCATCGTCGCGGATTGCGCCTTTACTTCCAGCTTGTTGCCGCGGATCAGGAATTCGCCGGATATTTTTTCTATCTGCGGCCAGCCCTTGTCGAATTCCATCACCACGTCACGCGCATGCCCGTCGATTTCAAACAGCACGGGTTTGCCGGGGCCGGGCGGAAAATCGCTCAAGTTGCCCTTGATGCGTATGCGGAAGTCTTCGGTGTGCCCGGCGAGCAATGCGCCGTTCAACCAGTCGTTGCCCGCCTGGTCCAGCGCGATCAGCGGGGTGTAACGGGCGGCACGCCTGACATCTCCGCGCGTCAACTTGCCGGTCAGGTCGAGCACACCCAGGGTACCCGCCCTGGTCTGGTAACTGCCGTACAGATTGCCGGCCATGTCATCGTTGACGACAGCGATGTTATCTATATTGACGGCCAGCACACCGTTTTCCTTTTTCCAGCCGGTCTGGCCGACCAAAGTCGCGAAGGACAGCGGTTCACGCATGACTCCGGGCGCATCCACAGTCACACGCCGCGAATTGATGCTCAACCTGCCGCCTGCATCGGTGCCATCCACATTAAAAGTCACACCGGAAAAACCCGGCATGTTGCCGACCTGGTTCACGGCAAGATTTTCAAACTGCCCGGTGATTTTGTAGCTGAGCGGTTTTTCAAGATCGCCACGCCATTGGGCTTCGAGATTGGACACCTTCCCCCTGGGCGCATACGCGTCCAGTTTTGCGCGCAGGCCGGCATCCATGGGCACATATTTCGCCAGCTTGTCCATGGTCTCGAACTGCAGCATATTGGCGCGAATCTCGCTTTCTGCCGGCTGGCCGTTGCCGGCGCCGGTGTTGCGGAAATAAAAGTCCGTGGGGTGCAGCGCGATCCCGTTCTGCAGGCGCAGCGACAAACCCTTGCTCATGACCTCGAACCCGCCACCCAATTCCTGCCATGCGGCGCGGCCATGCATGTTTGCCAGCGACAATTCAGGAACTTCATCGGCCAGCTTGACCACCACGTTGTGCAGCGCCACATCTGCAGTGACCCCGGTGATTTTGCCGCCCTCGACCGTCAGCCAGCTGCGCACACCGCCGCTGCCGAGGTTGAATTGCTTGGGCAGCTCCATCCAGCTGCGCCAGGCCGTTATGTCGATAAACCCGAACTGGGTGAACAGCGTGCCCCCCCACCCGGGCAGATCATCGAAGCTTTTCCCGTGAAAATCCCCGCGCACATCCAGCGGCGCGGCCAGGTCAGCGGGCGGCAGGGCCTGCAATGCAAAACGATGGTGGCTTAACAGGCTCTCAAGACGAAAATTGACCTTGCTCAATATCAGCGGCTGGGCATCCCGCGACTCGTCCACCCAGACGATGAGCGCGTCGCGCACCACCACGCGGTATTGGTGCAGCAGCCAATCGGCCAGATCGTTGTTGCCGCCCTTTTTGGAAAGCGCCACACCGCCGATAAAGATGGTCCTGCCGGCATCGCGGCGAACCAGCAGCTCGGGGCGGTCGACTTCCAGGCTGGCGAGCCGCAACTGCGCGGTCAGCAATGACATCCACGATATCGTTCCGTTTACGTCTTTCAATATCAGGGCCGGCTGGTTCTGTGCATCCAGAATGCGCACATCTGAAAAATCAAGATGCGGCTGCAAACCCTGCCAATCACCAGAGATCTTGCCGATCGTGACCGGGTTGCCTATCGCTGCCGACAACGATGAAGTTATCCTGTCGTGATACTGCTCGATGTCGGGCAACAACCAATAGCGCAATGCAATGACTATGATCGCGATCAAAACCGCAATAACTGACAGCGCGACTATGGTATACCGGGTCAACCAGTTAAAGCTGTGCCAGAGCAGGCGTACGGGGAAGGAATTCAACATGAGTTCAGTTATTAGTAGCTGGTCGTTAGACGTTAGTGGCTGGTTAAATCAAACCGTAATCACCGTCCGGTGACCAGCGTCTAACGGCTGCTTTGGGTTTAATCTAACGACTGGCGACTAACGACTAATCAGAAGACAATGCGCATTCTAACTTAAGGAGCTTATGAATACCGAAAACTCGGCGCGCGGCAACTTTTCAGACCTGTTACAAAAGACCCTGGGCTGCAGTCGCTATGCCAGGCGGGAACTCGAAGTAGACCCGGCCCTGCTGGATTGGTTGCAAAACAATTACGGCACCCCGTTCGACCGCGCAGAGATGCTGGCTGCGCTGCAACATTCCGGCAGCGATCCGCACCCATCTTCCCGACCCCCTGATGGAACCACTGGTGAAGCCACTAGCCATCTGACTGACCCGGCAAAAGACGCTGGGCAAGTCATTGGTTATAGCCATTCGACTAGGCAATCAAAAGACGATAACCAAGTCGCTGGTTACACCGCAAGCGCGGGAGAGAGAGATCGGGCCGCCGCCGCGACAGGCCCGTTTGATTCGGAAGCCGCCCTGGCGCGTGCCGTGCGCATTCTGCGCAAGCGGGTGATGGTCAAGCTGATCCTGCGCGACCTCA